>P_2C_Liq_3_UnCtyDRAFT_100391_pt1 | contig 13323 bp, 12 predicted proteins | sample Pon2CUnioCityCA_3_FD_9720 | JGI IMG/M metagenome (IMG submission 9720)
ATCTTTTATAATGTTGCGTTTTATGGCAATTTTCTGTACCATATCATTTAATTGTATCTTTCATTTTGTACCTCCTTAAAGTCCAAGTAAAAGGTTTTTTTTAGTTTTCGTCTGCGCCCGAATTGACAAGAATTATCTCAATTTATCTGCATGTAATTTTCTTAATTTAGAGAGTTTTGGTGCAATTACATAACTGCAATAGCCTTGCTGTGAGTTTTCTCTATAATAATTTTGATGTTCTTCTTCAGCTTCATAAAAAGTAGGTAAAGCACTAATTTCTGTCACGATTTTATCATCATAATAAGCTTGAATTTGTTGTAAAACTTCTTTAGCAATTTTATGTTGCTGTTCATCATGATAAAAAATTACAGAACGATATTGCGTTCCTCTGTCTGCACCTTGTCTGTTTAATGTTGTTGGGTCATGAGTGGTCATAAATATCACTAAAATATCTTCAAAAGAAATGGTATTCGCATCAAAAGTTATTTGAATTACTTCTGCATGCCCTGTTAAACCTGAACAAATTTCTCTATACGTTGGTTTTCCTGGAGCATTACCACCAGCATAACCAGAAACTACTTTTTCTACCCCTTTTACTTCTTGAAATACAGCTTCTGTACACCAAAAACATCCACCTCCTAAAGTGGCAATTTGTAAACTGTTACTCATTTTTATCTCCTTTCTCTAATTGCATAGACTCAGAATTGATACAATAGCGCAATCCACTTGGCTCTGGTCCATCAGGAAAAATATGTCCTAGATGTGCATCACAAGAGTTACACATGACTTCTACGCGAATCATACCAAAAGAAGAATCTTTATGATATTTGATAGCGTTTTCTTTGATAGGTTGCGTAAAGCTTGGCCAACCAGTACCTGAAGAAAACTTAATTGTAGAGTCGAATAAAGGCGTATTACAGCAAATGCAGTTGTATTGCCCTTCATCATAAATGCTGCATAAAGCGCCACTATGTGGTCTTTCTGTACCTTTTTGTCTGGTAATTCTAAATTGTTCTGAGGTTAGTTGAGCTTTCCATTCTGCCTCTGTTTTTTCAACTCTTTTATCAGGAGTTGGGTTTCCTTTTGTTGTGAAGTTTATGACATCTTTCCAAGTTAGCATATTTTGTTATCTTTCTTTTAAATTAGTGTGTTTTGCACTGGTATATTTTAGACGTAAAAAACGTCGATTACTTACAAATAATTCTTAATTTGTTGGCCTTTGAAAGCAATAGCTAAAATTACGACGAATATCAACGAAATAAAAGTTACGTTGTAGTTTCTATCGATTCATTTATAAAATAATTTTATCATGAGTACCTTAAGTGTTGATGCAGAAAAATTTGTTTTTAACTTGCTAAGTCGCGAGCTCGACGCCGTATATGTATATCATAATTTAGCGCATACACAAAGGGTTGTTGAAAAAACAAAAGAATTGACAGCACATATGAACATTCCAGAAATAGCAGCAGAAAATTTAGAAATAGCTGCTTGGTTTCATGATGTTGGGTTTACTAAAAATGCCGCAAATCATGAAGAAAAAGGAGTTGAAATTGTTGTCGATTTTTTGAAGGAAAAAAATATTGAACCTCAAAGAATACATCTTATTTCTAAACTTATTTTGGCAACAAAGATGAATCATAAACCAAAAGATGATTTAGAAAAAATAATTACCGATGCTGATTGTGCACATTTGGCCTCTAAAAGCTTCTTTGATTTCAATTCCTTATTGCGAGAAGAGTGGGAACTTGCAGGGTTTAAAAAAGTTTCTGATCTAGAATGGATTAAAGAAAATATCCATTTTTTTTCAGTTCAACATCGATTTACCACAGATTATGCTTTAAAAAATTGGACTACAAGAAAGGAGAAAAATCTGGCCAAGTTGATGAAAATGCTAAAGAATTTAAAAGAAGAAACAAAGAAATTTAATCAAAAACAGGAAGCATTAGAATTTAAAAAGGGCAAAGTAGAGGTGCCAAACGAGGTATAGAAACCATGTTTAGAGTTGCGTTAAAAAACCATATGACGTTAAGTAATATTGCAGATACCAAAGCAAATATTTTACTTTCTGTAAATGCAATTATTGTTTCTTTAGCATTATCTAATCTGTTACCAAAATTAGATAATCCGTCGAATAATTATTTAATATTACCTACGGTTATTTTTATTATTTTTACTGTAGCATCTATTATTTTATCCATTTTAGCTACAAGGCCAAACGTTACAGAAGGGAAGTTTACGAAAGAAGATGTAGCAAATAAAAAAGTAAATTTATTGTTTTTTGGTAATTTTCATCAAATGGAAATAAACGACTTTGAATGGGGTATTTCTGAAATGATGAAAGATAGAGGTTACTTGTATAATTCGTTAACCAAAGATCTTTATTTTTTAGGTCTCGTATTAAACAAAAAATATAAAATTTTAAGAGTAACCTATATCGTATTTATGATGGGTATAATTATTAGTGTTCTGGCCTTTGCAATTTCATTTAAAATGCAAGGTGCTAGTTGATTAATGGTTATTTAAACTTTTAATAACACTTTATTAATCTAATAAAATTAATTAGTTATATTTGCGCCAAAACCCTATAATCTTATGTTACTGAAACAAAAATATTTAACACAATCAAGTAAAATCTTGTTTCACAATAAAATATTAATTTTCTTTTTTTTGCTTTCCTTTCAATCGTATGCTCAAGATATAGCGATTAATGAAGTTTTGTCATCAAATGAGGCTACTGTTTCAGATGAAGATGGAGCTTTTGAGGATTGGATAGAGATTTATAATTACGGAACAACTACTGTAAATTTAAATGGATATGGATTGTCAGATCAAATTGATAACCCTTTTAAATGGGTTTTTCCAAACATCGAGTTGGCAGCTAAAGAATATATAATTGTTTGGGCTTCAGATAAAAATAGAGTTGCAGATAAAGATAAATTACACGCAAATTTTAAAATAAAATCGGGTGGAGAAGCTATAATTTTAACAACAGCTTCAGGTACAAAGATTAGCGAATCGCCAGCTGTTGCTTTAGCAACCGATAAATCGTATGGAAGAATACCTAATGGTACAGGCAACTGGACTTTTTTAGAAACGCCTACCCCTAAGATAAATAATTCTGGAGCGTCAAGTGCAATCCCAGAAAGAGTAGCTATTAATGAAATATTATCATCAAACGTAGCTGGTATTCAAGATGAAGATGCCAATAATGAAGATTGGATAGAGATTTACAATTATGGCACTGATGCTATAAACTTATCTGGTTTCGGTTTATCTGATGATAGAGCTTTGCCATACAAATGGGTTTTTCCTGCAATTACAATTAATCCAAATCAGTATATTATAGTTTTTGCTTCGGGTAAAGATCGCAGCAATGCAGGAGGTCAGTTACATACCAATTTCAAAATTGGTGCAGGTGGTGAAACTTTACTTTTAACAAATGGAAATGGATTATTAATTAGTGGAGGGCCTTCTGCAAATTTAGCAGAAGATACTACTTATGGAAGACAACCTGATGGAACAGGTTCTTGGTTCTTTTTTGACACACCAACGCCAGGTGCATCTAACGTAGAAACTGGATCTACCACATCTTTAGAACCACCGACTTTTTCACATACCTCTGGTTTGTATACCGATAATTTTAATTTAACATTATCAACAGATACACAAGGGGCAACTATTGTCTATACATTAGATGGCTCTGAGCCAGATATCAATAATTTGAATGGATCTAGTTTTCAATATAAGAATGATTATCCTTACGATATAGGTGAAAGCTTTGGAGCAATGTTAAATCAAACTTATCAATCATTTACCTATTCAGATCCAATTTTGATGAGAGATAGGTCTAATGACGAAGATGTTTTAGCAAGAAAAAATACTGTTTCTAGTGATATCTATATTCCGCCAGTAAAGTTGCGAAAAGCAACAGTTTTAAGAGCTAAAGTGTATTTAAATGGAAAAGGATCGAGAACAAGAACTCGAAATTTCTTTATATGGCCAGAAGGCAATCCTTATGCTGTTCCTATAATAGCTTTAACTACATTCGAAGAGAATTTATTTGGTTACGAAAAAGGTATCTATACATCAGGTAAAACTTTTGACGATTGGAGAACTGCAGAGCCAAATGGTAATCAGCCAGGTAATGCACAATTTAGCAATTACGGACAAAGTGGTGTAGAATGGGAGCGCGAAGTAAATGTTCAAGTATTTAATGAAAAATTAGAATCTATTTTAAATCAAGATGGTGGTGTAAGGATTCATGGTAACACTTCGAGAGCAGATATTATTAAAAACTTAAGATTATATGCTAGAAGTGAGTATGACGAAGATAATGAGTTCAAGTTAAATATTTTTGATCAACAAATTCCAGGCTCTCCAGAACCTTACAATAATACATTTAAAAGAATAATGCTTCGTGGAAATGGTAGTGGTGGTCAAATAGCCAATGATATGGTTTTTAGTAGGCTAATGCAGCCATTTTTTAATGGTATAATGAGAATAAAAACAGCAGTTAATTTTATAAATGGTGAGTATTTTGGAATTACAGCTTTAAGAGATCGTTTTGATGTGCACCACATAGCTAATAATCTTGGGTTAGATAGTGATAATGTATCCATAGTAAGTTGCATTGGGTCTTGTGTATTACAAGATGGACCAACCGATCGTGAAAGCGATCCTGAAAGGGTGTTGAGACATTTATTCAGAAATATGGCGCATAATGATTTAGTGTCGGATGTTGAATACCAAAAAGTAGCAGATGTGTTAGATGTCGATTCATATATAGATCATATTGTTCTAGAGACCTTTTCTGAAGGGGATAGTTATGAAATTAAATTTTGGAGGGCTACAAATCCAGTAAATGATGGGTATGGAGATGGTAAGTTTCGTGTTTATACTCAAGATTTTGAAGCAGCAATGATTAGTCGTTTGAATTGGTTAGAAGATTTTTCTCAAAATTCTAGCAGTTGGCAGCGTAATATATTTTCAAACCTAATTGATAACGAGGGTTTTAGAGTAAAATTCATTAATCGTACTGCAGATTTATTAAACACAGCATTTACTAAAGAGAGATTTGATACTATTGTAAATGCAACTTTTGACGAGGTAGCACCACTTTTAGAAGAAGATAGAAATCGTTCTCCAAGACAAAGATTTTACGAAGACGGCGATAAAGTTAAACTTTTAGATTGGATTAAAGAAAGACCAGCGCTTTTTAGAAACCAAATAAATGCGTTATTCAATATTGATAAAACTATAGATGCCGTTTTAAATGTTTCTAATTTAAATGCAGGTTATATTACTTTAAACACTGTAGATATTAAAGGATCAACTCCTGGTGTTAACGATAAACCATATCCTTGGTCAGGTGTGTATTTTGATAATATTCCTATCACATTAGAGGCAAAAGCAAATCCTGGGTATACTTTTTCTCACTGGACAGGAGCTTCTTCAAGTACAAATAGTAAAATTACACTGACACCAACTAGTGATTTTGAAATAAGAGCGGTATTCACCCCAGATGAGAATTATGACCATTTACTTTATTTCTGGCTATTAGATGATGAAATTGAAAATGATAAACCTTTAGAATCATTAAACTCTACCTATTCAAGAAATAATTTAACAGCAATGATGAGTTATAATTCATCACTAGCAGGATATCCTTTTGATAGTAATGATGCAAATTGGAGAAAAGCTTCTTTAGAGCGTATTAAAGAACCAACTGCAATTAACTATCAAGATTTGGCCAACGATAATATACCTTTTGCACCACAAATAATGAAAGGTTTACAAATAAAGCAACCTTTTCAGTCAGGTGGTTCAGAAAACTCTATTGAGTTAGATTTTTCTACTATCGGTTACGAAGACGTTAAAGTTTCTGTAGCTATTACTTCTGATGGTGCTGCTACTAGTATTATAGCAGAATACTGGAATGGTTCTGGCTGGATATCATCTAATTTACCAAATAGTTCTCAAGCAATTACTGCAGATTACGAAAGAAAAGAGTTCGATTTTTCTAATGTTTCTATGGCAGATGAAAATGAAAGTTTTAAAGTTTGGCTAAGATTTGGGGGGTCAAATATGACTGCTGAAAATGGTAAAAAAGTAATCTTTAATAACGTAGCAGTCAGCGCAATTGATAAAAATGTATTGTCTGCAGAAGATTTTATTGCAGTAGAAAACAATGTAAATATTTATCCTAACCCAGTAAATGATAGAATTTATATATCTTGAGATACTGCAATAGAAAAAGTTTTAGTGTACAATATTTTTGGTCAAATGATGCACACATCATCTGAAAATAAAAACGATACTATTATAGATGTTAGTAATCTGTCTGAAGGTATTTACTTAATTAAAGTTTTTACTGATGGGTTTTCTAAGACTAAAAAAATAGTAAAAAAATAATACTTAAAAGTTTTAGAAACAAAACATAACTTTGGATACAACTCTAGTGCACACTGTGAATCAATTCAAACCCATTTCATTAAATGAGATGAACAGTGTTGCTTTAATGAAAAGAACAGATACAAAGTATGTTATTAATATTGCTGCATTACCTGCATTATTAAACAAACTATTAGACACTTATCGGGTCTTAGAAATAAAGGGAAGAAGAATTATGAATTATTCTTCCCTTTATTTAGATACCGATAGTTTTAAGTTCTACTTAGATCATCATAATGGAAGAGTAAACAGAACTAAAATAAGACAACGTAAATATGTAGATTCTGATTTAACTTTTTTAGAGATAAAAAAGAAAAATGGAAAAGGAGAAACCAATAAATTTAGAATTAAAATAGATGATTTTGAAACGAAATTATCTGACAGATCAAAAGAATTTATATCAGAAATTACAGAAAAAGAGTATACGCTACAAACAAGTTTATGGAACAGTTTTAATAGAATTACGTTGGTTAATTTAAAGGAAAACGAGAGAGTTACTATAGATTTAAATTTAAGCTATGCTATAGGTGACAAAGAAAAAAAATATGGTAACATCGTAGTTGTAGAATTAAAGCAAAGCAGGTTTGATAGAAAATCTCTTGTTGTTAAGGCGCTAAAAAATATTGGTCATAATCCTTATAGTATTAGCAAGTATTGTATTGGTGTAGCAAATCTTTATAAAAATTTGAAACAGAATACATTTAAATCAAAATTATTAAAAATTAATAAAATTTCTGTGTAATATGGAGTTAATGGGCATCCCGTTGTTTGATGAAGACTTTTACAAATTAGCCTTCCTTTTTTTTCTTAACTTATTTTTTCTAACCATCGTTATCAGATGGTTTTACTATGGTAGTACAGGTAGAAAAGACTATTTGTTTACTTTTTTTTTGGTAAGTATCGTTGTGTTTTTCTTATCCTTTACACTAAAAAAATATAAATTAGATATTGGTTTAGCTTTGGGTCTTTTTGCTATTTTTGGTATTATTAGATATAGAACAGAGTCTATACCTGTTCGTGAAATGGGATATCTCTTTATTGTTATCGGTATCTCTATTATGAATTCATTTGTGAATAAAAAATTGAGTTATGCAGAGATTCTATTTTCTAATGTGGCTATTGTTACAGCAATAGGCATAATCGAAAAAGTATGGCATCTTAAACATGAGATATCAAAAAAAGTAATCTATGAAAATATAGAAAACATAAAACCAGAAAACTATCATCTTTTAAAATCTGATTTAGAATTAAGAACCGGATTAAAAATAAATCATTTAACTGTAGAAGATGTCGACTTTGTTAAAGATTCTGCCAATATTATTATTCACTATAATAAAACTAAAAATGAGAAATAGACTATTTATCACGCTGGCAATATTGGTTTTAAGTTCCAATATAAGTTATGCTCAAGTAGCCGATAACAAAGATTTTGCAATGTGGAATTCAGTCGGAATCAAATATTCTCCAATAAAGAGGCTTAAATTAGGTGTAGAACAGCATATAAGATTAAAAGAAAATGCATCTGAAACAGATGAGTATTTTACAGAAGTTCAAGCAGGTTTTGAACTTTTGAAAGACTTAGAAATCGGAGGTGCTGTGCGTTTTATTAAAGAAAATGATAATGTTGGTAATAATAAAGAATGGGAAGAGCATTTTAGGTACAATATAGATCTAAGTTATAAGCTTGATCTTATTAAGAAATTAGACATATCGTTTAGACTTAGATATCAAAATAAAAGAGAATTAGGCCTAGGGGAAGGTGTTGAAGATATTGCTGCAGAAAATTTAAGACTAAAAACGGGGGTAGATTACAACATTAAAAGCTGGCCCTTAGATCCTGAGTTTGCAGTAGAACTATTTAATAGAAAAAGAGATGGTTTATCTCTTATAGGTGATGCCAAATTGAGTAGATATAGGCTTACTTTTGGTACAAGCTACAACTTAAAAGAGTTTGGAAAATTTAGTATTTATTATAGATATCAAGAAAACACAAGAGTTGATAATACTTTTGTTACAGAAATATTAGGTCTTAAGTATACATATTCAATCAACTAATACTAACGTATTAAGCTTCAATTTCTTTAATTAAATCATTAAATGTTATGGTTTTCTTTGCGTTAAAGTCTTGTTGATAAACAACATCGACTCTAAGTGCTTTTAATCCAGAAACACCTTGTAAATCTTCTAATTCTAAAAATTCCAATTGATCTAAAAGATTTTTAGATTGTAAGTAATTGATGTATTTTACATACTCAAGGGCATCATTTTCTTGAGAATATACGATGGCTATTTTTCCAGGAACTGTTAAACGTTCTTCAGTGCCCTTAATGTAGGCTTTGTCTATGCGTTTTTTTATGATTTCATATCTAATATTGTAGGCGCCATCAACATCAAACTGCTTTTCATCCATTCTAAATTTTATAGACATGGTATTGCTGTGCACTAATATTAAAGAAGCTACTCGCAAATCGCTCTTCATATTTTTACGTTCAGAAAAAGCTAAATTTTCCATTTCACAAGTAACTTGTAGCTGCCATAAACGCAGATTATATAGGTATAAATCATCGAAAGTTCTACTTTTAGTAATAGATTGACCGATATACATATTGTATTCTACACCATCAGTTTTGTAGCGTTCAAAATAATGAGGAAACATATCTTGCGCCTGTTTTTGCCTATTGTCTAAAAATCTAGCAAGTTTATCATTTAAAAGGGTTACGCTATCTTCATAGTCTTTTCTGTGCTCATAAACTACGTTTAAATTTTTATCTAAACGATTCATATAAATCGCAACTTTTTCTGAGAGGTCCTTACTAATATCTTCTATATGTTTAAAAACTGGATAAATTTCTCTGTTTAAAAAATCTATAATAGTTACTTCATCTCCAGCATTTAGACCTTCTTTTACATCATTTAAATAAGAAGAAACTCTAAACATTAGCTCGTTGTAAATGGGTAATTCTTCAGTTTTACAAGCGTCTTTTAAAACATTTATAGCCAATGTTAATTGAGTTATTAAATCTGCTTGTATGGCTTTATTTCTTACATCAGAAGATCCTTTAATATCGCTTTGACCAAATAATGGATAGACATTGTTGAAAACAATTTCATCTAATTTTGCATTTTCATTTGTTTCGTGTTCTACATAATATTTTTCTGCTGCTTCGTAAAATCGCCATTTTACAGCACTATGTATAGACGTGTAATTTTCTTGAATGGTGGCCTCTAATACATTTTGACGTTCTTCGGATGTTCTCTTCACAGCAGCTTCGAAAACAGGTATAATATCCTTTAATTTATTAACGTTCACAGAGTTTAAATCATACGATTTTGGTGATGCAATTTCTAACAGGGCTAAATCTCCATTAACAGTTGCCTTTATTGGAACTAGAATAATACTTTGTATACCCGCCTTGTATAGGTTTTGATAAAATGGATTGTTGTTAGTTTCTAAACCATATTTATGAATATCAGAGATTATAAATGTTTCATGACTTTTAAATACTTTTTGCATAATGCCATCACAAAAATATCCTTTATCACATGCTATTTCAGCGTTTTTATTGAGAATAAGACTATTCGATTTTTTTACAACTGTTTCGCAAAGTTTGGTATTTATATTGTCGAATATAGAATACCCTAATTTTAAATCTTTAATACTGTAAAAATCTCTTAAATTACGTTGCAGTTTGTAGATTAAATCTTCTCCACCAGATAATAAGTTGGCTTTAATTTCAGATAACATCTCTTCTGAGGTAACATCAAATAAGCTAACCAAACCAAAACCTTTAAAAATATAGCTGTTTGGTGGAAATTTTTCTTTCCATAGTTCTATGTTTTCATAGTTGTCTAACAACTTTTTAAAATCATCTTGCGTTAAATTTGGGGCAAACTCTGTGGGTTTAATTTCAGAAAAATCCGCATTAAAAGTGGCTCTATAATATTTCATAGTGCCTGTTGATTTATCTGGGATATCAAAATAAAAGGGTCTTTTCACATCAATATTAAAGCCATAAACAGCGCCTAAAATAAAAGTACAAGCCATAACATACATGCTATCATCCTCAAAATTACGAACGGTTAATTCGTAGTCATCGCCTGCATTTTCTATGATATTTTCAAAACGTTTTGTAAATTTAAATGAAGTAAAAGAAAATGGAACACTTGCGGCTTTTATTTCATTTAATTGCAAAGGCTCTGGAAATAAAGGATTTAATAGTAAATCGATCTGTTCTTTGTAAGTATCTAAAAGACTGAGGTCTGAAAAACCTTCATTTAATTCTGGGTGTTGTTTGAATAAATCAACCATTTGCGCAGCGGCTGTATGAAATGGATGGTGTTCAAAGTCTTTGTGTGCATATTTTTCAAACATCACAAAAACCTTTTTAAAAGAAATATTTAATTGAAGTGGCAATTCTACTTCATCTATTTGGTTCGATTCTATTACTCTCATAGTTCAAAAAAATGTATGCTATTAGACGTTTTAACAAAGCTTAAATTACAAAAAAAACGTAACTTTATTATTTAGCGTCATTAAGAATGAAAGAAAATTAGAAAACTGTATTGAATTATACTAAAATGTTGCATTGTTAATGTAATGGTGTTATATAAACAAAAGGCATATAATATAGTATTAAATGCCTTTTGTATAAATCTAATTTATGTGCAGAAAGAAGTTATTGAATATCTGGTTGTTTAATTTGAGGATCCCATTTTTTCAATTGATTCTTGATCTCGGTGGTTACTTCTGTGTCATTTTTAATATACCAGTCTACATTTTTATAAGTAATTGTGCCATCGCTTGCATAATGAAAAAATACAATAGCATTTACGTAAGGGTATTTTTTGTTAAAATTTTCTAGAGCATCTCCAAACCATTTTGCTCTATTTCCACCTGGTTTTAAAGAACCAAATTCTGCTATCATTATGGGTTTGTAGAAAGTGGCTAATTGGTCGTAAAAATTACCAAATATTTCTTTAAACGGCCACCAGTCACTCCAGCTCGTACTCGTTCCATAATTTAGAGCACCCGTCGCAATCATATCAACATAATCAGTACCAGGATAGTATTCTTGAAATTTTCCGTACGATAAATGTGGACTCCACACCCAAATAACATTTGAAGCACCTACGGATTCAAAAACATCTCGAATATGTTTAAAAGCGGCTACATACTCAGAGGGATCATTGTTTTGAGGTCCCCAAGGGTAACGATATGGGTCATTCATTTCATGACCTACTCTTAAATAAATAGGATAATCTACTTTTGCGGCCTCAGTTGCCCATTCTTTGATATAGGTATCATAATCTCCATTTGCAATAGATGATAATCCATGTTCGTTTCTTTGCTCTAAATCTTTAATTTTAGGAAAGTTTTCTTTTGAGAATTTTTCTAACCAAGGTTCCCAAGTAATCATTGGAACAGAACCAATTCTTACAATAGCATCGACTTTGTTTTTAGGAAAATCATAAATCTGACCTTCTCCCCAAGCTTTGTAAATTTGAATAATAGGAAATGTTAACGCCAATGAATCTTCTAAGTTAATAAGATTTTCATAAGATTCACCATTGCTGTCTGGAATGTCTAGTTTTGTTGGTACGATTTTAATTGAATAACTTAACTTAGCAATATGGGTAAAATAGTTTATGATCAAAGTTTTAAAAAGACCTTAGTAGAATTATTAAATTCTGGTAAATCTGTAAAAGACCTTACAAAAGAGTTTGGTATTAGTCAAGCTTCCATTCATCGGTGGAATAAAGAATTTAACACTACAACTTCAAAACAAAACAATCAATCTGAAGTACTTAAAATAAAGTCTTTAGAAAAAGAATTAAAGGATGTAAAATTAGAGCGTGATATATTAAAAAAGGCGGTAAGCATCTTTTCCAAGAGCGACAAGTAATATACCAGTTTATTAAACTTAACACTGGTTTATTTCCTGTTGAAAAGATGTGTAAATGTATGAGAGTTAGTAAAAACAGTTATTATACCTGGTTGCGGTCTGGTCAATATAAGCGACAGAAAAGCTCCATATCTCTCTTAAAATCAAGAATTACTACTATTTTTAATCAAAGTAAACAAATATATGGTAGTTTACGTATTCAAAAATCGTTAGAACGCGAAGGGCTAGTTTATTCAAGATCTTACATTGCTTTAATTATGAAAGAACTGGGTTTAAGAAGTGTACTAAGTAAAAAGTTTAGAGTTTGTACAACAGATTCAAATCATACTTTTGCCTTGGCAGATAATGTATTAAATAGAGACTTTACAAGTACGCAATTAGGTGAAAAATGGGTTTCTGATATTACATATATAAAAGTTGGCAATCAATGGAATTACCTTACAACGGTTTTAGATTTAGCAGATAGAAAAATAGTGTCATGGGCATTAACTGAAGATATGAGTACTGAAAATACCGTTTATAAAGTCTGGTTACAAGCAAGAAAAAATAGAACTATAACTAATAATCATATTTTTCATTCTGATAGAGGCGTACAATATGCATCCAATAAAATGACAAGCGTTTTAAAGGCAAGTAAGAAAATAACGCAAAGTATGAGTAGAAAAGCAAACTGCTGGGACAATGCTGTTGCCGAGAGTTTCTTTAAAACAATAAAATCTGAATGCACAAACAGATATTCTTTTAAATTCTTTTTAGAAGCATATCAAGTTATTGACCAGTATATTAAATGGTACAATTATAAAAGACTTCATTCTTCTTTAGGTTATAAGTCACCTCTAGAAATGGAAATGGAATTAATAACGAAAAACAATAAAAATGTAGCTTAAAAATTAGTACCAAATTTATTAGGTAGTCCAGCGTTTTCTACAATTGCAATTTCTTCATCAGTAAGATCATACAACCTATAAAC
>P_2C_Liq_3_UnCtyDRAFT_100394_pt1 | contig 13303 bp, 9 predicted proteins | sample Pon2CUnioCityCA_3_FD_9720 | JGI IMG/M metagenome (IMG submission 9720)
CCTTGAAGGAGAAATACAAGTTATTGGCGATGGTTATAGCGATTATGTAACTCGTGAAGCTGGTGTAGCAGATAAGTTTTTTGCTTACACAGAAAACGTTTCAAGAGAAAAAACAACAGAAAACGCAGACCACATTGCCCCAAATTTAGATGAATTTTTATACATAAATAAGTTGCCTAGAAAAATAAGTTACCCAAAGAACAGAATTAAAATTTTATTATTAGAAAACGTACATTCAGATGCTTTTAAAAAGTTGACTTCTGATGGTTTTTCTGTAGAAACTGTATCTAAAAGTTTGTCTGAAGACGAATTAATAGAAAAAATAAAAGACGTACATGTTTTAGGAATCCGTTCTAAAACCAACGTTACACAAAAAGTAGTAGATGCTGCAGAAAAATTAATGGTAGTAAGTGCCTTTTGTATTGGTACCAAACAAATTGATTTAGATGCGTGTAAAGAAAAAGGAATTGTGGTCTTTAATGCACCTTATAGCAATACACGTTCTGTTGTAGAATTGGCAATTGGAGAAATTATTATGTTAATGCGTTCTGTATTTCAAAGAAGTACAGAAATACACAATGGTCAATGGCAAAAAACAGCAGCAGGTTCTAGAGAAGTGCGTAGTAAAAAATTAGGTATTGTTGGTTATGGTAATATTGGTAAGCAATTATCGGTTTTAGCAGAAGCTTTAGGTATGGATGTTTATTATTACGATGTTGAAGATAAGCTAGCCTTAGGTAACGCAACAAAAGTGAGTAATTTAGAAGCGTTATTGTCTATTTCGGATGCAGTTAGTTTGCACGTAGATGACAATGCAGCCAATAAAAACTTTTTTGGAGAAAGAGAAATTTCTCAAATGAAAGATGGAGCGGTTTTAGTAAACTTATCTAGAGGATTTGTAGTAGATATACCCGCATTAGTTGCTGCTTTAAAATCTAAAAAAATAGCAGGTGCAGCTATTGATGTTTATCCAGAAGAACCAAGAAAAAATGGCGAATTTATTACCGAATTAAAAGGACTAGATAACGTAATTTTGACACCTCACGTAGGTGGTAGTACAGAAGAAGCACAAAGAGATATTGCAGATTTTGTACCTAGCAAAATTATGGCATACATTAACTCTGGTAACACTGTAGATGCTGTAAACTTTCCAAACATTCGTTTGCCAAGACAAACCAATGCACACCGTTTTTTACACATTCATAAAAATGTACCAGGTGTGATGGCAAAAATTAATAAGATTTTAGCAAAATACGATCTGAATATCAACGGGCAATATTTATCTACAGACCCAAAAGTGGGTTATGTAATTACAGATTTAGATAAAGAATATAATAAAGAAGTAATAGACGAATTAAGAAAAGTAGAAGGGACTATTAAGTTTAGAGTCTTGTATTAAAATTGAAGTTTATAAAATATTAGACCTCATAGATGATATAATTTATGAGGTCTTTTTTGTTAAGTTATTCCAGTTTTTACAACAAAGATTTATAATGATTTAAAGTTTTAACTTATCTCTCAAATCAATAATATTTTTGTCTTTAATCCCTAAATAACGTCTACTGCCTAAGTATCTATTTTTGTTATATTCGTCATACAAAGGATGATTCGCATCCATAGAAGAAACATGTACATTTCCAGAAGCATGAATAAATTCTTGTTTATTATTTCCTAACCAAATACCTACATGTGTTACTCGTTGTTGTTTATTTAGGGTTGCTTTTTTTCCAAAAAATAATAAATCCCCTTTTTGCAAATCAGAAAAATTAAGGTTTACGTCTACTTTTTTACCAGCATGTATTTGTTGTGAGGCATCTCTAGGAATGATAAAACCATTCATTAAATACACCATTTTTGTAAAACCACTGCAATCCATTCCTTTGGCAGAAGTGCCGCCCCATAAATAAGGAAAGCCTTCCATTGTTTTTGCAATTTTTTCAACATTGCTTTCAGTTGGATTTAAATTATCTAACCAAGCATCATACATCAGTGCTTCATCTCTTTTAATAAAACCTACTCTATTGTCTGGGTACGCGACTTTAACGTAATTAGGATGTAAGGAAACAAGCTTTAAAATCCCTCCTAAAGAAATGTCAGAAACAATACTGGCATTAGTGCTTTTATCATCATAAACATAACCAAAATTTTTGGTGTAAATTATTTTTTTATTATTGTCCCATTGGTCAAGTTCTTCTTTATTCATTAAGGTAATTCCACCTTTATCAACCCAAGAAATATACTTGTCTGGGGTTTGTATTCTGTAAAAATCGCCCTCTTTATCTAGTACTTTTAAAGACATTCCTAGCAAACCTTGTGTACCTAATTCTGCAGAATGTTTAGGTGCAGATCTAATATTAATAACAGAATTTCTAGCAACAGCATATTTTTTATTACTTACAGTAGTATCTGGTAAAACTCTAATTTTATTTATAAATTTAACCTCTAAAGATTTTAAACTATCTAATAATTTTAGATAGGCTTCTTTTTTATCAGTTTTGCCAGTTACAATAATTTTATCATCAGAATAATCGAAATTAATATTAAAAATGGCAACTCTTTTGTCTGGTGCATATTGCTCTTGTATGCTTCTACTTACACTTTTTAAACCAGAAATTAATTTAGTATTGTTGCTGCAAGAAAACAATAGAATTACAATTAATAAAGAGAAGATTTTTGTGATTTTCATAAAAACATTTTTAACATTTTATCACAATAAAGATACTAATTTATTCATTTAAAATTATTTCTAAATTTAGAGTTTTTTATTTTTGGGAAGAATCAATTTTAAAGATGAAAAATAGATAGACGAACATCGTTATTTGTTAAAACCGCCAGTTGGTAACAAATAAGTTTAACACTACTGTGAATATATTATAATGGTAGTTGGTGGGTGGGCTAATCAATAGAAAAGACTACTGTTATAGCGAAACACCATTTTATTTGTGCCAATTACAGGATAAATAATTGGGTACAAAAGATTGGTGATCAAGCTAATTGTTAATCGGTAATAACCTTGTATTAGATGTTTAAGTTGATGGTTTTGTTTTTAGTTAACTGAAACTTCGCATCATTATATTTTGGTGGTCTTATAAAACCTTTTGTGTTGTTAGAAAAACCATAATCTTCTTTTGGGATTCCAATAAAATTGGTGTCCATTTTGTTGTTGTTGTTTTCGTCATGAAAAAATGAAACAGCATATTCCCCTTTTGGAATATCTTTAAAAATATACGTTGTTTGTTTATCTATAATTTTTACAATGCCACCTTTAAAACTTTTTTTTAAAAAAGCTTCTCTTTTATCATATAACGCAACCAAAACGTTGCCTTTATTAGAGCTTAAGCCAGTAATGTTAATGGTTAAATTATACGTTTTTTCTTGTGCGTTTGTTGTAAGTATTCTCCCCAAAATAATGGCTACAATTAAGATTAATTTTTTCATGTTGTGAAGGGTTTTCTATTAAAAATAGCTGTAATTATTGTTTTTCTAAAACCGATGCTAAAGTAGCAAAATCATCATCAATAATTAGACCTTTTAAATTTACTAAAAAGGAATTTATTAATAGCGAAAAATAAAACAGATTTCAAAGATTTATATCGTGTTGTATTGATTAGGTTTTAATTAAACTTACTTTTAATTTCCTGAAGTGATATATCCGAATTTATGAATTCAGTAATAATATTAAAGCGTAATTCTTCAATTTTTAAGTCAAAATAATTTACCCATTTATCATCTTTAAGTAAATGATTTATTTGTTTTATTCTTTTTTGAGCTTCGGTATATGTAAATAAATAATGATTAGTTTCTTCTTTTGTTGGCTTTATTGTGGTTTTTTTAGCCTCAAAATCAACTTTAATGAAAAATATTTTTTCTGATGAATTGATAGGGTAGAAGTCTGCCCATTTTGCAAAACCAATTACAAATTGCTGGTTTTTATAATTGTTATTAGCTATCAATCTCCACCTACAATTAGCAACACGCCCCCAATGATTCGATTTTCTATACACGCCTTTCTCTGTATAAAAATAGGTGCTGTTAGATTTACTTTTGTAATAGGTGTTTTCTGGAAATTGAAAATCATCAACTTGTTGAAACTCGCAAAAAGTATGTTTAAAAAAGTTGGTTTGATTGTAAGTTTTCAAAAACATTTTTTGGTAAAAATAGTTAAAAGTCATAAAAAAACGCAACCAAATTAATGATTGCGTTTTCAATTTATATAGATTCTGAACTAGGTTCAGAGATTGGACTTATTTTACTTCCTCGAAATCTACATCCTCTACATTATCACCTTCATCTGCATTACCAGCTTCTGGTTGTGCTTGTTGTGCACCGGCATCTGCACCACCTTGTGCAGCATACATTTCTTCTGAGGCAGCTTTCCAAGCTTCATTTATCTTTTCCATAGCAGCATCTATTTGTGCTAAGTCTTTAGATTCATGAGCAGCTTTTAATTCTGTTAAAGCAGCTTCAATAGGTTCTTTTTTATCTGCTGATAATTTATCACCAAACTCCTTTAATTGATTTTCTGTTTGGAAAATCATAGAATCTGCACCATTTACTTTTTCAGCAGTTTCTTTTGCAACCTTATCAGCATCTGCATTTGCTTCTGCTTCTTGCTTCATTTTTTCGATTTCTTCTTCAGATAAACCAGAAGATGCTTCTATACGAATATCTTGAGATTTTCCTGTAGCTTTATCTACTGCAGAAACTTTAATAATTCCGTTTGCATCAATATCAAAGGTTACTTCAATTTGTGGTACACCTCTTTGTGCTGGTGGAATATCTGTTAATTGGAAACGTCCAATTGTTTTATTNTCAGCAGCCATTGCTCTTTCACCTTGTAATACATGGATGTCTACAGAAGGTTGATTGTCTACTGCTGTTGAAAATACTTGTGATTTTTTTGTTGGTATTGTTGTATTTGCATCAATTAATTTTGTGAATACATTACCCATTGTTTCAATACCTAATGATAATGGTGTAACATCTAATAAAAGAACGTCTTTTACATCACCCGTTAAAACACCTCCTTGTATTGCAGCACCTAAAGCAACAACTTCATCTGGATTTACACCTTTACTTGGTGTTTTTCCAAAGAATTTTTCTACAGCTTCTTGTACAGCAGGTATTCTTGTAGATCCACCAACTAAAACTATTTCATCAATATCAGACTTAGATAAATCTGCATTTTTTAAAGCAGTTTCACAAGGCTGTATGGTTCTTTTTACTAAATCATCAATTAATTGCTCAAATTTTGATTTAGACAAAGTTCTTACCAAGTGTTTTGGTCCGCTTGCAGTTGCAGTTACATAGGGCAAGTTAATTTCTGTAGAAGAAGAAGAAGATAATTCAATTTTAGCTTTTTCGGCAGCTTCTTTTAAACGTTGTAAAGCCATTGGATCTTCTCTTAAATCCATGTTTTCATCAGCTTTAAACTCTTCTGCTAACCAGTTGATTATTTTTTCATCAACATCATCTCCACCTAAATGTGTATCACCATCAGTAGCTAATACTTCAAATACACCATCTCCTAATTCTAAGATAGAAACATCATGTGTACCACCACCAAAATCAAAAACAACAATTTTTTTATCATCATTAGACTTGTCTAAACCGTAAGCTAAAGCAGCTGCAGTTGGTTCATTTATGATTCTTCTAACTTTTAAACCAGCAATTTCTCCGGCTTCTTTTGTAGCTTGTCTTTGTGCATCATTAAAATATGCAGGAACTGTAATTACAGCTTCAGCAACATCTGAACCTAAGTAATCCTCAGCAGTTTTTTTCATTTTCTGTAACACCATTGCAGAAATTTCTTGTGGCGTATATAAACGACCGTCTATATCTACTCTTGGTGTATCATTATCACCTTTTACTACTTTATAAGGAACTCTTTTTACTTCTTTAGAAGATTCAGAAAACTTATTACCCATAAAACGTTTAATAGAGTATATCGTTTTTGTTGGGTTTGTTACCGCTTGTCTTTTGGCAGGGTCTCCAATTTTACGTTCTCCACCTTCTACAAATGCAACTATAGATGGTGTTGTTCTTTTTCCTTCAGCATTAGGTATTACCACTGGCTCATTACCTTCCATTACAGAAACACAAGAGTTGGTTGTACCTAAATCGATTCCAATTATTTTACTCATAATATTTATTTTAATAATTTTTTAATTCAATTTTACGTTTACAAATAGTCAAAGTGTGTGCCATCTACTTTTTTATAGAAAATTGTCAGTTTTTTTATTTTTTAATGAAAAATTATGTGACATGTTGACATATTTTCGTCTAATTTATTTAAAGAAATAACAATATTTTAAATTTATCTATTGAAATTACTACTTAAGTTTAAATAATATTTTGATTGATTTTAAAAGTTTAAAACTTTATACAGATAATTAACGAAAAAGTGGTTTTAAATAAGCAATTTATGGAAAGTAAAAACCTGCGTTCTAATATCTAATTATTAACTGCTGAAACTAAAGTTTTAGAGGCATTAATCTTTAAAGCAGTTATAGAAACTGTTTCTTGCTTTAAAGCTAAAGAATTAGACGAAGGTATTGAAGAGGTTTTAGAAAGAATTGAAAAGTCTGAAAATAAAATATAGTACTATAACTTTCGATATGCTAATTGAAAAATTTGAAAAAAGTCAGTTTACAGAATGAAATAAAAAGGTATTATTAAATTATGTAAAAAAATAAAGCTTATTTAGTTGTATTTTTTACATTTACATTAAATAAATTGATTAATTTTAACAATATCGCAATTTATAAGTGTTTTTGATATGCTAAAAATTGGTGTGGGGCCATCAAGCTCGCACACTTTAGGTCCTTGGAGAGCCGCACAAGCCTATATTTCTAAAATTAGAGCAAATAATAAATTTGATTTGATTGATGAAATAAAGGTAGATTTATATGGTTCACTTTCTTTAACAGGAAAAGGACATGCTACAGATCTATCTATTTTATTAGGTTTAAGTGAGGCAGATCCAGAATATATACCTGTAGAAGATATTTTTATAATTGTTGATAGAATTAATATCCAAGAAGAAATTATTTTTAAAGGAGGTAAAACCATCCCTTTTTATAAAAATTCAATTATTTTTAATAGAGAGTTTTTACCTTTTCATCCAAATGGTCTTACTTTTAGGGGTTTTTTAAAAGGTGAAGAAATTTCTAATCAAACGTATTTTTCTATTGGAGGTGGATTTATTGTTCAAGAAAACGACCATTTAGAACAAGAATTAAACATTGATAAAAAGAATTTTCCTTTTCCTATAAATAAAGCCATTCAGTTAGAAGATTATTGTGAGAAAGAACATAAAACCATTTCTGAAATTGTTTTGTTAAACGAGCTCGAATTAAATTCAGCAGAATTTATAGACAAAGAATTGTGTAGAATTTGGGAGACCATGTTAGAATGTATGTACATAGGTTGTCATACAGAAGGCAAGCTTCCAGGAGGTTTAAATGTGAAAAGGCGTGCTTACGAAACGCATCAAAAATTAATAAAAGATGGTGTTTATAATAATCCTCAACAATGGACTGCTGCTATAAGAAATACAGAAGTGAAATTTAGAGAAATTTTAAAATGGGTAAGTTGTTTTGCACTTTCTGTTAATGAAGTAAATGCCTCTTTAGGAAGAGTTGTAACAGCTCCAACAAATGGAAGTGCAGGTGTAATTCCTGCAGTTTTAATGTACTATTTGGTGATTGAAAATCATACTGCAGATTTTGAACATATTAAAAAATTCTTATAAACTGTAGGCGAAATTGGTAGCATTTTTAAGAAAAACGCCCCCATTTCTGCAGCAATGGGGGGTGTCAAGCAGAAATTGGTGTTTCTTCTGCTATGGCTGCAGCTGCTTTAACTGAATTGTTAGGTGGTACAGTAGCACAATGTTTAGTAGCAGCAGAAATAGCGATGGAACATCACTTAGGTTTAACTTGTGATCCTATTGGTGGTTTGGTGCAAATACCTTGTATAGAAAGAAATGCTATGGGAGCTATAAAAGCAATTAACGCTGCAGAAATGGCTTTAGAAACCAACCCTAAAGATGTAAAAGTGCCTTTAGATACAGTAATTGATACAATGTGGGAAACTGCAAAAGACATGAATAAAAATTACAAAGAAACTTCTGAAGGTGGTTTGGCAGTTACAGTTAGAATGGCAGATTGTTAATATAAAAAAACCCAAAAACTATACGTTTTTGGGTTTTGATTGTCGTTTGAACGATTATTATTTTGAGTTTTCAGTAGCTAAAGAATAGATTACTAACCCGAAACCAATTTTGTTAATTGCATCTCCAATGTTGTAAACAACGTCAAGATTTAAACCACCAAAAATACCTTCATACCATCCAGGTGTTCCTGCCATGTATCCAATAGGATAGATAACCCATCCAACTAAAACAAACCAACATAGCGCTTTGTGAGCTTTTAATACTGATCCACCAGCTTCTACAGCTAGTTTTTTCGCACTTCCTAACCAGATATCGTAAGCAATTGCAAAATAGGCAGCTCCAGAAATTAATCCCCATAACCAAGCATTTGGTCTGTCAATTACTTCTCCTACATAACCAGTTACCAACATTATCACAGAAAATAATATCATTCTCCACATTAATGATTTTTTAGCACCAGCTACTTTTAATATCAAGTAGAATTCAACACACATTAATGGTACTGTAAGAATCCAGTCTACATATCTAAAGAAAGTTGGTGATTCTGCATTAGCAGCCCAATAATCTCTCATGTAAAGGTAGTGAACAGCGGCAATAAATGTAATTAAACCGGAAACTAGAATGGAGGTTCTCCATTTTTTATCAAAACTGTTCATTGATAAAAAGAAAAATGCTGATGCAGCCATCATAGCCATACATCCTACAAAAAATGTAAAACCTACATAATCGTCTGGGGCCATTTTAGAAACAGCTAAAAAACTTGTAAAATTCATAATAAAAATAATTAAGTTAGTATTAGTTTTGTTTAATCTTTTTTAATAAAGATATAACAAACTTACAATATAAAAATGATATATTTGTAATATGAGAGATGAAATTTTTACACATTATCAAAATTTTATGATATTTTTTACATTTTTACTGTTCTGGTTTGGGATACAATTCGGAGAAATTGTAGAGGATTCATTTGCGTTTTTCCTAGTGATAACAATAGGTATACTTCACGGAGCCAATGACTTATTAATTCTTTCTAAGAGAAATTTTGCATCAAATAAATATGTTAATAAAAATTTACTTATCTATCTATTTATGATTGGTTTATGTGTTTTATTGTTCTTTTTGAACTCTTTTTTAGCAATAATTATCTTTATTATAATTAGTGCTTTTCATTTTGGAGAGGAACATTTTTCAGAAAAAATAAAACAAAATAGTATTGAAAGCTACTTTTATTTTTTTGTTTATGGCTTAATTGTATTTGCAATGCTTTTTTATAATTCGGAAATACAGCTAAAAGAAATAATGATAGATTTAGTTGGTGTTTCTTTTAGTCCTTTCCTTGTAAAGTTAATTTTACTTATTAGTGGGCTTTTGTTTTTACTAATGAGTATCTACTTTTATTTCAAAAAACAAATTTCTATTAAAACAATTATGAAAGAATTATTTTATTTAATGTTTCTTTTTTTGGTTTTTAAAACTACCTCTTTGATTTTTGGCTTTGCTATTTATTTTATTCTCTGGCATTCACTACCATCTATACTACATCAAGTTTTATTTTTATCTGGAGAGGTAAATAAGCAAACAATTCTAAAATTTATTAAAAAGGCTCTTTTGTTTTGGGTAATTAGTGCAGTAGGTATTTTATTACTTTACTTTTTAACACCGTCGTTAAAGCTTTTTTCTTCTAGCTTATTTGCAGTTTTGTTTGCGGTTACAGCACCACACATGTGGGTAATGTCTTCTATGAAGACTAACGGGTAAAAACCAAATTATTACCAGAAGACATTTCTTCAGAAAAACCGTAACCTTCTATATTAAATCCTTTTAAGTCTTCTATGGTTTCTATATTGTTTTCTACAATATATCTAACCATATAACCACGTGCCATTTTAGCATAGGTCATAATGGTTTTGTATTGTCCGTTTTTAAAATCTTTAAATACAGGTGTTATCATTGGCACTTTTAAAACTTTTTTAGGCAATGCTTTAAAGTATTCTGTACTTGCTAAATTAATTAGTAATTCGTCTTCTTTTAGTTCTTCATTTAAAGATTTTGCCAAAGCATCATCCCAAAATTGGTATAAATTATCTTTTTTGCCTACTTTTATTTTTGTGCCCATTTCTAATCTATAAGGTTGTATTAAATCTAAAGGCTTTAATAAACCATATAAACCCGATAAAATTCTTAATTTGTCTTGTAAAAAAGGAATTTTATCTTCGTGTAAAGAGTTTACATCAATTCCTTGAAAAACAGCGCCTGTAAATGCGTAAATAGCTTGTTTCGCATTTTTTTTTGTAAATGGTATTTTCCAATTTTGATTTCTATCATAATTTAAAGCTGCTAAATCATCAGAAATAGACATTAAACTAGAAAGCTTGTTTTTAGATAGTGTTTTTAGTTTTTTATTTAATTTTTGAGATTCTTCTAAAAAACGAGGTTGTGTATGCAAAGTTGTAGGTACTTTGCTTTCGAAATCTAAAGATTTTGCAGGTGAGATAATGATTTTCATTATAGATGTATAACTTTTTATTGTTAAAATTTTTCTAGGTAAAAATACTAAGGATTAAAATAATTGTCAAACAAAGACCGTATTTTCTATTGATAAATGCATCTATAAAATTTATAGAGTACAGGGGTAAAAATATTAACAACTCTTAAATTTAAAGATTAAGAATCAAAAAATAAACTATCTAATTGGCATAGCTAGTTTTTTGGTAGAATTTTAAGTAAATAAATTTTCTTATTCAGAAGTGTATCACTATTAGTAGGATTTAAACTAACAAAGAGTTTAGGTAAAGAGTAACAGGTTTAATCTCTTGTTAAATATAAAAATAGAATGGTTGCATAACAACTATTCTCTTTTTTCTTTTGTATTTTAGTCTCTAAAATTTAAACCAATGAAAAAAATTACTTTTTTAATTTTATTAATTTCAAATGTTAGTTTTACTCAAACAGACAGTAAAATTTACGATATTATTAATACTGTCTCAGTAGATAGACTTAAAGCAGATGTAAAAACGCTTACAGAATTTGGCACCAGAAACACTTTTTCTGATACCATTTCTAATACAAGAGGTATTGGTGCTGCAAGACGTTGGATAAAGTCTGAATTTGATAAGATTTCTAGTGATTGTAACAACTGTATTAATGTCTTTTATCAAAAAGATTTGGTAACTACAGAAATGAGTAAAAGAGTACCTCATGATGCTTATGTTGTAAATGTTGTTGCAATACAAAAAGGAACCAAATATCCAAATAGATATATTATTATGAGTGGAGATATAGACTCTAGAAATAGTGATGGTTCTAACTTTACAAAAGATGCACCAGGAGCCAATGATAATGCATCTGGTATGGCGGGTACTATTGAAGCAGCAAGAGTTTTAAGTAAATATAAATTTGAAAGTAGTATTATTTATGTAGGTCTTTCGGGTGAAGAACAAGGTCTTTTTGGTGGTGCAGGATTAGCAAAATACGCTAAAGAAAAAGGATGGGATATTATTGGAATTTTAAATAATGATATGATTGGAAACATTGAAGGTGTAGATGGTGTTATAGACAATCGTTCTTTTAGGATTTTTAGTGAACCAGTTCCTGCAAACGAAACAGAAAGACAAAGAAGAATGCGTAGATTTTACGGTGGTGAAGTTGATGGTATTTCAAGACAATTAGCAAGATATGTGCATAAAACAACCAAAACATATATGCCAGAAATGAATCCGATGATGATTTATAGGTTGGATAGGTTTGGTAGAGGTGGGCACCACAGGCCTTTTAACGATTTAGGTTTTGCAGGTATTAGAATTATGGAGGCTCATGAAAACTATACACAACAACACCAAGATATTAGAACCGAAAATGGTATAAAATATGGTGATACTTTTGAGCATGTAAACTTTCCGTATGCTAAAAAATTAACAGCAGTAAACGCCATAAATTTAGCGAGTTTAGCTTGGGCACCAGCTGCACCTAAAGAAGTTGCTATTGGAGGTATTGTAGAAGCAAATGTAAGATTAAAATGGAGTAAAGTAGAAGGGGCAAAAGGTTATAAAATTTATTGGAGAGACACAACATCACCAATTTGGGATAATTCTAGATATGTAGAAACTACTGAGTTCGCTCTAGAAGGTATTGTAATAGATAATTTTTTCTTTGGTGTTGCTTCAGTTGGAGAAAATGGACATGAAAGCATGGTTATGTTTCCCAATAAAATTTGGAGATAAAAATTTATTGATTGTGTGTTTTCTTTCGAGAAAAACAAGAAAAGTCAAGTTACTTAAGTTGTAAAGTATCAAAAACTCCGTTTTTGTAATTGTAAAAAAGCAACATTATCAAGCACATCCTTAAAGATTGAGGATAAAAAAGCTAAAAAGTTAAAAATTGTTTATTTTAAAAAACCTCAAAATAAATTTTGAGGTTTTTATGATTTCGTTTTTTAGCTTATAATCCACTAATAAAACTGCCATAAGGGTCTTTAAACTGTGTGCCTTCTGTAAATCTTTGTTTGCTTAATTTACTAAACTCTACCAAAGCCCAGAGCACAAATTCTTTCATAAAATAAGTATCAGCATCATTCATATTGGGTTGATGTTCTTTTAAAAAGTCGTTTAAGGGTTTTATTTTGTCTAAGGCATTTTTGTACTGTTGTTCGGTGTATTCTTCTAACAGTTCAAAATCTTCTTCTGCATTAAAAAACCAAGAAACAATAACGTCGTAAACAGTTTCTTCACCTTGTTTTTCTAGTTTTTTAATTTCTGGAAAATAATCTGGAAATAAAGTTTTAATAGCTTTTCTAATTAAATTTTCTGCAACAATGTGAGCGCCTTCTTGCTCACCTTCATACACTAATTCTACTTTACCGGTAATGGCTGGTATAATTCCGTCAAAATCGCTTAAACGAATCACAGTATGTTCATCTCCAGAAATTAAGGCACGTCTTTCTGCTGTACTTAAAAGATTTTCAAATGCAGAGATACTTAAACGTGCACTTACACCGCTTTTTGCATCAATATATTCACTTTCTCTAGCTTCAAAAACAATTTGTTCTAACAAATCTTTAGCCAATTCGGGTACTTCGATAAAGTCTTTTTGTGCATTTGCTTTGTTAGCTTCTTGTTGTGTAATGGTTTT
>P_2C_Liq_3_UnCtyDRAFT_100396_pt1 | contig 13244 bp, 10 predicted proteins | sample Pon2CUnioCityCA_3_FD_9720 | JGI IMG/M metagenome (IMG submission 9720)
CGCATCCCGCCCGACAGCTCGTGAGGATATTGCGCCAGCCGCCGCTCAGGCTCGGGAATCCGCACCTGCTTGAGCAGCTCGAGCGCCCGCGCCTCGGCCTCGGCCTTGCTCAGGCCCTTGTGCATCCTGAGGCCCTCGGTGAGCTGGCGGCCCACCGTAAAGACGGGGTTGAGCGCCGTCATCGGCTCCTGAAAAATCATGCCGATCTCGTTGCCGCGAATCGTGCGCATCAGGCTCTGGTCGGTCTGGGCGAGGTCAATCTCCTCGCCGCTGCCCCGCTTAAAGAGCAGACGTCCCCCCGCAATATCGCCGCCGCCATACTCGATCAACCGCATCAAGGAGAGCGAGGAGACAGACTTGCCCGAGCCGGATTCCCCAACGATACAAACAGTTTCGCCCGCACGTATCTCAAAGGACACATCCTCAACCCCGACAACAGGGCCGTCCTTGGTCTGAAATTCAACGCGCAGGTTTTCGATGGTCGCAAGGGGGTGATCAAGCATCAGAGAGCCATTCCTTCATAGCAGATTTCCCCACGCTACAGAGCCAAAGGTCGCGCTGTCAAACCCTGCGCAAGCACGGCACAAAGTTCCGTTAGGTTCGCAGAAGCGCTCTTTCAAAGGACTTGCATTTTTGCGAATCTCTGTGTCGTATGGTCTCCATTGTGGGGAAACGTCAGATCAACTGGCGAAGGCTGGAAGCTGGCCACCCACCCCGACAAAACCGCGACACGCGCGGCAAAAGACCAGACGCAGCGCAAGCTGCGTTCAACATGGAGAGAAACATGAAAGTCAAAACCCTTCTGCTCGGTGCAGCAGCAGCCTTTGTTATGGCCCCCGCGGCCATGGCCGAGCGCGGCTCTGACGGCCAAGTCAATGTGATCTACTGGCAAGCGCCCTCGATCATGAACCCTTACCTGTCAGGCGGCACAAAAGATGTGGAAGCCGCCTCACTGGTGATCGAACCCCTCGCCCGCTATGACGAAAACGGCGCGCTTGTGCCCTTCGTGGCCGCCGAAGTGCCCACCGTGGCCAATGGCGGCGTGAGTGCGGATCTCACCACAATCACATGGAAAATCCGCCCCGGCATTCTCTGGTCAGACGGCACGCCGGTGACGTCAAATGACGCCAAGTTTACCGCCGAATACTGCATGAACCCCGAAGGCGGCTGCGCCCAAGCGGCGTTCTTTGATGGCGTAAAAAGCCTTGAGACACCAGATGACATGACCCTTGTCATCACCTTCAACGAACCCAAGCCAAACCCCTATGGCCCGCTTGTGGGCGGCCAGTCGCCGGTGATCCAAGCGGCGCAGTTTGCCGAGTGCACAGGCGCCAAAGCGCCCGAATGCACCGAGGCCAACTTCAACCCGATCGGCACAGGCGCTTTCGTTGTTGACGAATTCAAGCCAAACGACGTGATCACGCTCTCGGCCAACCCGAACTACCGCGAAGCCGACAAGCCCAAATTTGCCAAAATGGTTCTCAAAGGCGGCGGCGATGCGGTGGCCTCGGCCCGTGCGGTGTTTGAAACAGGCGAAATGGACTACGCTTGGAACCTTCAGCTCGCGCCCGATGTAATCGCGAAGTTCGAAGAAGGCGGCAAAGGCAAAGCCGTCACAGGCTTTGGCCCGTTGGTTGAACGCCTTGAAATGAACATGACAGACCCCTCGCCCGACCTTCCCGAAGGCGAGCGTTCGACTGTTGCCCATCCACACCCGATCCTCTCGGACATCCGCGTCCGCGAAGCGCTGTCAATCTCGATTGACCGTGATCTGCTCGTTGAAGTTGGCTATGGCAAGGCGGGCAAGCCCACCTGCGATCTGGTTCCATCACCAGCAAACTATGCCTCGATGAACACATTCTGCCTGACGCAGGATATGGACCGCGCCAAAGCCCTGCTTGAAGAAGCCGGCTGGACAGACTCAGACGGCGACGGCGTGCGCGACAAAGACGGCAAGAAACTCTCGCTGCTCTATCAAACATCAACCAACGCCGTGCGTCAGGACTTCCAAGCCCTGATCAAACAGTGGTGGGAAGAAATCGGTGTTGAAACAGAACTGCGCAACCTTGACGCCTCTGTCTTCTTCGGCGGCGACCCTGGTTCGCCCGACACGTTCCAGAAGTTCTACGCAGACATCGAGATGTATGCCAACACCTTCAACGGCACAGACCCGCAGCAGTATCTTGCGGCCTACCGCTGTGGCAACGAGCCCAAGCCCTCAAGCCAGTGGCAGGGTGAAAACATCAACCGCTTCTGCGATCCGGCCTATGACGCTCTGATTGACGAGCTGGGCCGCACAGGCGACATCGCCAAGCGCGGTGAAATCGCCAAGAAGATGAACGATATGCTGACCAAAGACAGCCACACCATCGTGGGCCTTGTGCACCGCGGTCGCGTCTCGGGCCAATCCAACACATTGGGCGGCCACGTGCTCAACGTGTGGGACTCAGAGCTCTGGGATGCCGCCGAGTGGTATCGTATCGACTGATACGCCACGTGCTTTCTGGGCGTCCCGCGACTGCGGGGCGCCTGCCCCTTCGCCTCTCCATAACAGACCCATAAACCAAGGCCCCGCTTCATGCTGACCTATACGATACGCCGGCTCTTTCTCTCCGTTCCGGTGCTTTTGTTTATCGCTCTGATTATTTTCCTGCTGCTCCAGCTCGCCCCCGGCGATCCTATGGCGCAGGTGCCCCTGACCGTGCCCCCCGAAGTCAAACAGAAGATGCGCGAAGCCCTCGGCCTTGGCGCGCCGTGGTATATCCAGTTCTGGAAATGGCTGGTGCAGATGTTCTGGATCGAGCCTCTGGTGCTGATCGACTGGCTCACCAATCACAGCTCCCTGCTCGGCTGGCTCCCCAACACCGACTTTTATACCCCCTGTGGTCCGGGTGTTGACGGCCCCTGCGATCTGCGCGTCATCAGCTGGCAGACCCGCTCCCCCGTGATGGACATTGTGATCCAGCGCTTGCCCCAAACTCTTTGGGTGGTTGGTCTGGCCTATGTGGTGGCCTTCCTGATCGCCATTCCAATCGGCATCTACTCGGCCTACAAGCAATACTCCGCCTTTGATCAGGCTGGCACATTCATCACCATGATCGGCTTCTCCGTGCCGCCCTTCTTCACAGGCCCGCTGCTGATCGTGATCTTCTCGGTCTACTACGGCTGGTTCCCCTCGATCTATGACACAACCCATGTGGTCAACGACTGGGACAGCTTCGTCTATCAACTCAAACAGATGATCATGCCCGTCATGGTCCTTGCCCTGCAAGTCACAGCCCAGATCAGCCGCTTCATGCGCGCCTCGATGCTTGACAACCTCAAGCAGGATTACGTCCGCACCGCCCGCGCCAAGGGCCTGCCCGAGCGCGTGGTGCTGCTGGTCCATGTCTTGCGCAACTCGATGATTGCCGTGGTCACAGTGATCGCCCTCGCCATCCCCGGGATCTTCGGCGGCTCGATCATCACCGAGCGGGTCTTTAAGGTCAACGGCATTGGCGACTTGCTGATCACCTCNCTCTTTGCCTCCGATATGCCCATGGTTATGACACTCACCTTTATCTTCGCCTTCCTGATTGTCATGGCGAATATCATCGCCGATGTGCTCTACGGCGTGCTTGATCCAAGGATCCGCTATGACTGACGAAATTCAAGCCATCGAGGCCCTCCAAGACAACGAGCCGCTCAAGCCGCACCGCTCCCAATGGGGCGAGGTCTGGCTCCAGTTCCGCCAGCACAAAGGCGCCATGATCGGCGGCAGCTTCTTGCTGTTCATCACGCTGGCGGTGCTCTTTGGCTCGCTGATCTGGCAGGTTGATCCGGGCAAGCTCGACATCCGCGCCAAAGATTATCGCCCGATCTATACCGCGATTTGGGATTCTGAGGCAAAAACAGGCTGGAAGCACCCCTTCGGAACCGACCAGCTCGGCCGTGACGGCCTTGCCAATATGCTCGCAGGCGGGCGCACCTCCATGGCCGTGGGCTGGGCCGCCATGCTGCTCTCGCTCTTTCTCGGGGCTATGGTGGGCGTCTTGGCTGGCTATTTCAAAAAGCTCGACGGCCCCCTCATGCGCCTGACCGATCTGTTTCTGTCGCTGCCGATCCTGCCTCTGCTGCTGGTCGCGGTCACGCTCTTCCGCCAGCCGCTCAGAGCAAACTTTGGCCCCGAAGGCGGGATGTTTATCCTCATTGTCGGGGTGATCGGCATCACCTCGTGGATGCACACCGCGCGGATCGTGCGCGGCGATGTTCTGGCGCTGAAAGAGCGCGAGTTCGTCCTTGCCGCCCGCTCCGCAGGCACAACCTCGCGCGGCATCATCACCCGCCACCTCTTGCCCAACGTGGTCTCGCCCATTGTCGTCTCCGCCACCTTCGGCCTCGCCACCGCGATCATCACAGAAAGCTCGCTCTCCTTCCTCGGCGTCGGCTTCCCGTCAGACTTCCCGACATGGGGCAAGATGCTCGCAGACTCCGTGCCACGGATGACAGAATACCCCGAGCGCGTCATGCTGCCCGGAATCGCGATCTCGCTCACGGTCCTTGCGGTCAACTTCCTCGGCGACGGGCTGCGCGACGCGCTCGATCCGCGCATCAGAGGCCGCTGACCCGCTCCCAACCCATATCCTGCAAATAAAAACGCGCGTCCCGCTCTCGGGCGCGCGTTTGGTCTTTTGTTCCACAGAGACCGCCCGCCGAGAACACCGCCCCAAAGCCTGCACCACCGCAGAACAGATGTCTGCGCGGACACCCTGCGCGCCGCAGCCCTCCCCTTGTTTCACGCGCCAAATCCCGCCACCTCAGACACAACAGCCCCCAGAGTGCGGAGACGCCCCATGTTTGAATCCTTCGGTTTTGAAACCCTGACCCCCGTCACAGCCAGCCTCTATCTGGCCCTCGCCCTTGGCGTGGCCTTCGGCGTGCTCGCAGAGATCACCCGCTTTTGTCTGCGCCGCGCGCTCGTGAGCGCCGAACAGAGCGAGCGCCGCTCTGCGGGTGGCGTCTGGCTCATGGCCCTCGCCGTAGCCCTGATCGGGACACAGGCCAGTGTCGCCACAGGCCTCATCAGCTTTGAGGGCCACAGGCTGCTGGCCTCCGATCTGCCCGTCCTCGCCATCGTCCTTGGTGGTCTCGCCTTTGGCGCAAGCATGGTGCTCACACGCGGCTGTGCCTCGCGCCTCGCTGTGCTCTCAGGCTCGGGCAACCTGCGCGCCGCCTTTGTGCTCGTCCTCTTCGCGATTGCGGCTCACGCTGCGCTGAAAGGCGTCTTTGCCCCGCTCTCTTCAAGCCTTGCCAGCGTCACGCTGCCCTTGGGCGCGCTGACATCTCTCGCGGCGCTGCCCGGCGGTGCGCTGCCCTATACGGCGGCCTTGGCGGCACTATTCCTCGCCCTCGCCCTGCGCTCAGGCGCAAGCAAGCTCAACCTCGCCCTCGCAGTGCTGATCGGCCTGATTGTGCCCGCCGCATGGGTCGGCACAGGCTATGTGCTCTTTGACGAGTTCGATCCGATCATGGCCGAAAGCCTCAGCCTCACGGCCCCCGCCACAGCCACGCTCTTCTGGGGGATCGCCAGCACCTCGATCACACCGGGCTTCGGCGTCGGCCTTGTCGGCGGTATCCTCGCAGGCGCGGCCGCCTCATCGCTCGTCTTTGGCCGCTTCCAGTGGCAGAGCTTTGACAGTCCCGCCCAGACAGGCCGCTACGCGCTTGGCGCACTTCTCATGGGGATCGGCGGCGTGCTCGCAGGCGGCTGCACCCTTGGCGCAGGCCTCTCAGGCCTCCCGACGCTCGGCTTTGCCGCCTTCCTCGCCCTCGCCGCGATCATCACAGGCGCCAAAATCACGGGCCGTCTGCTCAATGAAAGCGGTTCCGTATCCGCCGCACGAGCCACCACACAAGCCCTACAACCGGCAGAGTGACCAGCGCGCTGACCATCCCCTTCTCCATGCCCCCAACGGCTTTGGCGAAGGGGTAAGCCGCGTAACTCACCAGATTGACAGCATAATAGCTGATCGCAACCACAGACAGCCCCTCCACCGTCTGCTGCAACCGAAGCTGCACATCAGCCCGCTTGTTCATGCTCTCCAAGAGGGCCGAGTTCTGCGCGCTGCGCTCGACTTCAACCCGCGTGCGCAACAGCTCTCCCGCCCGCATCGCACGGTCAGCCATCTTGCTCAGGCGCGCCCGCGTCGCCGCCACCGTGCGCATCGCAGGATCATAACGGCGCATCATAAACTCGCCAAAGCTCTGCCGCCCCTCAAAGCGCGTCTCCCGCAAAACGGCGATCCGCTCATGCACAATCGCCTCATAGGCCTCCGTCGCCCCAAAGCGAAACGCCGCCGCCGCCGAGAGCGCCTCAAGCTCGGCTGACACGCTCAAAAGCTCGTCCAAAGTCGCCTCCGCTGGCGTCTCTGAAAGCGTCATATCCTCCATCAAACCAGAGAGCTGCGCATCAAACTTGGCCAGCGGCTTGCCAAGACTACGCACCCGCGCAAACCCCAGCATAGAGAGCGTCTTATAGGTCTCGATCTCGCAGAGCCGCTGCACAATCCGTCCGGTGCGCTGCGGCCCCGTGCCCGCGTTCACAAACACAGCAAACCGCATATGCCCGTTCGGGTCGATGTGAAAATCCCCCGCAATCACAGCCGCCGCGTCCAGCACCTGTGCCACAGCCACGCTCTCAGGCACAAACCACTCCGCCAGCGCCGCCTTGATCGCCTCGGGCGGCGGGCTTGGCACAACCCTGACCAAAGCGCTCGTCACCCGCTCCATGCCAGAGGCCGCAAGCCATTCATCCGGAAAAATATCAAAATCCGCTGCGTCAAACGCACGGTCCGAGACGCCCGCGAAAAACGCCGTATAGGTCACAAACTCGGTGTGGCTCTCCCACTTCAGCGTATGCCGCCCGATCTGGCCTGAATAATGCGTCGCATCCGGCGCAGGGTGCGCCGCACCATAGCGGTCCAAAAGCGCACAGAGATGCGCAATATCCGCCGCGCGGTCCCGCCCTGCTGCGTCCCGCGTGGGGCGCAACGCCACAAACACAGCGGTAGCCGTGGCCGCAAGGCTCGGAAACGGACGCGCATGAAGCTCGTTGGCCAGCTCGTATCGCTGCGGATGGTCTTGCAAGGCCGTCATTGAATGCTCTCCTCTGTTGGGCAGAGCTTACCGCCTTCAGCCTTTAAGTAAATGCGCAATTTGTCGCAAAATCAATATGTTAGCGGAATACTTATGTATACCAAACACAAAAAAGGGCGCCCTCTTTCAAAGGACGCCCTCCCAACTCTCATTTGCAAAAGATCAGTCGATCATCGGCAAAAGCTTATCAAGGCTCGCCTTGGCATCGCCATAAAACATCCGCGTGTTCTCCTTGAAGAAGAGCGGGTTTTCGATCCCCGAATAGCCCGTCCCCTGCCCGCGCTTGGAGACGAAAACCTGCTTCGCCTTCCAGCACTCAAGCACAGGCATCCCTGCAATCGGGCTGTTGGGGTCTTCTTGCGCCGCTGGGTTCACGATGTCGTTGGAGCCGATCACGATCGCCACATCTGTCGAGGGGAAGTCCTCGTTGATCTCGTCCATTTCCATGACGATGTCATAAGGCACTTTGGCCTCCGCCAAGAGCACGTTCATATGCCCCGGCAAACGCCCCGCAACGGGGTGAATGGCAAAGCGCACGTTCTTTCCCTTGGCGCGCAGCTTGCGCACAAGGTCGGCCACACCGGCCTGCGCCTGTGCCACAGCCATGCCATACCCGGGAATGATGATCACAGAATCCGCCTCATTCAGAGCCGCCGCAACACCGTCCGCTTCAATGGCAATCTGCTCGCCTTCCACAGCCATTTGCTCGCCCGCAGGGCCACCAAATCCGCCAAGAATAACGCTGACAAACGAGCGGTTCATCGCCTTACACATGATATAACTCAAGATCGCACCAGAGGAGCCAACAAGCGCGCCAACAACAATCAGCAAGTCGTTGCCAAGGCTAAAGCCAATCGCCGCTGCCGCCCAGCCTGAATAGGAGTTGAGCATCGACACAACCACAGGCATATCCGCGCCCCCGATCCCCATGATCAGATGATAGCCGATAAACAAGGCCGCCAGCGTCATGATGAACAGCGGCATGAAACCACCGGTGTTGAAATACCAGATCAGCGTGATCAGCGAGACGCCCGCCGCGGCAGCATTCAGAATATGCCCCCCCGGAAGTTTTTTGGCCGCGCTGTCCACTTTGCCAGCAAGCTTGCCATAAGCAATCACCGAGCCTGTGAAGGTCACCGCCCCGATAAACACCCCGAGGAAAAGCTCGACCCGCAGAATGGCAATCTCGACGCCGTCTTTCTTGGCCAGAAGCGCAGCAAAGCCCTCAAGCGCCTTCTTCGCCGTGTCGTCCATCGCCATGACACGGCCAAGCTCGATATGCGCGATATAGCCGACAAAAACAGCCGCCAAACCAACGAGCGAGTGCATCGCTGCCACAAGCTCTGGCATCTGCGTCATCTGCACTTTGGTCGCGAGCTGATAGCCAATGGCCCCGCCCGCCGCGATCATCATGATCGACAAAAGCCAGTAGCCCGCACCAGGCCCGACAAGCGTTGCCGCGACAGCCAAAGCCATCCCCGCAATCCCGTACCAAACCGCGCGCTTCGCACTTTCCTGCCCCGAAAGGCCACCCAGCGAGAGGATAAACAAGATTGCGGCAACTACATAAGCCGCTGTTGTGAAACCGAATTCCATGATCAAGCCTCCCTTAAGATTTCTGGAACATGGCAAGCATTCGCCGTGTGACGAGGAAGCCCCCGAAGATATTGATCCCCGTCATAAAGACCGAGGCCGCCGCCAAAAGGACGACAAGAAAAGAGCCGGATCCGATCTGCATCAACGCGCCCAAAATGATGATCGAGCTGATCGCATTGGTCACAGCCATAAGCGGCGTATGCAAGGAATGCGCCACGCCCCAGATCACTTGGAACCCAACAAAAACCGCCAGCACAAAGACGATGAAATGCTGCATAAAGCTCGCCGGCGCAACCAGCCCGACACCGAGCAAAAGCACGGCCCCAACGACCAGAAGCGTCACTTGGTTCTTGGTCTGCTGCTTGAAGGCGGCCACTTCTGCGGCGCGTTTTTCCTCTGGCGTCAGCTCCTTCACCTCAACCTTGGGCTTGGCCGCAATCGCAGCCACTTTCGGTGGTGGCGGCGGGAAAGTAATCTCGCCTCCAAAGGTCACAGTCGCGCCACGGATCACATCGTCTTCCATATTGTGGTTGATCTGCCCGTCCTTCTCAGGCGTCAGATCGGTCATCATATGGCGGATGTTGGTGGCATAAAGGTTTGACGCCTGCGTCGCCATGCGGCTCGGGAAGTCGGTGTAGCCGATGATGGTCACACCATTCTCGGTCACGATCTTCTCGTCCATCACAGTCAACTTACAGTTGCCGCCCTTCTCGGCGGCAAGGTCGACAATCACGCTGCCCGCTTTCATCGCCTTGACCATATCCTCGGTCCAAAGCTCTGGCGCCTCACGGTTCGGGATCAGCGCCGTGGTGATCACAATATCCACTTCAGGTGCCAGCTCGCGGAATTTCGCAAGCTGTGCCTCGCGGAATTCGGGGCTGGAAACCGCCGCATAGCCACCCGTCGCCGCGCCGTCCTGCTGGTCTTCCTCAAAGTCGAGGTAAACAAACTCGGCGCCCATTGATTCGACTTGTTCCGCCACTTCTGGGCGCACATCAAACGCATAGGTGATCGCGCCAAGGCTCGTCGAGGTGCCGATGGCCGCAAGACCCGCAACGCCAGCCCCCACAACCAGAACCTTCGCAGGCGGCACTTTGCCCGCCGCCGTGATCTGGCCTGTGAAGAAGCGGCCAAAGTTGTTTCCCGCTTCGATAACGGCGCGATACCCCGCGATATTGGCCATGGAGCTGAGCGCATCCATTTTTTGCGCACGGCTGATCCGTGGCACCATTTCCATCGCAATCACATTCGCGCCCTTGGTCTTCGCGGCACTCATGCCCGCCTCGTTCACCGCAGGGTTAAAGAAGGAAATCAGGGTCTTGCCCGCCTTAAGGTGCTTCAGCTCCTCGGCTTCGGGCTGGCGCACCTTGGCGATGATGTCAGCGTCTTTCCAAAGGGCGGCAGCCGATTTTTTGACGCTCACGCCAGCGGCCTTATAATCCGCATCCGAATAGCCCGCGCCTGCGCCCGCACCGCTTTCGATCATGCACTCATACCCGAGTTTTTGCAGATCAAGCGCCGAGGCAGGCGTCATAGCCACCCGCGCCTCGCCTGCAAACACTTCCTTTGGCGTTCCTATTATCACGTTAGCGTCCCCTCTGGTTTGTCTTTCGTCTCGGCCCGTTCGGCCACGAAACATTATTGCGCCGAATACCCATTCGACTTTTGTAAAAGTTCTTCAAGAAGTCAATGCCGCATCGCGGCATCCCCCGAAAGTTTCTTCGATACCACCCCGCTTAAAGCCAACGGCGTGTCTCCTTTTCATAGGCCTGAAACGCCGTGCCAAAGCTCTGTCGCAACGCCTCTTCCTCGCCCTCGATAAAGCGCCAGCTGATCAGCCACATGAACACAGGCACAAGCACAAGGCTCGGCCAAGCCCCCCAAGAGAGCGCAAACCCCGCCAAAACGAGCGCATCCGCCAAGTAAATAGGGTTGCGGCTCAGGCTAAAGACGCCCCCCATCACAAGCTGGGAGGCCTCTTGGCGCGGAATGATCGTGGTTTTGGCACGATACATCTGCACAACAGCCGCGCCCATAAGCGCCGCCCCCGTGCCAATGAGCGCAAAGCCGAACGGGGCCGTCGGCAGCCCCCCGCTCAAGGGCAAAAGCACAGACTGCCCCCAGGCCAGCGCAACAAAGCCAACCAGCCAGACAGGCGGAAGATCAACCCAACGCATCACGGCTTATAAGCCGCCGTGTCCTGCCAGCCCGTGTAGCCCGACTGCAAAACAACCACATTTTCATGCCCCAAAAGCCGCGCCGCAAACGTCGCCTGCGCACTCAAAGAGCCGGTGTTGCAATAGAAAATCACCATGCCAGTCTCGGGCAGCTCCCCAAGACGCGCAGGCACCTCGCGCCACTCGATATTCTGTGCGCCCGCAATGTGCCCCGCCGCAAACTGCTCCGCATCGCGGGTGTCAATAAAGGTCGCCGCCGCAAACACATCGGCGTCGATCTGCTGGGGCAGGATAATCCCCTGCTCATAGGTGGCAAAATCCATATAGCTCTGCACAGCCTCGGCCACGGCCTCCTCCTGCGCCAGCGCAGGCCCCGCCAAAAACGCGAGGCCCAGAACAGCAGCCTTCAAGCTCATTCCCATTCCATTTCCTCAAAGACACGGCCCGCATTCTTGGTGGCCAGCTCCTCGAAGGTGTCCAGATGCTCCCATCGGGACTGGTCCACATAATACGCGCCGCCAAGGTCGCCGCCCTCCTCAATATGCGCCCCGATCTTGGCACGCAGGTCCTTGAGGTAGTCAACCGTGCCCCGCGTCACCAGCGCCAGATTGGTCGGATGCCCATGTCCGGGGATCACATAAGTCGGCGCGAGCGGGATAAACTTCTCTTCAAAGGTCTCCACCCAGCATTTGGAGCAGGTATCGCCAAACAAAGGCGGCATCCGCTCGTGAAAGGCAATATCCCCCGCAATCATCATGCTCCACTCAGGAATCCAGACCTGCGTATCACCCGGCCCATGGGCAGGCCCGAGATGCAGGATCTCGAATTTGACGCCACCAAGCTCATAGTCATAGCGGTCGGTAAAACTCAGGTTCGCCGCCACAGCCCGCGTGCCCTCGGCCCTGTCGCGGTTGTAACGTTTCATCCCCTCAAGGATGAAATGCCCGTTCTCTTCCATCTCGTGAATCGCATCTTCATGGGCGAGAATATCAACGCCCTGATCCGCCCAGTAAGAATTGCCCAAAAAGGCATGGCCCTGCCCGTTCTCGTTGATCACAAGTTTGACAGGCAGATCTGTCACCGCCTTGATCTCCTCATGCAGCGCCGCCGCCAGCCGCGCCGAGGCCCCGCCATTGACAACCACAACCCCCTCAGGCGTCACAACAAAGCTCAAGTTGTTGTTATGCCCTGCGTTTTCATAGGTCGGCGGAGCCGTCGCCCCGATCGCGGAGTAGACATGAGGGATAAATTCATATGGCTTTGAATACAGCTCGCTTGCGGGATACTGGTCGGCAATATCCTCGCTCGCAAAAGCCGCAGCCGCCAAAAAGCCACCCGCACTCAAAACCGCCGCCAAAAACCCTGAAACACGCACCATAATCACCCCTCCTGCATTTCTTCGCACAGCATACACATTCATTCACATGAATGTCTAACGCATTTCTAACCCTATCCGCCTTGCCCTCGCCGCAACACCCCGTAAGGTATGCCAACCAGACAGAACGCCCCCGCGCAAAAGGATAGCCGATGACCGACTTCGCCGCCACCAAAGCCCTGTTCCATATCCCCGACGGGATGATCTATCTGGATGGCAACTCGCTCGGCCCCCTGCCCAAAGCCGCCCCCGCCCGCGTGGCAAAGGCGATGACAGAAGAATGGGGCGAAATGCTCATCACAGGCTGGAACAAAGCCGGCTGGATGGCAAAGGCCACAGAGGTCGGCGACCGCGTGGCAAAGCTGATCGGGGCCGAGGCGGGCCATGTCGTCATGGGCGACACGCTCTCGATCAAGGTCTATCAGGCGCTCGCCTCCGCCCTTGAAATGCGCCCCGAGCGCAAAGTCATCCTCTCAGACAGTGGCAATTTTCCGTCCGATCTCTACATGGCCGAAGGCCTGATCAAATCGCTCGACCAAGGCCACGAGCTGCGCATCGTCGCGCCCGAAGAGGTCGAGGCAAATATCACCGAAGAGGTTGCCGTGACCCTGATCACCGAAGTCGACTACCGCACAGGCCGTCTGCACGACATGAAAGCGCTGACCCAAAAAGCCCATAGCGTCGGCGCGCTCACGATCTGGGATCTGGCCCATACCGCAGGCGCAACCGACGTCAAGCTGTCCGAGGCAGGCGCCGACTTCGCCGTGGGCTGCACCTATAAATATCTCAACGGCGGCCCCGGCGCGCCCGCCTTTATCTATGTCGCTCCAAAACACGCCGAAGAGGTGCGCCCCGCCCTCTCGGGCTGGCTCGGCCATGAAGCGCCCTTTGCCTTTGATCTGGGCTACCGCGCCGGCGCTGGCATCGAGCGGATGCGCGTCGGCACCCCGCCGATCCTCGCG
>P_2C_Liq_3_UnCtyDRAFT_100401_pt1 | contig 13172 bp, 8 predicted proteins | sample Pon2CUnioCityCA_3_FD_9720 | JGI IMG/M metagenome (IMG submission 9720)
ATTTTTTGAATGATAATATTACCATTTGTAGCACTATCTTCTGTTAAATTTGAAGCAGAAGCATTTCTAAAAGCAATGGCTATGTATTCCATATTATCTAAACCATCTGTGTCGTTTTCAAAAGCAGCACCAGTGCCTCCACCATCGTTTTGATAATTAGCGCTAGTTAATGGAAAAACCAAAGTTTGTTGCACTCCATTTCCTGCAGTTGCAGCTGCTGTTATGCCACCTGTCCAACCCATGTACTGAATACCTGATTTACCTGAAGCATTTTTATCATATTGTAAACGAAAGTTTTCTATTTCTGTACTATTGTTGGTAAGCGTTACTACAGCAAAAGCTCCTTCAGTAACACTAAAAGGATCTGTAGCACGTGTAATGTCTAATCTTGGTGTACCAGCACCAAATTCTAAAACCATACCATTTGCAGAAGGTGTAGCTGCTGTTGAAGCTCCCTTACTTTGCCAAGTTCCTGGATTTGCACTCCCAGAAAAATCGTAGGTTTTTTGAGCATTTATAGTAAATGCGGTAATTAGTAATAAACTTAATAAAGTAATTTTTTTCATATAAGTAATTTTGATTTTGATTGATGTATTAATTTTAAATCTATTCCGTTAGTTGCCTTTTGGTTAGTGGTTTTAAAAAAACAAAGGCAACTAAATGGAATTACATGTGAATTATTTGAATTGAATTTGTTACTCTTCTTTATTATTTTTTCCTTTTTTTCTAGCTTTTAACTGTTTTTTAGTAAGTACTTCTTTAAAAATTTTTTGAAAGTATTTTTTATTGAATGCTTTCTTATCTTCTTTAGAAGCAGCCTTACCCATTTTCTTAAGACCTTCTAATCTTTTTAAATGAATTTTTTGAATTGCTGAGATTTGATCATCAGACAAAGCTAAAGTTTCATCTCCTGCTTTTATTTGTGAATTTATTTTTTCAGTTAAGTTTTTTGCTTTTTGTTCTAACTTTTTTGATTGGCTAAAGCTTATTGTTGAGATTCCTAAAAAAAGAACACATAAGAAAACTAATTTTTTCATTTTTATTGATTTTAAATGATTATTAAAAACTTACTTTTCATAAAAAAAAGCAAATTCGAACCTTTATTATTTTTGATGTTGTAAAATTGAAGCTTTTAGACAAAAAACAGGGTATACAAATAGTCACTAAAAGTTCAATTTGCGTGAACTATTGAATTTATTGGCTTTTTTTGGGGGTTATCGTTTAGTTTTTGACGTATTTCACACTTTTTTTAAATCTAATCAAAGTTAATATAATACAATTAAAAGGTAAAATCAATCAAATTTTTTACTAATTAAAAAGGTTAATCAACCCTAAATAGTTGTTCTCTAAAATAATTTCAGGATCACCACCTTTTACATGACCTAAAATTGTAAACGAACCTTTATAACCTAAAGTCACTAATTCTTGAATCATTTTTTGTTCTAAGTTACCTCGTCCAATTGTAATTATTTTTGGGCCTTCTACTTTCATACCATTTAAACTTACAGCCCATAAATAGGGAGACAATAATTTTATGTTTTCTGAATATTCTTGTAAAGAATCGTGTGCATGATGAAAATTAAACACTACACCTAAATCTTCATTTGGTAAGGCTTTTATAATTCTCAATTGATTTTTTGGTTTGCCAAACCACCCTCCATGATTGTATAAAGCGATTTTGCATCCTAATTTTTTAGACTTTTTTGAGAGGTAAGAAATCATTTCTACAGATTGCTGTAATGATTCCGCATCTGATAAATTATCGAAGTATTTGGGATAAAATCCCACCCAAATTTGAGTTTTTAAACCAGATTTTTTTAAGTTTTCGAAAACAACTTCTGCATCAGGCCTTAATTTACCAACTTTATCTTTGTATAGGTTAATGTATAACCAAACTGCTTTTATCGTTATGTTTTTTTCTTTGGCTAACTTCCATTCTTGTAACATTGTTGGTATATGCTTGGGTCTGTAACCATATGCATATTGTGTATATCCTAATCGTTCTAGCATTTCTAAACGTTGTATAGGTGATCTTTCTTTTACATCAAAACCAACTATAGACCAAGGAATTAGATTTTCTTTTTTAAAGAGCTCTTTTGTTTCTTTAACCTGAATAGTTTTGCAGCTAAATAAAACTATAAATACTGAAAAAAGATATGCTTTTTTTTTGAGGTTCATTAGTAGCTGTTTTTTTGAATCAAAATTTTTGATCTTTTTAGTGAACCACCCTCAAATTTTATAGTTACAAAATACATCCCTGTTTCAAATTTTGTAATATCAATCTTATTGTTGATGAATTGTAAAGGAAATGATTTACCATTTACATCAAACAAATTAATTTTATGGATTGTTTTTGAACTTGTTACAATGATGTAATTTTTAGCTGGATTTGGATACAAATTCGAAAGAGTTTTTTGAATGATGGTTTTAGTATTCAATGTTTTTTCTTCCATAGAAAAATCATCAAAAAAGTAATCTCCTTTTGTTTTGCCACATAAAACCTGAAACTCTAAAGAGGTTGTATTTTCGGGAACTGTAAATTCATATTCAAAAGATTGATAATTGGAATTGGATAAAGAAAAAGCAGCAGAAGCAGAGAATTGAGTACTACCATTTGTTACTGTTTTTATCCGTATTTTAAACTTAGGGGTATTGTTTAATGCTTTTGCATAGGTTTTAAAAAGTATGGTTTTCTTAGAAAAAGAATTGGCGTCTATAGCTTCATTTTTTAAAATGGTTTTGTTAAAAGCACCTCCATCTTCAGAGACATTAATATGTATTGATTTTGAATTGCTTCTGCTTTCAGAAGTTGCTGCTTCAGTTAAATTGGCAACAGCAGGCGTTTGTACAAAAAGGTTCCAACTAGTTGTTTCACCACATTCTACATCTGCATTTTTTATGAAAGGATACTCTAAACAATTTATTCCTAAAACTGCATTTCTTACTCCAGTAACCCAATTTCTACCTGTTACTTTATAAATAGTCTTATTAGATTGATCTCCTGCATCCCAAACTGTAAAGGCAAAACCAAGTGATATGGCTTTGTTAGACAAATACCTATGGAATTCTTCTCGAGATTCTTTTTCTGGACCTCCAAATTGGCCAATTGTGTTGCTCTCATAATCCATTCCGTTTTCATTGTCTGCTCCAAATTCGCCTAAAAGAATAGGAACATTTTTAATGTCTGCCCAATTTTTAACTTCATTAAAATTTGAGTCTACATTTGCTTTGTCTGTATTTGTGCCCCAAGTAAAATCATTATGTTCTTCAGAGCCAGAAGCTGTAAAACTTCTAGGTAAATAATAATGAAACGTAGGAATTAGATAATTATCATTGTTTAAAACGTTGTCCGAAATTTGTAAAGGTGCTTCATAAGCGTTTTCAGAACCTCCAGTAATGATAATATTTCTGTTGGTGTTTTTACTTCCAGAATTTCTAATGATGTTAATAATATCTAAATTTAAATGATCCATTTCTGAAGCGCTCAACCAAAAATAAGGTTCATTTACAACTTCAAAAATTAAGTTTTCTGAATAATCTTTAAACCTTTCTGCAATCTGTTTCCAAATGGCTCTAAACTTTTCGTTATCTGCAGCTCTTTTAGCTGAAGTGGGTGCTGTGTAGTATTCAGACCACTTATCTTTAGGACTAAATGTGTATAAAAATTCTGTTTTTAATTGAGTGCCATGAAAATCTAAAATAGTAATTAAATTATTTTGCAAAGACCATTGGATTATTTCTTCGATTCTATCCAGATAATCAGAATTTACAATATAATCCGTGGATTTACCATTATAACTATTTGCTGTATTTGCTTGTTTAGAATATGCAGTGGTGTTTCCAGAAGTTCTATCTCCAAAAAAATCGATAGGAATTCTTACTGTTTTAAAACCCACAGATTTTACATCATCTAAATAAGATTTTGTTAGAGCAGGAGCCCAATTTCCTTCTTTTGGTGCACTTAAAATATTGCCAAGGTTAATGCCTCTATCTATTTTTTTGACCATATCATGTGGAGAAACCTGTGCAAAAGTAACACTTGGCACAAATACAATTAGGCTGATTAAGGTAATTCTATATTTCATTTTGTTGAGAAATTTTATTGGTTGAATTTACTTTCATAAAATTCAAAAAAATACATCCCAATTTTTTTCATTGCTGGAGTTGTATAATGACCAATAGGAGGTGGATTTCTTTCAAAATAAAACTTTGATTTCTTGTTTTGTTCTTGCGGAATTAACACAACATTTTCATCAGCTTTAGCAACATTTTGCATTGCTTTTACCACTTTTCCAAATCCGACTTGAAATAACAAAAAAGGTAATTTAGGATGTTTAAAATCGCGACGAACACTAGCTACTAAATTGGTTAAGTTTTCCTGATATGCTTCTCTTGGTTTTAAACCTCCTTTTTTACCACTATCGCTTTCTCCTTGTACCCACAACATTCCACACAATTCATATTCTTTTTCATCACATTTAGATAAAACTTTTTTAGAGTAATTAACAAACTCTTCATATAATTTCGGTTGGTTCTGTTCTTTAATCAGAGTGGCTTTTTCTAAAGTCCAATTGGGGTTCCAAGCACCATATAAAGACATTCCACCTCTTGCTCTTTTTATCAATATTATTTGATGTTCAGGATATTTTTCAGACATTTCAATGCCAAAGAACAATTCTGGACCAAACAAATAATCTGCTCCAAATTTTTTAGCAATATGTTTGGCAACTTTAGTGGTGTCTAAAGGATTACCATCATCAAAATTATAATATAAGGTTACATTTTTCTGTGCTTTTTTTAATCGCAATTTATCTTCTTTAGATAAGCCACTAGCTTTTGCTCTACCATCCATATTAGACTGACCAGCTAGTAAAAAAACTTTAATTTTTTTCAATTCTTGCTTGTCTTGAGCAGCTATTCCAATTGTTAAAAATAAAGTGATTATAAGATTGGTATATAATTTCATTACGTGTAATTATTGATATCTCAAAACTAATTGATTAAGCTTCATTTAAAGTTCAATATTTCGTTAACATAGTTCCAAAATCGTCAAACCTTAATTTTTAATTGATGATTATTGAACACTATTGGATTTTAAAAAAACCCATATCGTCCAATCATAAATTAACTTTGATTTATATAAAATATTCTAAATTTAAATAATGAAGGTTAAAATTTTACTCGTTTCTTTTATCGTTCTTTTTATTTCTAAAAGTAGCAACGCTCAAATGGATATGATGAGTGCTATCCCCACTAATTTAGCAACACATACTGCTGTAAAAAATGGAGATTGGTTTGCTGCAGCTACTTGGAGTACAAATTCAGTTCCAAATACTGGAGCTATTGTATATATTCCTCAAGACAAAACAGTAAATTATCAAGGCAGTTCTGAAGCTCATATTTTTGCAATACGTGTTGATGGGACTTTTAATTGTACGCAAACCAATGCCAACCAAACTACAAAATTGGTTTTTGATACATTTTTTGGAATGCAAAATTCTTTTGTAAAAATTCTTGCGAACAATGCAACTGATGGTAAAATTGAAATAGAAATTAAACCCTTTGATTTAGAAACCTACAGAAATGGTACTAATATTTGGAGTTCTAATCAAGAGAGTCATTTTAGAGACAATAATACTGTTACTCAAAAAACTAGAACTGGTGTTGGTGATGATAGATACAATACAATAGAACAAGCCAATAATGGCGATTTTAGAATTGTAGAAAGTGCTGGTACTACTGTAGATGATGGAGTAGGAGTTTTAGGGCGATACAATTGGGATCCTACTCAACTAAGTTTAGGATTTGTAACTATGGGTCAGTTAGAAATTATTGGTCAAGAAAAACTAAACATGGTGCAACTTTCTAAAGATGCTTTGTCTGGTGAAACATCAATAGAGGTAAAAGAGATACCACAAAATTGGCAAATAAATGACGATTTAGCTATTACAAGTGGAGGAAATGCAAATGCACCAAACAATGGAGAAGATCTAGTGAAAATCCAAAATATTAACGGAACTGTAATTACTTTACAATCTTCGTTGAACAAAAATCACGAAGGAAAGCTTTCAGAAGATTTGCATTGTTATGTGGGAAATTTAACACGAAATATTGTTTTTAAATCACCTAGTACAAATGTGGTTACACAAAGAGGGCATGTAATGGCTATGCACAATGACACAAACGTACAGATTAAAAATGCTCAATTTAAAGAATTGGGTAGAACAGATAAATCTAAATTATTAGACGATTTTATTTGGGATAAATGGTTAGAACCAAAGGTATTTGTTTCAAAAGTTTCACCTTTGGGACAAGAAATTGCAGAGATGAAAGCTACACCAGCAAATGAATTAACCAATTCTAGAGGAAGATATTCCATTCACCTTCACAAATTAGGAACTGCTTATGGTGCCAAAATGGCTCAAGTAACAGGAAACGTAGTTTGGGATAATCCAGGTTGGGGAATTACGCACCACGATTCTCACGCAAATGTATCTGAAAATGTAGTCTATGATGTAGTAGGTGCAGGAATCGTTTCTGAAACTGGAAGTGAAACTGGTCTTTGGGAGAATAATTTAGTAGTAGACATAAAAGAAGGTCATACAACAGACCCATATACAGCTTCTTTACATCATGATGATTACCTGTTTTCAGGTCAAGGGTTAGCTATGAAAGGACGTGCAGTTTTGTGTAAAAACAATGTAATTGCAAAAGCCAAAAGAGGTGTAGGCGTAATCAATATGAATAATTCTATTACTAATTTAGATAGATTAGATGCCAAAGCTTTGGCAACTTCAAGAGTTGGATACGAAGTAGATAACTTTCCGTTAAGTGTAAATGGATATAGCAAAGAAGGTGATGGTGTAATGCCAGTTGAAGCCTCTTTAATAATGGAAAACACTATTGTTATCAATTCTAATATTGGTTTGCGTTCTATAGAAAGAGATATGGGTGTAAATCACGAATCTCGTTCCATTTTTGACGGATTTAAAGTTTGGGGAGCAAATACAGGTATTTTAATCAACTATCAAGCAGATTACAGTTTTAAAGATGTATACATTTCTGGGAAAAACAGCAATGCTTTAGGGATTGACATGTGGAAACATTCGCATAATCAAACTTTTGAAAATATAAAGTTAGAAGATTTAAAAAATGGAGTTCAAGTTTCAAAAGTAGTTCTAGGAACTTCTCCTGGACCAAAAACTAGAAATAATGGGTTTACACCTTGGCTTTTTGTAAACTTAACCACCAAAAATGTCACAGATTTTTACGAATTAACAATAGATGAATCCAGTGCAAGCTATACTTTTAATTATGCAGAACATGCAGACAATACTATTCATTTAAGTTCAGACGATGTTACTTCAAGACCAACTACATTCACCATTTTAGATGAGGCTGCATTATCTGTAGATTGTAATGAAACAGGAGAAAATGCGTTACGTTTTGAAGTTGATGGAATTATTACAGACGATTTTGGAAGCTATAATATGGGCATTCAGCAAGCTTTAGCTCAAGGAGATTTACGATATGGATATCCTAAAAGAATTTATCAATTTGCATCCAAAGAAAAATTTGAAGAATACTTAAGTGAAAATGGAGTGTATAAAGATGAGAAAAATAACGATCAATTGTATTTTATCATCAACGAAAGTTTACCAAATCGTAGAACTTTTGAATACACAACTTTTCCAGTAAGAATCAAAATTTTAAATGCACCCAACACTGGTGTTTTTGCAAACCCACTTGTGGAAACACCAACCCAATTAGCACCTCAAAATAAATTAATTAGTCGTTTAGCAACAGTTTCTCAAAGTAGTACAAAAAATGATATTACTTATGATGATGGAACACATGGGCCTAAAACCATAACACTAGGCCCAGAAAAAGCGATTGATGGTAATAATAATGGAAGAGAAAATGCACAATATTATCAACGAAACTTAGTGCCTGTTGGTAGTTTTTCACAAACAAAATTCTCTTCAGAACCTTATTACGATTTAGATTTTGGTGAACAAAAATCAATAAACCACTTTGATATTTGGAATACTGTTGATTTAAATGGAACTGGTATTGAAACCGTTTCGAATCATTTTAAAAACTTTTCAGTTTTTATTTCTGATACTCCATTTACAGGAACTACTTTCCAAGAATCTAAAAACCAAGCAGATTATGAGTACATAAAAGATGGTACTCCCACTCGAAAGTTTTCTAAAAATAATTTAGGAGCAATAGGACGTTATATGAGAATTCACTCCTTTCATCCAACCAACCAAAAATTAAAGTTTGCGGAAATAGAAGTGATTGGTAAAACTTATGATAACACATTGTCAACTGAAGATTATAAGGATGAATTAGGAATTAACATGTACCCAAATCCTGCAAAAGATTTTGTAAATATTAGTTTTAGTAAAAACCAGTCTAATGTTTCAATTACTATTTTTAATGTCTTAGGACAAAAAGTGTACGCTAAATTTCACAAAGAAGTATCGCAAAAACTAAAAATAAAATTCAATGGAAAAGCTGGATTTTATTTGGTAAACATTAAGGGAGAAAACAATCTAAACTATAATCAAAAAATAATTAAACAATAAAGTTATTTTATCTCTAAAGATGATATCTCACTCTCTTTAAAACCAATTCTTTCAGCTATTGCATACACATATTTACCTTTATCAATTTGTAAAGGCTTCGTGTATAATTGCCAATTGCTATTGTAATTAAACTTTTTATTCGACTTTTCTGAGATAATATATGCAATAGAAGCCTGTTTGGTTATAGAATTTAATTCAACTTTTTTGCCTTTTTGGTTAAAAGTAACTTTTGTTGTTTTTGGCTGCTCAAAATTAGGCCACATTTTTTCAATCAATTCTGATTCAGGTATTGCACCAAAATCAGTTTTATCTTTTTGAAAATCGACTAAAGCATTTCTCATTCTTGTTAAAGTTGATGCATATTTTGGGTTCTCAGCAAGGTTTACCAAATTATAAGGGTCATTTTTACAATCATACAATTCTTCTGATGTTTTGGTTTGAAACCAAATTTGTTGTTGTCCTGTAAGCTTGTTCTCTTTCTGTAATTGTAAGAATTTAGCCATCATTGGTATGTTTTTTCGATACCCAACATCTTTGTATTTGGGTAATTCTGGATGATAATTTTTTAGATATAAAAAACGTTTGTCTCTTACAGAACGTATTCTGTCTGTAAATTCATCAAACCTATCAGAACTTCCATAAACATAAGTTCTATCATCACTTTTAAACTCGCCAATAAAAGCTTTACCCTCCATGTATTTTGGTAGTTTTACACCAGCCAAACTTAATATAGTGGGTGCTAAATCAACAAAGGAAACTAATGCATTATTTTCTCCTCTTTCTCCATTGATTCCTTTTACCAAAAGCGGAACTTTTAATCCAGAATCTAATATTTCTCTTTTTTGACGAGGTAATGGACCTCCATGATCACTATAAAAAAAGATGATAGTTTTGTCATACAAACCATCTTCTTTTAATTGTTTTATAATTTCACCCACTTGAGCATCCATCAATTCTACATTACTGTAATGTCTTGAAATGGTTTCTCTTGTGTCTTTATTGTCTGGTAAATAGGGTGGTACAGACACTTTATTTGGTTTTACGGTTTGTGTAGAATCTTGATGTTTCCACAACCTACTTTCGTGCGTTAATCCAAAATTAAAAACTGAAAAGAAAGGTTTGTTTTTAGGTCTGTTTCTCCAATGCGCTTTTCCATTATTTTCATCCCAAGAAGTGATGGGTGCAGCAAACTGATAATCTGTTTTTTGATTGTTTGTACAATAATATCCATCTGCTCTTAGATATTCCGTAAAACATTTTACTTGTTCTGGTATTACAGCAGCATATTGTGGAACAGGGTTTTGTTCTAAATCTTGAATGCTTGTTTTTTCATAAGCTCTTTTTCCCCAAGAAAACACGTCTTTTCCTGTTCTCATATGCATTGTTCCCAATGATGTTGGATGCATTCCTGTAATGATAGACGATCTGCTTGGACCACAAACACCCACAACTGCAAAAGCATTTTTATATACAACTGCTTCATTTGCTAATCTATCTAAATTGGGTGTTTTTGCTGTGTTATCACCATAAAAAGATAGTGTAGGACTTATATCTTCTGTTACAATCCACAGAATGTTTGGTTGTTGTACCTGAGTGTTTTTGTCTTCGGATTTTTTACATCCTACAATAAAAATAACAGCAATAGCAAAAAGCGTTAATTGTTTCATTCGATATTAATTTTTATGAATCCTCTTTGTCTTGGATTAAGTTTAAATGTTCCGTTGATAACTTTACCATTTTCCACAAAAGTATATTCGTAAGTTCCAAAAAAACCACGTCCATTTACAAAACCTTCAGCATTGGTTTTACCAACTAAATTTGTTTTCCATGCATCATGAACTAAAGAAAAATAGGCTTTTCCCATAGCTCCTAAAGATCCATCTTTATTAAAAATGTCTACTTTTTTTCGTTCATCTTTTACATATCCCCAAAATAAAAACTCGCTAACACTTGGATGACTCAAAGCAGCAATCATAAAATCTTTGGTATATTGTTCTCTAATCATTGGATCTTGTATGTCCATAGTAAATTCAGAAATGCTAATTTGCTTGCCTAAAGTTGCGTAATAACCTAATAATTCTAAAACTTTTTCTGGCGGAGTTAAATCAGATCCAATATGGCTTTGTATGCCAATTCCATCAATTTTTCCATTGGTGGCAACATCTATTCTTTTTACAAAATTATAGTACCATTCTTGTTTTTTAGTATCTAAACCACCTTTGCTAATAATTCCATATTCATTGGTAAATGCTTTTACATTAGGTTGTTTTTGCTTTAAAACTCTAAAACCATTGTAAAGTATTTCTTCTGAACCTGTAATTTTTTGCAAATCTTTATTGGTATATGCTTCGTTAACTACATCCCAATGAGAAATTTTACCTTTTGTAACGTCTAAAATAATGTTTAAATGATTGTTTATAATTTCTTTTACTTTGGTAGGATTGTCTTTATTATCTTTAATTTCTTGAGTTAGATAATTAAAACCTGGCCAAATTAAAACATGCCCTTTCACTTTATAACCATCATTAGAAAGCATTTCTAACGCTTTTAAAGTAGTTGGTCTTTTCTTTTCCCATTGCCAGGACTTAATTTTTAAATCGTTAGCCAAAACAACATGATTAAATGCCTTTTTAAAGTTTTTGTAATCTTCTGGTTTCTGTGTGATTTCTTTAGCGCTAATAGCAGTACCAAAAGGAAAAAAATGCTTTTTTAATTTTATTTGTAAAGATTTATTTGCCAGAGGTTTTCCATTTTTTGTAAACTGAACTTGAATGTTTCCTTTTCTAATGGCTTCAATTCTTTTTAGTGCATCTTTACGCCATTTAGCATCTTCTTCCATACCTCTATAAACAATTTTTGTTTTTGGTAAAGAAGATAGTTTTGTGCCCTCAGGAAAAACTTGAAAAGAGAGGTCTTTAATTAAAAATGCTTGAGGTTTAAAACCATAATGCATTACAATTGCTAAATCTTTTTTATCGATGTTGATATCTGATTGAAAAGGCACATAATAAGTTTTCCAATTAGAAGATAAACTCTGTGTAGAAACAATATTGTTTTTATAAGAAGTAGATTGTTTAAAAAGCAAATTAACTTTTGCTTCTCCAGTTTCTAAGCTTGATTTAGTGGTTTTTGCAGAAAAAGTAAGTAAAAAAACAGTTCCTTTTGATGCATTTTGCTTGTTTATAGGAATTGCAGTAGCACTTTTGTAGATAAACTGCGGTTGCGTAAGTGTTTCTATACTAAATTGGGGATTGTCTTTTTGATACGGTTTTACAAGGGTTACTTTTCCAAATTTGGCATTTGTTTTAATATACTTTAACCTTTTGTAATTGATTAAATTCTTGCCTTTTAAATCGCTTTTTTGAGAAAAAGCAACTAAAGTAAATGTAAGTGTGAAAAGTAAAAATATTTTTTTCATAATTTATAAGGTTGGTTTCCCTGTTAAATAACCAATAGAAATTAAAAATAAGTCTGTTTTTTTTAGAGTATCTGTAAAATACTCTCCTCTATTAAAAAAGCTGTGTGGTGCTCCTTCATAAAGATGTAAATCTATTCTACTTCCAACTTCTTTCATTTTTTGTTCGTATTCTTTTGATGAAACAACTGGTGTTGTTTTATCATTGGTGCCAAAAAAAACGATAGTTGGTGGTGCTCCTTTTGTAATGTTGTGTAAAGGAGAAATTTCTAAATGCCTGCCTTCCATTCGTCTAAAACCATAGCCTTTTTTACTATTATCATAAACTGGATTAAAAAGTACCAGAGCATTTGGTTTAGAGCTTATGGATAAATCTTCATTTGGTCCTTCTAAATTTTCAATATTTCCACAAGCTGCAGCTAAATGTCCACCAGCAGAACCACCACCAGCTGCAATTTTATTTGCATTTATATTTAATTTTTTCGAGTGTTTTCTAACATACCTAATCGCAGATTTTGCATCTTCTACAGCATCAAAAGGAGTGGTTTTGTGTGTGTTTCTTACTCTGTAATCTGCAGAAATTGCAATAATACCTCTAGAGGCTAAATATCTTGCTTGTCTTTGAAAAGCTTTGTAGTTTCCACCATTCCAACCTCCACCATGAAAAAACACAATACAGTTATAGGTTTTTGTACTATCAAAACCTAAAGGTTTGTAAATATGTAATTTTAAATTTACAGTATCTATTTTTTTATAAGTGATACTTTCTGGCTGTATTTTAACACCATCATTCTGAGCATAATTGCTGAAACCAACTAAAAAAGCAATAATAAATATTGTACTTTTCATAGGTTAAAAATTAGATTTCCAACTATTTAATTCTTTCAATAATTGTACCGTTAATTGAGGTTTGCTTTTAGATAAATCATTTTTTTCTGATGGATCTTCAGCAATATTGTACAATTCTGTTCTGCCTTCTTTATACCAATTAATCAATTTATAATCTCCTTTTCTAATTGCAGAAGATTTGGTGTCACCTGTATTTACGGGTCTTGCTTTAGATGAATGCCAAAAAACAGTTCTATCATTCCAAACTTCTTTGTTTTGTAAAACAGGTAAAAAACTTTTTCCGTTTGTTTTTAAATCTTTATTTGCGGTAATAT
>P_2C_Liq_3_UnCtyDRAFT_100402_pt1 | contig 13143 bp, 17 predicted proteins | sample Pon2CUnioCityCA_3_FD_9720 | JGI IMG/M metagenome (IMG submission 9720)
AACAATCATAAGCTTTGACGAGTGCTCGCTCCAGCAGGCTTCACGAAGAGCCTGATAAGCAAAGCCAACAAGACGGTTTGGATGAGCAAGCGTTTCAACACGAGTATATACAGTTGCCCGTTCGCTGGGCGAATTAAACAATTTAGTGTTTTCAAAATTGCTGGAGCGGAAACGTCGCTCAAGGGAATCCATGATCCAAGAGACATCGCGCACACAGCAAATCAATTTTGCATTTGGGAAAAGCTCCATCAAGGCAGGTAGTTGGGACGTCCACGCACGGTTGGTATCAAAAATAACGTCCTCAGTACGACCAGAATAATAACTGTCAAAAAGCCCGCGTAGAATTCTACTGCGTTGCTCGGTGCTCACCATCGAAGATATTTCAGAGCCTGCCGAAACTTGCGAAATAACAGCACTGACGAGTGCCGAAACAGGGCTTGTCATCCCAGCATGGAACCTCGGATTCTGTAGTAAAATTGCTGACAAAAGCGTTGAGCCTGACCGCGGCAGCCCAGAAATAAAATGCAAGTTGCGCACCATGAGTAAACCTTTGCATTACAGTCGATCGATGGTCAACGCGTATAGATGCCACGAGACCGGTTATCTTGTTTCAAATGCCATGGGACCCGCCTCACCCATAGCTCTGCTTCTGCGCACCGTACATGCCGGCATAGAGCCCTTCGAGGGCCAAGAGATCGGCATGGGTGCCCTGTTCGACCACGCGGCCGGCATCCATGACATAGATCCAGTCGGCATGGGTGATGGCGGACAGGCGATGTGCCACGATCAGGGTGGTCTTGCCTTGCGCCAGGCGGTTCAGCGCGCGCTTGACCTTGTCTTCGGTCTTCTGGTCCAGCGCCGAGGTGGCCTCGTCCAGAAGCAGGATCGGGGATTGCCGCAGGAAGGCGCGGGCGATGGCGATGCGCTGTTTCTGACCACCTGACAGCTGGCTGCCCTTGGGCCCAAGCGGCTTGTCGCCGCGCGCATCCATCAGGTCNGCGATCTCGGCGGCCTCGGCGGCAGCGCGCACCTCGTCNTCGGTGGCGTCGGGGCGCACGTAGCGGATGTTGTCCCTGAGCGAGCTGTTGAAGATCACGATGTCCTGCGCCACGACCGAAAAGGACGAGCGCAGCGCCTTGATCCTGAGGTCGCGGATCGGGGTGCCGCCAATGGTCACGCGCCCCTCTTGCGCGTCATAAAGCCGGGTCAGCAGGCTCAGCACCGTGGTCTTGCCCGATCCGGTTGCGCCCACGATGGCCGACACCTTGCCACCCTCAAAGCGCATCGAGAGATCCTCGAAGAGCGCGTGATCGCGATCATAGCAGAAGGTGACGTTCTCCAGCGCGATGTCGCCCGCACGGTCGAAATCCTCATGCGCGTCGGGTGTGTCGGTGATGGACGGGGTTTCCCGGTACAGGCTGCGGATGCCATCCAGAAGGATCAGGTTCGCCTGCAGTTTCGCAAAGAACCCTGCCAGCGTACGCGCCGGATCGAAGATCAGTGCAAGACCCAGCAGATAGGCGATGATCCCGGCCCCATCGAGGCCAAAATCGCCTGACAGCACCATGTAGCCGCCGCCCCCGATCACCAGCACGTAGACAAAGGCCGCCATCATGTCGATTGCCGGCATCACCAGCGCCTGCGCCGATTGCAGCCGGATCGAGATGTCGCGGATCTGGTCCGTGGCGCGGACGAGCCGCGCGCGCTCGACCGGTTCCTGCCCCGCGATCTTGACCGTGCGCATGCCGCTCGACATCTCGTCGATGCCGGTCATGTAGGCCCCAAGCGCGTTTTCCGCCGTGGACTGGATATGCTTGATGGTCGAGGAGACGTGCTGCAGCAGCAGCAGAATCGTCGGCAGGATGATCAGCGCCGCAGTGAAGAGCAGCGGCGACTTGTAGATCAGGTAACCCGACACGATCAGGATCGTCGCCGCATCCCGCACCGCGTTCACCGTGGCCTGCCCCACGAACTGGCTCAGGCCTTCGGCCTGATTGACCAGCCGCAGGATCAGCTCGCCCGACTGGGTCCGTTCGAAAAACGCCAGATCAAGGGTCATCAGGTGATCGATAAGATCCCGGCGCATCTGCATCACGGCACCCGAGGCAAGCCAGACCGACAGGCGCGGAATGAGATAGGACATCAGGGCCCGCGTCGAGAAAAGCGCAAAGACGATGCCGCAGACCCGCACCAGATCGGACAATGCGCCGCTTTCGAAAATCACCCGGAGCCCGTCTTCGGTCAAGGCCAGGAACTGCTGGTAGACCACACCCTGAACCGTGATCATCCCCAGCACGACAAAGAGCCAAGGCGTCTTGGATTTCAGGTAATTGTGCCAGAACCATGCGATGTTGGCCCGGTCCAGCGGGCTGAACATGGGCCGTTTTTCGCGTCGCTGCCCATCGGGGCTGCGTCTTGAGAACGGATTGGACACGGTCATGCAAGCACCTGGGTTGATCTTGTGGCGTCATCTACAGGCAAACGCAGGGCGGGTCAGCACGTCAATTTGACCTGCAGGCGGCCTGCTGCTGGGCCGAAGAGAGGTGTGGAAGGCTTCACGGGCTCCTTCCGTGGGCATGATGGGCTGTCTCTAAGGGTGTTGTTTCCAAATGGTCTGGAGCTTCGCCCAAAGAGTATCGGAAATAAAAAGTAGCTAAATAAATTTAAAGATACATTATAATTTCTTTATTACAGAAAAATGCACACTAATAGTGAAAGATAAATGAAATAGGATAGGATATTGAAAATAAATGAAGAAATTCACAGCCCAATGGTGTGGGGGCTGGAAAGAGAAATTAAATCTATTAAAGTAGAATTGAATTTTGTTAAATCGGGTTGGAAATGATGAGATCAATTCTGGCATATCGGGCGGCGTGCGGGTGCAAATTGGCTCACCTGCAGCCCATGTCCGATGAATGTGGAGATGTAACGGATGTGGCGCAGATGAGAAAACATCCTGCCTTGAGGCTCCGCCATCAATCTGCCTTGGAAAAGGGCATCCTTGCCGCGCTCGGGAAGTCCACAAACCGCTGTGCGGTGTCATCTGTCACGCTGGCGCGCCGCAAGGTTGGTGGGGAGGACTTGGTTCAGGAGGGGGTGTCGGTCTCTCCCAAAAACTGGAGATGTGCGTGGAAGCATTAATTCACAAGGTTGCCCTTACCCGATTGGATTTGGACCCGCATTCTGCAGGTGTCTCACCGGGAGACCATGTCTTTCTTGTGTGCGAAGCCGACGAGAGGGTTGCTGCCTATGTCACCCTCCCGTCGCGTCTGCCATTTGGCTGGGGCAAGCGGCGCACAAAGCGTCTTGGATTGCTTGACCCGCAATCCTCTCGCATGTTGATGCCTGCGCTGGAACGGCATGCCAATCTTCGGGTGCGCGTGGTTGAGATCGAGTTTCCTCATCTCAACCCAAACAGGTTGAACACGGTTTACATCTCTGTTTGGGGCAACCCGTCTGATCTCATTCCGAGAAAACATCCCATGGCCCGGATATTCTCAAAAAGTCGCATAAATGAGCCCATGCCGAGCCCACCCGGATCCCAAGGGCAGGGATCGATATGATTGTTTTGATGACCTGAACATGCAAAATCAGTCTAAGCCTGTTGCAACCTTGAACTCTGTTCCGTGCGGTCAAGGCCTTCGAAACCTTCGTTCCGAAGAAAAAAGCGGTATCGACCCACGAGGTCTTCACACCCAACACCAGTCACAGACCGTATGTCCTGTGCAGCCCGCATGTGTCAGTGGGGATGTTGCTCGAAGGGACCCCGCTTTCGTGCAGATGCAGAGCAAGCGGAGCATCTCGTCATGTCCTCTGCGCTGGCATCGGGTGATGATCCGGACAGCCTGGGTCCTGGTCCGGTGCGCGATCAATGCTGTTTGGAGCCACAAATCGCACAAGTCCCGGTTCAATTTGATGGAGACACGTTCGTGACCGAAACCATCACGATGGAATACCTGTCGGGCCAGATTCTGGCCCAAAATACCTTGATCCACGTCCTGTTCGGCGAGTGCGTGATTGACAATCCGGACGAAGCGTTTGCGTTGCGTGACGCGCTGACTGCGGCGCTGCGAAACGTACGTCGGAGCAGCGATGCGTCTGGTGATGAGCAGTTGGGATGCATCGAAACGCTTGAAGCGGCCATCGAAGCCCTTGAGTGCATGCGGTTGGATCCTGGGCGCAAATGACATTTTCCGGCCGATTTTCCACATGGACCGGTGCCAGAGGACATCCGTGCATACCAATGATCAGCCTTGCAAGGCGATCTGAGAAGGGCAGGCTGGTCTGCCCGGAACAGAACCGCAAGCGCGTGCATGTGTTGGTGCAGGGCGTACCAAGGACTGGCAGGTTGCATGTTGGCACTCTGTCTCAGCCTGTCCAGACCGCTGTCGGTGGATCAGTCAAAACTCGGGGTGGACGGTTCGCCAGTCTGACACTGCCCCATTCATGCCGCGAGATGTCGGCTCGACAATTTCGCGGCCCGCAAGCCGCCATCCCGTCGATGGTCTGCAGGCAGCTGGCTGGAGGGGTGTTTGTTCTGGAAGTCATGGTCCGCCCTGATGTTGCGGTCGCCTGGCTTTTGGGCTTGCCGGTCCTCTTTTTGCGGAGCCTCATCTCCGGATTTGCAGAGGTCCCACTGTCCGTGTCGTGGTTTTGGGCAGCCTGTTGCGCAAGGGGGCGGCCTGGAGGGACAAGATGACATGAACGTCGACATATCCGGACAGATCCAGTCCTCAGACTATCGGCTGCAGTTTTGCACACATGGCTTATTTGCCCCCAACCAGCAGAGGGACATCCATCAACGTGTCGGAGACAATTCATTGACCAAATCTATCAGTACCGAATATCTGCACGGCCAGGTGATGGCTCAGAAAATCCTGATCCATGTCTTGTTGGGGGAAAGGGTGATTGCCGATCCAGATGATGGGTTTGCACTCTACCATATGCTGGCGGCGGCGCTTCAGGCCACCCGCCGTGGCAAGGACATCTCGGATGATGCAAAACAGGGCTGCATCAAGATTCTCGAAGAGGCGATCAGTGCTCTCGAATTCATGCGATCCGATCCTGCGCGCATTTGACCTGCCTTGAAAACCGCAGCGACACGATCATCATGCCCCATTCCAAATATCATATCGACTACCTCAACGATTTGTTTCAGGCCTTGCCGCAAGGCAATTTGCCGATGAACCTGAGCGAATATGATGGGTTTGCGACCGGCATTCTTGTCTGCCCTGTAGATATCGAGCCTTCTGAGTGGTTGCCTCATGTCTGGGGCACGACTCGAGATGGTCATTTTCCGGACCAGCGGACGGCCGAGGGCACCATCGATGCCTTGCTTGCGCATTTTGAAGTTGTTGCCGCCGATATGGCCACGTTGAGCCAGATACAACCCATTTTTGGAGGTATCGGCGCAAGCACGCCATTTATATGGGAGCCCTGGATCGATGGTTTCATGCGTGCCGCTCTGCTTCGACCCGTGGCATGGCAGGAATTTTTCGAGCAAGCCGATGAGGCTGTGCAGAGCATGATGTCGTTTTTACAGACGCTGCACGACATCTATACCGGCAAAAGCGCGCTGACGCGCGTAGAAATTGATGCGATAGACAGTGCTGCATGTGACCTCATCCCGTCATGCATCCTACATATCGCGCGGCGATCCCGGCCTGATCGGAGTTTGCCTCAAGCGGCCAATGCGTCGAACAAACCTGGCAATTTGGCGAGCCGGTCACCTGATCCGGATTGGTGACATTTGTGACTTTGGATGGCTCGCCCGCCTTTTGAGTGGCCGATATCACCATCCCCCAAGCCATGCGTCACTTTGGGTACCGGCGTGCTTGTTCGAACCGTGTGAGTCAACTCAGCTGGGGAGTGAGTGGGACCAGCGATCAGACTGGCCACCGGATGGGAGCGCGATGGTGGTGACCGGATCTCACAATGCGCAGCCTGCCTGAAATCAAAATATATTTTGCGGTTTCAGGCCTGAGCGCCGCTTTTCCGAAAGGGCTTCAGGGTGTTTTCCCTGTCCGGTGGTCCTCGATGCGGGCCTTGCGCGCTTTCACGGCATGATAGATGATTGCGACAAAGATCGCCAATCCCAGCCAGGGGAACAGAATTGTTAGCCAGTCTGCGAGCGGTTCAAGCCCTTCGAGGGCATCTTTTTGGAGCAGGGCAGTATCAATCCTGTCCCGTGCCGACGCACCAAACAGCCCTGCGAGGGTTCCGATGACGCCGAGGGTGCCCAATCCGATCTGGGCGTTGGCGGCAGCAAGAATTCGGCTGTTGGCAGGTTTGCCTGAGGCCCGTTCACTCGCGATCGAGCGAGGTTGCGCGATCTCCAGGGCGTCTGTCAGTGTCACATCAATAATTGGGATCAACGGCAGATTGTTATCGGCGCGAAACGCGAGGAGTGCGTTGCGGGTCCGCGATCCGATCACACCATCACTCTTTCCGACTTCGTGGTAGCCAAGACGTCTGAGGCTGGACTGGACGTCTTGCACGTTCAGTGTGATGGCGGCAGCGACGTCACCAGAGCGTCGAATGCCCAAAAGACGTGGTTTGGAGTAACGCCGCACGCTGACTTCTTCGCCATGATTGCCTCCGAGTACCTCGATCGAAGCACCCACTGTGCGGACAAAGAAGCCAACGTGACCTTGCCAATAATGGGTGTTTCCCCGTGCGAAGATGACGATGTCACCTGGATGCGCGTCCTCCAGCTCGACTGGCACACCCCAGGAGAGATAAGAATGGGCGTTCAACTTCCGGGACGATCGAAGACCTGCGCGTTCAAGACAATGCCCGACAAAGGCAGCACTCCAGGCAACAGTGTCATGTTCGACCCAGTCATGACCAACAGAGGCATACATTTCCATGACGATCGGGTTGTCTTCCGGGCCTAAGCCTTCCGTGATCCCAATATAGCTTTGGGCAATGGCATAGGGAGACATATTTAACTCCTGAAGTTTTGGCAGTTTAGCAAGACATTGATCTTTGTTGGTTTACAACTGCGCAAAATGGCAAAGAATAATATTATTCGCATATCGCCACATGGCCTTTGATTGTGATAAGGTCTTCAGCGGTTGTGATTTTAGTCCTGAAGCGATCAGGATAATGCGGCGCTTGCTGAATATATAGTCCATTGGGTGTTTAAAATTCCAGATAATCATGCCGTGAAATTATGTTTTGAAAACACGGATTTTTTATCTTGGAAAATAGAAATGTCAATGGAACGACCAATTACAGCGTGAGACAATCATGACGGAAATGGTTCATCGTGAGCTTGGTAAATATACTGGGGAGCCTGTTTTCCCCAAATGGTGGCATACAGTCGACAGATGGACTTTGATCAGCGTTGTGCTTCTGTTCGGTATTGGTGTCTTGCTGAATTTTGCAGCATCACCCCCCTTGGCCGAGAGAAACGGTTTTGCAAGCTTTCATTATGTTCAACGTCAAATCATATTTGGTGGTCTGGCATTGATTATGATGGTCGTCATTTCCACGCTTGATCCAATTACTATTCGAAGGTTTGCAGTTCTGGCTTTTTTCTTGTCTTTGCTTGCCCTTTTATTACTTCCTTTTTTTGGTACTGACTTTGGTAAAGGGGCGGTGCGTTGGTATTCTCTTGGTTTTGCATCTGTTCAGCCATCGGAATTTCTGAAGCCTACATTCGTGATTGTGATTGCCTGGTTTCTTGCTGCCAATCTGGAGCCGTCAGGGCCTCCTGGGATCATTTTTTCTTTTGTTCTGACTGTCTGTATTGTGCTGATTTTAGCCTTCCAGCCGGATTTTGGACAGGCTGCTTTGATTTTGTTCAGCTGGGGTGTGATGTATTTTGTATCGGGGGCCCCTGTATTGATTTTGATAGTGATTGCTGGACTTGTGATCTTTTTGGGTACGATAGCATATCGGAATTCCGAACATTTCGCGTTTCGCATTGATGGATTTCTCAGTCCCGAAGTCGATGCAACGACACAACTGGGTTACGCGATCAATGCAATCCGTGGCGGCGGGCTCTTTGGTCTTGGAGTGGGTGAGGGACAGGTGAAATGGTCACTGCCTGATGCGCATACTGATTTCATAATTGCGGTTGCCGCCGAAGAGTACGGGCTGATACTCGTCCTGGTTGTTATTGCGCTTTATGCAAGTATTGTCATTCGCTCCTTGCTGCGGTTGATACGAGAACGTGATCCTTTCATCCGTTTTGCCGGCTGTGGACTTGCCTGCATGTTCGGAGCACAGGCAGTGATCAATATTGCGGTGGCTGTTCGTCTTGTGCCGGCCAAGGGCCTGACCCTCCCATTCATCAGCTATGGCGGATCATCCTTGATCGCCGGAGGTCTTGCCTTGGGCATGCTCCTGGTGTTCACGCGCTTGCGGACCCAAGGGGAAGTCGAGGATATCTTGAGACGACGCTTGCGGTGAGGGGCGGGACCACGCGGGGCAGACCGGACATGGATTGCCGTCGTGCTGGACATCCAAACCTGTCTCACAGGCACGGTTTTCTCCTACTCCAGAATGTTGTGCACCCAATGCCTGAGCTTTTTTATGATTTTACAGGACGACAAACCTGTCGCCGATTCCAGCAAAACATCCAGTCTCTTTCACTGTGCCGCTCTCGGGCTTGTGCATGCAAAAAGGATCAAAAGGTAATCCGTTCAAAGCGCTTTTCAGGACATGGTATCGGATTGGATGCCTTGCTCTGGACCACCTCTCGGAGCGATCAGGAAAGCTGGATCGCCTGATTCCGCTGGCTGGAGCTCAATAAGATCGAGTATTTTCGGTCTGCCACATTCTTTTCTGTGGGAATGGTGCCAATTGATCAAAAAAGGTAATTTGTGGAGAAGACCATTTCGATACTACCGCGCAACTTTTGACATGGATGCTGATGATCCTTCAGGATCAGACATGAGGTGATCGCAATATCCAGATTGCGGCAGAGTGTTCGATGTGATGCCGGATATGGAAAACACCGATACGCCCGCGGTTTGTCGGCGGGTCGAAAACCATTCCCTCACTGTGTGATGAATGAATGAGTCTGTTGGCTCCGCCATCTGCGACGTACTCCTCCTCAGATACGGAGACAGCGGAGCCTTGTGAGCAACATCCACGTCGCTGATAGACAAATTGTCACGGTATTTCTTTCAGGAAAAGCGATTTGTCGCAGTTGGTCAAAAAAGCCTGTGTGGCAAGAATGCTGCCATGCAGAAAATGCAATGCCGCAATGCAGCAATCTCTGTTGTGCAGAAGGGTAAAATCGCGCAATTTGATTTCACTGTTGGCCCTTATCCTCCTCCCTAGGGTCGACAGCGAACTTATAAGGCGGCGCACATCTCCTCCCTGGTGCGCCGCCTTTTTTGTCAGATGTGATGACAGTCTTGCATCTATCAACCGACAACGAGGTCTTTCCGGATCAAGCTGGTGTTTGTCTCGTTACCTCTTGGCATTGTGTCGAGAAGCTTCAATTGCCTTTTCGCTGTGAAAAGTTGTGTGTAATTATGGAACTCGGTCATTGGCATTTGGGACGGGCTCCTCAGGTGCTGTCAAAAACTGGGCCCTTACACGTGCCCAGGCTTCAGCCCGTGTCGTTCCTGGCTGGTTTTCCCGTGCGGTTTTGATCGCGTCCTCCGCCTGCCTCGTTATTCGGTTGACCAGCAACATTTCTTGCTCGCTCCCCCGCTCCAGATCCAGTTTCTTGAGGCGCAGATTGTCCCGGATTGCCTTTTTGATTTCCAAAATGTTCATAGGATGTCTCCGGATTTTGCGCAAAGATAGCAGTTTGGGCAGGGCGATCGCCTTTGGCACCAAGTCTCAGCTTCACGTTTCAAAACACTGTATAGAGCTTTGTCCGAGGCGACGCGTTTGGGCGTGATGGACATGCGTGGTCGCGCGCCTTCGGCTTTGCCGCGTGCTTCGCGCAGAGCCTTGCCGTCGATCGCGAGACGCAGTGCGACGTCCGCGAGCGCTTTGCCAAAACTCGCGTCCAGTGCCCTTGGGTTGATCATGCGGCACACATCCGGAAATGTGTCATGCGACGGAAGCGCATGTTTCAGTCTGGGAATGGCCCCGAAAACAAACCCTTTTGCCCGTCCGAACATGGCCACCTGCCCAAAGGAGGCTGACCGACAGAGACCCAAGATGAAATCACTCACGGGCAACGCGCTCAGGTCGTGGCGCGCGTCGATGGCGCGCGGATCGGGCATATCCATGAAGGTAGACAGACGACCTGCATCGAGGTGCGGATTCCATAAACCGACCCAACTTCTCGGGCTCTAACCCGGTGCCAAGAGCATATCCGTCAAACCCGCGCCCCTTTGCGAAAAACGCTTCCTCTGCGTCATTGGGGCAGACTGCGACGATGGGTTCCACTCTGAGCTCGGGGTTGAGAATGGTTTCGGGGCGACAGGCACCAAGCCTCGAGCCTGGTAGGGGCTGTGCGGTATTGTGAACGGAGTGGATTTCGATTGCGTCACCGGAAACCGGCTCCCAATATGTGCTTGCATCCGCCTCGCGCGCACTGGGTTGCCGTTTGGTTTTGGCCAAATCTTCATCGAAGCGGACCCCAGGTCCAATGCCATGGTCATCACCCTTGCCGGCATACGTGGTGAAGTCATCCTTCTTGTGTTCGGCTTGTTCGTGGAAATGGAGGTTGCAAGGCTTCATCTTCTGGAGGCGTCTCTCCATTGGGAAGATTCTGGAATGTTCAGCGCCAGCAAGATCGATGTCGCGGGATGATCTGGAGCTGCGGCCTGCGCCCAGTGCTTCTTGCGCGAGTGAGGAAGGCTGCTCTGCGATGACACCGTCGAATACGGCAATCTCAAGCTGCGTTTTGCTAAAGGACCCAGCAACAGGACCGGCCGTGCAGGCCGCGGCAGCCAAGATCATCTCGAGCTTCACTTGGTTTTGCCTCCGCCACGACATCCAGAAAACGGCATACCGATAAGTTTTACCGTTGCCCGTTCATCATCGGACGTCAAATGCTCTTCCTCTTCATGGTGTATCGTTAGTTTTCGGATGTTGCGATCAGCTTGAAACGACGCGCCGAGAGCTGCGGAAGGCCAAGAAGCTGACCCAGGTTCAACTTGCTGACGCTCTCGGCGTCCAGCAGGCCACCGTCGCGAAATACGAGCGCCAAAGTGACCTCTTGCTCTCGACGCTGATGAGTTACGTTGACCTGCCACTGGTCTTTCATCCAGCTGCGACCGGAGCCGGTTGCTGATTTACGCCCTTTGGCGCGGGTTCGCCCGGAGACGGGCGACCTCTTTCTTCAGGGCTGCAATCTCTGCCAGTTCCGCGCGCTGCTGGCCATTCCCGGGAAACGCCGTGGTCGGTGTCGCAGCCACCTCGCGCATCCAACGCCGCAGCACGCTCTCTGCCAAATCCAGATCCCGGCACGCCTGAGCGACCGCAACACCCCGCTCGGTCACCAGCTTTACTGCCTCGACCTTGAACTCGCGGCTGAACTTTCGTCTCGTCATATCCAATCTCCAATTCCATGGTCACGATCTTATCTTCGTGTCCACGAAACCGGCAGCAGGCCATACCCAGGTGGTCCTCTGGAAGGTGCCGGCCACATCAAGGACAAAGCACCTCTCCGTGAAGGAGCCCTGAATTGACGTATCCCCTTTTGTCGGCCACCTGAACTCCTGGGCGAGGATGGCTTCAAAGCCCTTTCTTTTGGCTACGGCCGGGCCTCTCTCAAGTTTGAGTTCGATTTAGCACGTGGCCCTGAAGACAAGTCCACTCTGTGAGCTGCTATCTGATAAGTCTCACATGTCGAAGCAGCGATGAAACCACGAACAAAAAAAGCCCCACTTTTGCCCAGGCGCGAACGGTGGAGCGATTTCGCCCCGTAACTCATTGATATCATGAACACTTGGAGGTTCTTTGATGCCTCGGGGGCGGAATCGAACCACCGACACGAGGATTGTGGACCGCGGTTATTCTGACCAAGGCGCGCAAACCACCCAGCCGCTGATCACAGGAGCCAGACGCAACTTCACACGCGCACTGGAAAAGCTGACGCCATGGCAAAGCCCTGTCAAGCCGCAGGCCGGACATCCGAAACTACCGTCTGGCCAGATGTGCCCTGACAGGGCTCTGCGGTGATGCCTCTTTGCTGTTCCGTTCAATTGTCGGCAGAATTTCGGGAAGATCCTGAGCCAATAGCAGGAAGCTTTTTTGCCTTTCTGCTCGTCATGATCGCCTGCGCCGTATCGAGACCCGTGTTTGTCAAAACCGAAACTCGCCACATATTTCGTAACAGAGCAGCCTGAACACTTTGCTCAAAGGACAATCGCATACCTGGCCAGTCCCGATGGCTTGACCACTTCGTGGCTGAAACGTGATTTCTCTGATCAAAAGAGTCGAATTCCATCTGTTTAATGCGATGGGATTCTCTTTAATCCAAAACATCATCCATGTAGAAACATGCAACAACTGTTATCGCAGTATGATCGCCCAAAGTGTAGACTAGGGTTACAGGCTGCTCGGAGAGCTCGATCTCGCGCGTACCCAAATACTTGCAATACCCACCTAGATCAGGGAATTTTTCCAGTTTCTGGAGCATATCCCCAATGGTGCTGAACAGTGTCGGTACAAGTATTGGATTCTTGAGAGTCATCTCACTCATTATTTTGGCGAGATCTATTATTGCTGGTTCAGCAAAGGCTGGACTTCGTGGATTTCTTCTGGAAGCAGCTTGTCTGAGTGGATTCATCATCTCACCAACCGCAATCGTGTTCTTCTTACTTGCAGCATTCAGCCCAGCCTTGACGCGATGAACCTTGACAAATTCACGGTCAAAATCGATATCGGTTTGTCTCTTCATGGTGCATTTCCCCAAACACCACAATTCATTCCTCAAGGTCTGTATAGTTGATTGTATACATGCAGGAGAAAAGAATGGCCGTTGCGTATTTTGGAACCAGAAGTGCGAATAGGAATTTTGTCAATAATTATGAAATTTCATGTGAGCGTTGAGAAAAATAATAATATATATTTAATCTGAAAAAGTTTTATAAACATATTTAAGATACCGTAAAAATTCTTAATAACGCACTTACAAGTAAAAGTCATCAAATAGATCAAACGAGATAAAATAAAGATATTTGATTGCGCCATGAAATAAGGCAATCTTTGTGCTTTTGC
>P_2C_Liq_3_UnCtyDRAFT_100404_pt1 | contig 13104 bp, 8 predicted proteins | sample Pon2CUnioCityCA_3_FD_9720 | JGI IMG/M metagenome (IMG submission 9720)
TTAAGAAAGACGGCGTAACGTTATTGTTAAAGTTAGAGGGTAACAACCCAGGTGGAAGTGTAAAAGACAGAGCCGCATATTATATGATTTCTGAAGCTTTGAAACGAAAAAACATAAAAAAGGGTGATACTTTAGTAGAAGCAACGAGTGGAAATACAGGTATTGCTTTAGCGTTAATGGCAAAAGTTTTAGGCGTAAATATGGTGCTTACTATGCCAGAAAACTCAACCATAGAAAGAGTAAAGACAATGCGTGCTTATGGGGCAAAAGTAATTTTAACTGCAGCCGATAAAGGAATGGAGGGCGCAATCGATCGCGCTTTAAAATTAAAATATAAAAAAGGATACTTTCGTTTAAATCAGTTCGATAATTTAGACAATCCAAAAGCGCATTACAACACCACTGGGCCAGAAATTTGGAGAGATACAGAAGGACTAGTGACTCATTTTATAGCAGCTATGGGCACAACAGGAACAGTTACAGGAGTGTCAGATTTCTTAAAAGAAAAAAATAAGGATATTCAAATAATTGGGGCACAACCTAAAGATGGCGCTAGAATTCCAGGCATAAGAAAATGGAAAGAAGAATATTTACCAGCTATTTTTAAAGCCAATAAAATTGATCAAATTTTAGAGGTGAGTGAAGCAGAAGCCAAAGAAATGACCATTCGATTGGCAAAAGAAGAAGGCATTTTTGCAGGAATGAGTAGTGGAGGCTCTGTAGCTACAGCTTTAAAAATTGCAAATTCTATTGATAAAGGAGTTGTTGTTGCTATTATTTGTGATAGAGGAGACAGGTACTTGTCATCAGATATCTTTGAATAAGTTGATCTAAATTTAGTTAATTATCATTAAAAGTTTGTCAGTTTAAGTGATACCCTTTTTTAGTGGAATTGTATCGAGAACTAATTTTACTCACCAATAATTTTAAAGAAATACAATATTCATTATTAAATCATAAAAAAAGTTCGTTACTTTGTATCGAATTTAGTTCATACACTTATTAATTACGTTATCACGAAAGGTAGAGGGATTAGACCCGTTGAAACCTTAGCAACCCTTGTCTTGATGATCATCAAGATCTTTAATTTTAAAGACCAAAGAAGGTGCTACATTCTACAGAATTTTATTCTGACAGATAACAGCGAAAATTTTACTTTTCCTGATGACATATTGATAAAAATTATCAAATAAAAATGTCAAATATATATAAAGCTTTACAAGAACGAATTTTAGTTTTAGATGGTGCTATGGGTACTATGCTGCAAGCTTATAAATTCACAGAAGAAGATTTTAGAGGAGAACGCTTTAAAGACTATCCAACGCCATTGCAAGGAAACAACGATTTGTTGTCAATAACACAACCAGAAGCCATAAAAGCCATTCACGGAAAATATTTTGAAGCAGGTGCAGATATCATAGAAACCAATACGTTTTCTGGAACTACTATTGCTATGGCAGATTATCAAATGGAAAATTTGGTGTATGAATTAAATTATCAATCTGCGAAAATTGCCAAAGAAGTTGCAGATGAATTTACGGCAAAAGAACCACATAAACCACGTTTTGTAGCAGGTTCTATGGGGCCAACAAACAGAACTGCAAGTATGTCTCCAGACGTAAACGATCCTGGTTACAGAGCTGTGACTTTTGAAGACTTAAGAATCGCTTATAAACAACAAGCAGAAGCTTTACTGGATGGTGGTGCAGATTTATTATTGGTAGAAACCGTTTTTGATACCTTAAATGCAAAAGCAGCTCTATTTGCCATTGAACAGGTAAAAGAAGAAAGAAATATAGAAATACCAGTAATGTTAAGTGGCACAATTACAGATGCTTCAGGCAGAACATTGTCAGGCCAAACTGCAGAAGCCTTTTTAATTTCTGTCTCTCATATTCCGTTAATGTCTGTTGGATTCAATTGTGCTTTAGGCGCAAATTTATTACAACCACATTTAGAGACCATTGCCAATAAAACCGACTTTGCAGTTTCTGCGCATCCAAATGCAGGCTTGCCAAATGCTTTTGGAGAGTATGATGAAACTCCAGAAGAAATGGGAGAACAAATAGAAGAATATTTAAAGAAAAATCTCATCAATATTATTGGGGGTTGTTGTGGTACAAGTCCAGAACATATAAAAGTGATAGCGAATATTGCTAAGAACTATAAACCACGAAACGCTGTATCTTTAAGTGCAGTAGAAAGGTCTCATTAGAATGATAGCAAGAAAATGAAAGTGAAACAAAGGAAATACATGCGTTTATCAGGATTAGAACCTCTAATCATGAACGAAAACAGCAATTTTATCAATGTTGGAGAACGTACAAATGTTGCGGGCTCTAAAAAGTTTTTAAGACTGATAAAAGAAGAAAAATTTGATGAAGCTTTAGATGTAGCAAGGCATCAAGTTGATGGCGGAGCACAAATTGTCGACATTAATATGGACGATGGTTTAATTGATGGAAAAGAAGCGATGGTGCGTTTCTTAAATTTAATTGCAGCAGAACCAGATATTTGCAGGGTACCAATGATGATAGACAGCTCTAAATGGGAAATCATTGAAGCTGGTTTACAAGTTGTTCAAGGAAAATGTGTCGTAAATTCTATTTCTTTAAAAGAAGGCGAAGAAAAATTTATTTGGGAAGCAACACAAATAAAACGCTATGGAGCCGCTGTAATTGTAATGGCTTTTGATGAAGTTGGACAAGCAGATAATTACGAACGCAGAATAGAAATTGCAAAACGTTCTTATGATATTTTAGTTAATAAAGTTGGTTTTCCTTCAGAAGATATCATTTTCGATTTAAACATATTTCCTGTTGCCACAGGAATGGATGAACACAAAAGAAATGCCATCGATTTTATTGAAGCAACCAAATGGGTTCGTGAAAACTTAGAGAATGTTTCTGTAAGTGGAGGTGTGAGTAATGTGTCATTTTCATTCAGAGGAAATAACGGAGTTAGAGAAGCAATGCACTCGGTTTTTTTGTATTATGCCATTCAAAACGGAATGAATATGGGCATTGTAAACCCTGCTTTGTTAGAGGTTTATGATGATATTCCGAAAGACTTATTAGAACACGTAGAAGATGTAATTCTTAACAGAAGAGACGATGCCACAGAACGTTTATTAGACTTTGCAGAAACGGTAAAAGGTTCTAAAAAAGAAGTGGGTGCAGATTTATCTTGGCGAGAAAAACCATTACAAGAAAGAATTACACACGCATTAGTTAAAGGAATTGATGCCTTTATCATAGAAGATGTAGAACAAGCCAGACAAGAAGCTTCTGCACCAATTGAGGTCATAGAAGGGCATTTAATGATCGGTATGAACGTCGTCGGAGATTTATTCGGAGCAGGAAAAATGTTTTTGCCTCAAGTAGTAAAGTCTGCTCGAGTGATGAAAAAAGCAGTGGCATATCTGAATCCTTTTATAGAAGAAGCAAAAAAGGCCCCTAAATCCCCAAAGGGGACTTTGTATTGGAAAACCGCAGATCCATTCAATTATAGTCTACTTCTCGAGCATTCTAAGAAAATGCGAAATCAACCGACAGAAGCTGAACGACTTTTATGGAATGTTTTAAGTAATAAACAATTGGATGGTTATAAGTTTAGAAGACAACATATTATAGGGAACTATATTGCTGATTTTATTTGCTTAAAAACAAATCTAATTGTGGAAATTGATGGTTCAATTCATCAATTACCAGAAAATAAAGTTTCAGATAAGGAAAGAACAGAATGGTTGCAAGAGGAAGGTTACAGAGTTATTCGATTTACAAATAATGAAATACTTTCTGATTTAGACAAGGTTTTAGAAGAAATACAACAAGAGTTAGAAATTCCCCCTTTGGGGGCCAGGGGGCCAGTTGGTAAAATCTTAATGGCAACTGTAAAAGGTGATGTCCACGATATTGGTAAAAATATTGTAAGTGTTGTTTTGGCTTGTAACAATTACGAAATTGTAGATTTAGGAGTAATGGTGCCACCAGAAAAAATCATTCAAACTGCTATTGATGAGCGTGTTGATGCCATTGGTTTAAGCGGATTAATTACTCCTTCTTTAGATGAAATGGTGTATTTAGCCAAAGAAATGCAGCGTCAAAATTTTGAAGTTCCTTTGTTAATTGGTGGAGCAACAACATCTAAAGCACACACAGCTGTTAAGATTGATACGCAATATAAAAATGCAGTTGTTCATGTAAATGATGCTAGTAGAGCAGTAACTGTTGTGGGAGATTTNTTAAACAAAAAAACATCTCATATGTATACGGCTAAATTAAAGAAAGATTATGATGAGTTCAGAACCAAGTTTTTAAAACGAGGTAAAGAAAAATCATACATTTCTATTGATCAAGCTCGTCAACGGAAATATAAAATTGATTGGAATACCTCAGAAATCGTAAAACCAAATCAATTAGGAATTCAGACTTTAGAGCAATTGAGTTTAAAAGACTTAGTTCCTTTTATAGATTGGAGTCCGTTTTTTAGAAGTTGGGATTTACACGGAAAATTTCCAGACATTTTAAAAGACAAAGTTGTAGGCGAACAAGCAACAATGATGTTTGAAGAAGCGCAACATATGATTTCAGAAATCATTGCAAAACAATTGTTAAAACCCAAAGCAATTTTTGGTTTGTTTGAAGCCAATACTATAAATGATGATGATATTTCTGTTCAGAAAAAAGGAAAAGAAATCGCTGTTTTTAGAACTTTGCGTCAGCAACTACAAAAGAGAGAAGGAATTCCGAATATTGCATTATCAGATTTTATTGCGCCAAAAGAAAGTAATAAAACAGATTATATAGGTGCATTTTGTGTGGCAATTTTTGGAGCGCAAGAATTGGCAGATAGTTACAAAGCTAAAGAAGACGATTATAACGCAATAATGGCGCAAGCCATTGCAGACCGTTTTGCTGAAGCTTTTGCAGAATATTTACACAAACAAATTAGAACCAAATATTGGGGTTATGACGTAGATGAAGGTTTAACCAATGACGATTTAATTAAAGAAAGTTATAAAGGAATTCGTCCTGCACCAGGATATCCTGCGTGTCCAGATCATTTAGAAAAAGAAACGATTTGGGAATTGTTAAATGTTGAAGAAAACATAGGAGTAACCTTAACTGAAAGTTTAGCAATGTGGCCAGCAGCAGCAGTTTCTGGGTATTATTTTGCAAACCCAGAAGCTAAATATTTTGGTTTGGGTAAAATTACAGATGATCAAGTTACAGATTTTGCAACAAGAAAAGGAATAGCAAAAGACAAGGCAAGAAAGTGGTTGCATCCAATTTTGGCAGAAGAATAATTTATAGACCTCACAGGTTTTTAAAACCTGTGAGGTCTTTTGATAAACACGAAGTAATTAAATTACATAAACAGATTGCTTCCTTCTGTTTGCAATGATGCTGGCAAACAAGTTGCGTTAGCGATTGAAATGGCATCCTTTTTTATTTTTCTTAAAAAAGATATAATGAAAAGCGCGACCTTTAGGTAACGCCCAAAAAGAATAAAATATTAACAGATACTGAAACAAGTTCAGCATAAATGAAAATTACAGATCACATAAAAAACGCAAACGGAAAAACATTATTTTCTTTTGAAATCATTCCGCCCAAAAAAGGGAATAGTATTCAGCAATTGTATGATAATATAGATCCATTAATGGAGTTTAAACCTCCTTTTATAGACGTTACAACATCTAGAGAAGAGTATGTTTATATTGATAAAGATGGATTGTTAGATCGTAAAATTACCAGAATGCGTCCAGGAACTGTGGGTATTTGTGCTGCAATTAAACATAAATATGATGTAGATACTGTTCCGCATGTGCTTTGTGGAGGTTTTACAAAAGAAGAAACTGAATATGTTTTGGTAGATTGTCATTATTTAGGAATCGATAATGTAATGGCGTTAAGAGGCGATGCTATGAGTCATCAAAAGTACTTTGAAGCATCTAAAGGAGGTCATCAATATGCAGCTGGTTTAGTGTCTCAAATAAAAAATTTAAACAGCGGTAAATATTTGCACGATGTTGTAGAAGGAAATAATTGTGCAGATTTTTGTATTGGTGTTGCAGGATATCCAGAAAAACATTTAGAAGCGCCTTCTTTACAAACCGATTTAAAGCGTTTAAAAGAAAAAGTAGATGCTGGTGCAGATTATGTGGTTACCCAAATGTTTTTTGACAATCAAAAGTATTTTGCTTTTGTAGAAGCCGCAAAAAAAGCAGGAATTAACGTGCCAATTATTCCCGGAATTAAGCCTTTAGCAGTAAAACGTCATTTGCAATTATTGCCACAAGTTTTTAGAATTGATTTGCCAGAAACGTTAATTAATGAGGTAGAGCATTGCAAAACAAATAAAGATGTGCGCCAGGTTGGTATTGAGTTTGCTATTCAGCAATCTAAAGAATTACTAGCGGCAGGTGTACCTGTGTTGCATTATTATTCGATGGGAAAGAGTGACAATATTCACGCTATTGCATCTGAGTTGTTTTAGATATTAGCATAAGCACAATTGATAGACAAATAGTAAAAAGCAATTTTTTTAAATATTGAAGCTAAATAAAATCATTACTTTTGTTTATCGAATTTTTAAAACAATCAATTAAATAGATATAAAATGGCATTAGAAATAACAGACGCAAATTTTGACGAAGTAGTATTACAATCAGACAAACCAGTATTAGTAGATTTTTGGGCTGCATGGTGTGGACCTTGTAGAATGGTTGGACCAATAGTAGATGAAATTCATGCGGAATACGATGGTAAAGCAATTGTAGGTAAAGTTGATGTTGATGCTAATCAAGAATTTGCAGCCAAATATGGTGTAAGAAATATACCAACCGTTTTAATCTTTAAGAATGGAGAAGTGGTAGATAAGCAAGTTGGTGTAGCTCCAAAAAATGTTTATACAGGTAAAATTGATGCTGCGCTTTAGTTCGTTGTATTTCTATTTTATAATAGCATAAAGGTTTGGCTAACGTCAAACCTTTTTCTATTTTTAAAACCTAAATCCTAATATGAAATTCAACATAATAGTGCTTTTTATTTTTTTTACTTTGTTTTCTTGTAAAGTAGAAGATAGTTCTGAAAAAACCATAGAAACAGGCATTTCCTTCGAGTTAGCAAAGTCGAGAAAACAACAAATTTCTAATGTTGTTTATAATTTGCATTTTAATATTCCTAAAGAAAAGAATACACCTATTGGGTCAAAATTAATATTAACTTTTTACTTAAATAGTTTAAAGGAAAACCTTGTATTAGATTTTAATGAAGATAAATCTAAATTAAAATCAATAAACATCAATGGTAAAAAAGAAGCTTTTAATTTTCGAAACGAACACATCATTATTAGTAATAAAACCCAATTGGTTTTAGGTGAGAATACCATTGAAATATTTTTTGATGCTGGAGAAAAATCTTTAAATAGAAATGATGAGTTTTTGTACACTTTATTGGTGCCAGATAGGGCAAGCACCTTGTTTCCTTGCTTTGATCAACCAGATATAAAAGCAAACTATAACTTACAAATTACCGCCCCAAAAGACTGGAAAGTACTAACAAGTGCTTTCGAAGAAAGTGTTGTAGAACGAAATGATTTCGCAGAGCATGTTTTTGAGACATCAGATGTAATGAGTACCTATTTATTCTCTTTTGTTGCAGGTAAATTTACTGAGGTAACTAAAAATCCAGGTGCTTTTGATATGCGTTTTTTGTACAGAGAGAATGATAAAGAGAAGATCGAAGAAAGTGTAAACAAAGTTTTTAAAATTCATCAAAACGCATTAGACTTTTTAGAAGACTATACAACTGTAAAATTCCCATTTCAAAAAATGGATTTTGCTACAATTCCACCTTTTCAGTATGGAGGAATGGAACATGTTGGTGCAATTCAATATCGAGAATCTTCACTTTTTTTAGATAAAAATGCAACGCAAAATCAATTGTTACGAAGAGCAAAGTTAATTGCACATGAAACCTCACACATGTGGTTTGGCGATTTGGTAACTATGAAATGGTTTAATGATGTTTGGATGAAAGAGGTGTTTGCGAATTTTATGGCAGATAAAATTGTAAACCCATTGTACCCAGATATAAATCATACTTTAAGCTTTATGATGTCTCATTATCCAAGTGCTTATTCTGAAGATAGAACAAAGGGAACAAATGCTATTCGACAAGATTTAGACAATCTAAAAAACGCGGGTTCTTTATACGGACGTATAATTTACAACAAAGCACCCATTATGATGCGCCAATTAGAGTATGTTTTGGGTGAAGATTTGTTTAAAGAAGGAATTCAAGAATATATAAAAACGTATCAAAACTCGAACGCAGATTGGAACGAGTTGATTACAATTTTTGATAAAAAATCTACTGCAGATATAAAAAGCTGGAGTGATGTTTGGGTAAATTCATCTAGTAGGCCCATATTTTACGAGCAAATTGAAACAAATAAAAATGGAAAGATAACCAAGTTTATCATCCACCAAAAGGCAGAAGATGGTTCAGATAAAGTTTGGCCACAGTCTTTTAAAATTCAATTAAAAGATGCAAGGGGTTATGTAAAAAACATCAACATTAAGAATATGGGAAAATCTTTTGATGTTACTGCTGCTGCAAAAGGTTTTAAACCAGGCCAAGTATTATACAATACAAACGGATTTGGTTATGGAGTTTTTCCTATTTACAAAAATGAAGTATATAGCTATAAAAGCATTAAAGATAAAGTATCTAGAGGATATCAATTTATCAACTTATATGAAAACATGTTAATTGGTACTATTGCCCCGATTGAAGTGTATAAGTTTTATTTAGAAGCTATAACATATGAGAAAAATGAACTTATTTTAAACTATTTGTGTACTAGTATGGATACTATTTTTTGGAACTTTTTAAATGAAAAACAACAAGCAGATTGGGTAACAATTACTGAGCAAAGTCTATTTGATGTTTTAAGGAAAAAGAACCCAAAAAATATTAAAAAAATTGTTTACAATTTATATGTGGAANTGGGTTACACAACAAAATCATTGAAAACGCTTTATGCGTTGTGGAGTAAAAAAGGCAAGGTTGATAATTTATTTTTAAATGAGAATGATTACACTGAATTAGCCATGAAGCTAGCTATTTATGAGCATCCAAAAACACTACAAATTTTAGAAGAACAGCAAATTCGAATCTCAAATCCAGATAGGTCTAGACGTTTTAATTGGTTATTACCTTCATTATCATCGAAATCTACTGTTAGAGACGCGTTTATGATATCACTTTTAAATAAAAAAAATAGAGAAAATGAATCTTGGGTATTAACAGCGTTAAATAATATACATCACCCTTTAAGACAAAATTCGGCATCAAAACATTTGCGGCCAATTTTAAGAAAATTAGAAGAAGTGCAATTAACAGGAGATATTTTTTTCCCAAAAGGATGGTTAGCGTCTTCAATAGGTAATTATTCATCTAATGAAGCCTATGGAATTTTACAAGAGTTTTTAGCAGAAAACCCTAATTATAATCCCATTTTAATTAAGAAATTATTGCAAACAACAGATAACTTAGCCAAGGCTCAAAATATAAAAGAAGCAGAATGAATTTATCTGAAGTAAAATCATCAGAAATTAAAAACCTAGAGTTGCTTGCTAAAGAAGTGGTAGAGGGGTTTATTACAGGGATGCATAAAAGTCCATTTCACGGATTTTCGGTAGAGTTTTCTGAACATAAATTATACAATAAAGGAGAAAGTACGCGCCATATAGATTGGAAACTATATGCAAAAACAGAAAAACTATATACCAAAAAGTACGAAGAAGAAACCAATTTAAGATGTCATATTATAATAGATAATTCTGCGTCCATGCATTATCCTATGGTCAAAAAACAAACGATAGGAAACTTAAATAAAGTTGGTTTTTCTGTAATAGCAGCAGCTTCTTTAATGGAAATATTAAAAAGACAAAGAGACGCTGTGGGCCTAAGTATTTATTCTGATACTTATGAGTATTACGCCCCAGAAAAAGGTAGTGAGAGACATCGAAAAATGCTATTGCATCAATTAGAGCAATTGTTAGCGTCGGCATCTAAAACAACTACAGAAACGTACCAATACTTACATGAAATAGCAGAAAAGATGCATAGAAGATCTTTGATTTTCTTGTTTACAGATATGTTTCAAACCACAAAAGATAACGAAGCTTTATTCGATGCACTACGTCACTTAAAATATAACAAGCACGAGGTTGTTTTGTTTCATACTTTTGATAGAAAAACAGAAATTGATTTTAATTTTGACAATGCACCAAAGAAATTTGTCGATGTAGAAACGGGTACAGAAATAAACGTATATGCAGAAAATGTTCAAGAAGGGTATAAGAAATTGGCTCAAGATTACTTTAAAGATTTAAAAAACAAATGTCTACAATATAAAATTGATTATGTTCCTGTAGATATTAACCAAGGATATAACAGTATTTTAACGGCTTATTTGCTACAGCGAAAAAATTTTAAATAAATTTTCAATTTCTGTTTGCAAATATAAAAATGTGTGTTATATTTGCACCCGCTATAAGCAACGGTCTGGTAGTTCAGCTGGTTAGAATACCTGCCTGTCACGCAGGGGGTCGCGGGTTCGAGTCCCGTCCAGACCGCGAAAAGTCTTGATAATCTATTGATTGTCAAGGCTTTTTACTTTTTATAAACTTCATTATCCCCACATTTTCCCCACAAAGTTTAATAAATAGAAAAACCGTTACAAATTAATGCAACGGTTTAATAACAGTTTATTCATTCAAAATAACTAAGCCGCCGTACCTGAACCTAAATAAACACTGTTTGATACTGTTTTACCATCTTCGGTAACAAATGCCATAAAAAGCTCTATTGTGTCTCCTGTGTATGATGTAGGAAGCGTTAATATTTGAGAGGTAGCACTTCTTTGAGCACCATCTAGAATATATATTGACTCTTTTTTTGTTGGATTGTATGCTAATACCATTGCTTTGTCTGTTGCATTTGCATTACCATCTGCTGAATTATCATCCCAATCAAAAGTAACTTGATTTGCAGTAGATAAATCTACAGCACCATTTAAAGGGCTTGATAAACTCCCTCTACTTAATAAAGCTAAAGAATAATCAATACTAAAATTTGGAGATGCACCAGTTATACCATTATGTAAAACATAAGACATTGCTGCATTAAATTCTGTTTTTTTAGTTGCAAAAGCTTTATAACCCAACTTAATGAATTCTTTGTTTGCTTGCAAATACTCTAAAGAGATAGTAAATTTATTACGTTGATTAACTTGTCCTTCTGTTTTTGGATTTGCAACACTTGAAGGTTTTATTCTTAAATAATCAATACCTTTCCAATTACCACCGATAACGTTTCCTACTTTACCAGATAGTCCTCCTAAAATTCCTTGAGATATCTTTCCCATTTTTATATATATTTAAAATTAATACTTCTTTGGACTTGATACGGAGTTGTTATGGCTTTGGTATTTTGACAATAATACATAAAAAGATAGTTTGTTTTACATCAGTACATTTGATTGTCTTGTTTAGTCTTATTTTACTGTTTTTTACTTAACGAAATGAAACAAATAAAGAATTTTGATAAAGAAAGTAAATGAATTTAGCAGAATTTTTGTGCAGTTGAATGAGGTAAGGGAAAAATGAGTTATACCGTTTTTAAAGATTGATAAACAGAGGCTGTTTTGAGCGTGGAGTTTATCAACCTTTAAAAATGTTAGCCCAATGGCGATTGAATGCAGTAATAATTTGAATTTGTATTTAAAATTTTACTATATTTACTAATATTGTGAGGTAAAACTCACATTCTTTTTCATAGCAATTTTCACCCACCTCTCTACGATGTGGGTTTCTTTTTTAATAAAATAATTAAAGACGTAGTACCTAGTGCGTGGGCAGAAGCGAGAATAAGGGTATAACTTTTTATTTGTTTAGTTCTATTTTACTTGATTGGTTTTATTAAAAGTGAATGCATACTATTAGTAATTTTTATGAATTAATTTTCCTATTTAACTTTTTATCTGATTTAAACATAGCATTTACTTTTAGTGAAAACAACTTTATGTATTTTCTTACAAATAAAAAGTTTTACTCTTATTGGCTTTTCTTGATTTTATAGGTGCTTTATCAATTGTATTAAATTTCTAATTTTAAGTATATAGTTACTACATTGAATTTATAGTAACCTCAAGCACTTATAAAAACAATGCATTAAAGGCTGAATGTTGTTTAAATATCTAAATGTTATTATTACTATCGGATGTGCGCGTTGGATGAGTGGCTATTTTACATAATGGCGTTATAGACCAGAAATCAAATGAATGTGTATATAACTGCGCATTATGTATAATAGCTTTGGAGAGTTTTGTGTTTTATGAAAATAATAGTAAAGATTGCTTTTTATAGTTGTGTTTGAGTGTGCGAAAATACAAGCTGTAAAATGCAAGTACCTTAAGAATACTAAAACGCTAAACTTGTAGCGGAAAGCGGAACAACACAAAAGACAGAGAATTATTGCTTTTGCACTAAATTGGGTTTTGTGTTGTGGGGATATTTGACCTATTTAAAATCAGAAAAGGAATTCATTTGTTGTTTTACCTTTTTCTCTAAGTCTTTACTAGTATATTTTCCTGTGATAAATAGAAATTCTAAAGTATATACAAGGTCTTCTGTTGGGTAGTTAAGATTAAACTTACTGTAAACATCAATTGTATTAGATTCATTAAACCATTTACTGAATAACCTATTTCTAGAATATTGTCTATTGTCATTAGAATCACATATATAATGTATTAACGCATCTTTATTATTATCTAAAAAATCAATAATAATTTGAGAGATAGTTGCCCGAATTTTAATGTCATTGATACGCTTTGTACCTTGCTTTATAGTAGGATAAAAACTTAATATGTAAAGGTCTTTGAAGTAATTATTGTCAAAATCTTCTTTTGATAGTTCTAAAACATATTTTACACCAGAATCCGTAATAAAAGAAAAAAGAGGATTTTCATCCTCTATTAATTTATATGTATACATTTATTACTAAAGTTTAGTTTTCCTTTACTTTA
>P_2C_Liq_3_UnCtyDRAFT_100405_pt1 | contig 13101 bp, 9 predicted proteins | sample Pon2CUnioCityCA_3_FD_9720 | JGI IMG/M metagenome (IMG submission 9720)
AAACTATATGTATATGCTTAATTAGTTAATTTTTTAGAAGCAATATTTGTTTTCGGCTTTCATTATTTCTGCAATTTCATTACGTAAAGCTACTACGTTTGGATAATTAGCATATTTTGTAAAGCGTTTTAAGCCCATTAGTAGCATGCGCTGTTCATCGCCTTCTGCAAATGAAATAATACCTTCTCTACCATTTTTAGTCACAATTTCTACGGCATTATAAAGGTATAATTTAGCCATTGCTATTTGCCCTTTTTGGGCATCTTCTCCAAAACGCTTTGCATTTTTCTCTGCACGTAATACAGTAGATTCTGCCATATACACTTCATTTAAAATATTAGCTGCTGCTAATAATAATTGTTGATGTTGTTCTAAATCTGGTCCAAACTTTTGTATTGCAGCACCTGCAACCATTAAGAAAACCTTTTTTATTTTTGCAATCATCTCTTTTTCTTCTGCAAACAATTCTGAATAATCAGGAGTATCAAAAGAAGGAATGCCCATTAATTCATTTCCAACAGCAGTAGCAGGTCCAAGTAAATCAACATGCCCTTTCATTGCTTTTTTAATTAACATACCCACTGAAAGCATTCTGTTAATTTCGTTTGTGCCCTCGTAAATTCTTGCAATTCTGGCATCTCTCCAAGCTGCTTCCATAGGTGTTTCTTCAGAAAAACCCATTCCTCCAAAAATTTGGATCCCTTCATCTGCACAAGCTTGTACATCTTCAGAAACCGTTACTTTTAATATAGAGCATTCTATTGCATATTCTTCTACACCTTTTAATTCTGCTTCTTGATGAGTGTTACCATTTGCCATTCTCATCTCTATTCTGTCTTCAATGTCTTTTGCAGCTCTATAACTAGCAGATTCGCCAGCATAACAATTCGTAGCCATTTCTGCTAATTTTGCTTTGATAGCACCAAAATCTGCAATAGGTGTTTTAAATTGTTTACGTTCGGTTGCATATTGTAATGCGGTAGTTAATACTCTTCTTTGAGAATCAATACAAGCCGCAGCCAATTTAATACGACCAACGTTAAGTGCATTCACTGCGATTTTAAATCCACCACCTCTTACAGATAACATATTTTCGGCAGGAACAATAGTGTCATTAAAAAATACTTGTCTTGTAGATGAAGCACGAATTCCTAATTTATGTTCTTCTTCACCTAACGTAATTCCGTTTGGATTCGCAGCATCGTACTCAACTATAAATCCTGTAATGTTTTTATCATTTTCTATGCGTGCAAAAACAATCATCAAATTACAGAACCCGGCATTTGAGATCCACATTTTTTGTCCGTTAATTTTGTATGATTTTCCATCTGCAGAGATTTCTGCAGTTGTTTTACCAGAATTGGCATCAGATCCTGCACCTGGTTCTGTTAAACAATAAGCACCCATCCATTCTCCAGAAGCTAATTTTGGAACGTATTTTTGCTTTTGCTCTTCAGTTCCGTATAACGTAATTGGCATTGTTCCAATTCCTGTATGTGCACCAAAAGCAGTGCTTAATGAACCATTACCACTAGAAATGTATTCGCAAGTAATCATGGTAGATACAAAGCCCATTCCCATTCCTCCATATTCTTCAGGAACAGCAACACCTAAAAAGCCTAATTCTCCCGCTTTTTTCATTACTTCTTCTGTTAAAGCATAGTCTTTCGCTTCAAAACGATCTCTGTGCGCAACAATTTCGCGGTCTGTAAATTCTCTTACAGCTTCTTTCATCATTACTTGCTCTTCAGAAAAATCTTCTGGCGTAAATATATCTTCACACTTTGATTCTTTTACAAGGAATTGGCCTCCTCTTAAAATTTCTTTATTTTCTATTGTTTCCATTTTCAGCCCCCTTGTCCCTGTAAAGGGAAAATAGTCCTGCCAAGGGTTTCGCAGGTTTTAAGTGTTAATTTATTTTATTTTTTATAAACTTCTAAAAATCATTTCTTTAGGAAGATTTAAATGAGTTTATTAATTTAAAAATTCAAATATACCAGCTGCACCTTGCCCAGTACCTACACACATGGTTACCATACCATATTTTCCTTGCATGTTTCGTTTGCGCATTTCATCAAATAATTGAACAGATAACTTTGCGCCTGTACAACCTAATGGATGCCCTAACGCAATTGCACCGCCATTTACATTAATAATATCTGCATCTAAACCTAATTCTCGAATTACAGCCAAAGATTGAGAAGCAAAGGCTTCATTCAGCTCTATTAAACTAATATCTTCTTGTTTTAGGCCTGCTTGTTTTAATGCTTTCGGAATTGCAGCAACTGGTCCTATTCCCATAATTCTTGGAGGTACACCAGCAGCAGCATAACTTACCATTCTTGCAATTGGTTTAATGTTAAGTTCTTTTACCATGTCTTCACTCATCACCATAACAAAAGCAGCACCATCACTTGTTTGCGATGAATTACCAGCTGTTACACTTCCACCAGCAGCAAAAACTGGACGTAAACGTTCTAAACCAGCAATATTAGATCCTTTTCTTGGTCCTTCATCTTTAGTTACTGTGTATTTTCTTGTCGCTTTTTTTCCTTTTGCATCGACATACGTTTCTTCAACCTCAATAGGAACGATTTGATCTTGAAAACGATTTTCTTCTTGAGCTTTTAAGGCTTTTAAATGAGAATTTAATGCAAATTCGTCTTGGTCTTTTCTTGAAACTTTGAATTGATCTGCAACTGCTTCTGCAGTATTTCCCATACCCCAATAGTAATCTGCATGACCAGCTGCAACTGTATCATAATTTAATTCTGGTTTAAAACCTGTCATTGGTACAGAGCTCATACTTTCTGCACCACCAGCAATGATACAATCTGCCATTCCAGATTGAATTTTGGCAACTGCCATACCAATAGTTTCTAATCCTGATGAACAAAAACGATTTACAGTTACTCCAGGAACTTCTTCTATTTTTAATCCCATTAAAGAGATTAAACGTGCCATATTTAAACCTTGCGATCCTTCTGGCATAGCGTTTCCAACAATAACATCGTCAATTCTTGTTTTATCGAATTCTGGTAGATTTTTCATCAAATATTCGATGGTTTCAGCAGCCAATTCATCAGCTCTTTTAAAACGAAATGCGCCTTTTTTAGACTTTGTTACTGCTGTTCTATATCCTTGTACTATATATGCTGTTTTCATAATCCTATCCCTAACCCTTTCCAAAGGAAAGGGAATTTGTTCGGGTTATTTTTTTAAGTTTTAGACTTCATTTTATATTTCTCCAATTTTAAAGTCTTCCCTTTGGGAAGATTTAGATGGGATTTAGTTACGTAAAGGTTTACCCGTTTTTAACATATGTTGAATTCTCTCCAACGTTTTTCTTTCAGTACAAAGAGATAAAAATGCTTCACGCTCTATATCTAATAAATACTGTTCAGAAACTTTAGTTGGTTCAGACAAATCTCCACCAGCCATAACATAAGCCAATTTATTTGCAATTTTTTGATCATGTTCTGATATAAATCTACTTGCTTGCATAGAGTCTGTGGCTACCATAAATGTACCCAATGCCTGTTTACCTAACACTAAAACATCTTTGCGTTTTATGGGTTGTGTATACCCTGCATCAGCCATTAGTAATGCGTGCTTTTTAGCCTCAGCTATTTGTCTGTCTTTATTTACAACTACACTATCTTTTCCTTTTTGTAATAAACCTAAATCGAAAGCTTCATAAGCAGAAGTTGCTACTTTAGCCATACCAATGGTTAAAAAATACTCTTGTAAAACGTTTAACTGTACATCACCTTTTCTAAACGTATCAGAAGCGCGTAAAGCCATCTCTTTAGAACCACCACCACCTGGAATAACACCAACTCCAAATTCTACTAATCCCATGTAGGTTTCTGCTGCTGCAACTACTTTATCTGCGTGTAAAGAAATTTCACATCCACCTCCTAAAGCCATTCCATGAGGAGCAGAAATAGTTGGTATTGATGAATAACGCATGCGCATCATCGTGTCTTGGAAATATTTGATGGCCATATTCAATTCATCATATTCTTGCTCTGCAGCCATCATAAAAATCATACNAATATTAGCACCAACAGAAAAGTTTGCAGCTTGATTACCTACAACTAAACCTTGATAATTCTTTTCAGCCAAATCAATTGCTTTGTTAATTGCCGCTAAAACATCACCACCAATAGTGTTCATTTTCGATTGGAATTCTAAGTTTAAAATTCCATCACCTAAATCTTCTATTACAGCACCAGAGTTTTTCCAAACTTCGTTCGATTTTCTGATGTTATCTAAGATTATAAATGAATCTTGACCTGGTTTTTTAACTTGTTTTTTTGAAGGAATATCATAATAATGTGTTGCACCTTCTTTTACTGAATAGAAAGAAGTTTGTCCATTTGCTAACATTTCTGTTACCCATGCTGCAGGTTCTTTTCCTTCAGCCTTCATCATTGCAACACCTTTAGCAACACCGATAGCGTCCCAAATTTGAAATGGTCCATGTTCCCAACCAAAACCAGCTCTTAAACCGTCGTCAATTCTGTATAATTCGTCAGAAATTTCTGGAATTCTATTTTGTACATAAGCAAACATTGCTGCGAATGATTTTCTGTAAAACTCACCAGCTTTATCTTTGCCAGAAACTAAAACTTTAAATCGATCAACAACATTATCAATCGTTTTCGTAAGTTCTAAAGTTGCAAATTTCGCTGTTTTTTTTTCTCTATATTCTAATGTATTGAGGTCTAATGATAAGATATTTTTTTTGCCATTAGCGTCTTTGGTCATTTTGTAAAAACCCTGTTTGGTTTTGCTTCCTAACATTTTATTTTCCATCATATGGTTAACAAAATCAGGTATCACAAATTGCTCTCTCATTTCATCTTCTGGGCAATTGTCTTTTACACCATTTGCAGTGTGTACCAAAGTATCTAAACCAACAACATCAATTGTTCTAAAGGTGGCAGATTTTGGACGACCAATAACGGGACCTGTTAATTTATCGACTTCTTCAATGGTTAAATCCATCTCTTTTACCACATGGAATAAACTCATAATACCAAAAATTCCAATCCTATTTCCAATAAATGCTGGTGTATCTTTAGCTAAAACAGATGTTTTACCTAAAAATTTATCACCATACATCATTAAAAAATCAGTAACTTCTTGTTTACAATTTGGTCCTGGAACAACTTCAAAAAGTTTTAAATATCTTGGTGGATTAAAAAAGTGAGTAACCGCAAAATGCTTTTGGAAATCTTCACTTCTTCCTTCATTCATAAATTTGATTGGAATACCTGAGGTATTAGAGGTAATTAAAGTTCCTGGAGTTCTGAATTTTTCGATTTTTTCAAAAACAGATTTTTTAATGTCTAATCTTTCAACAACAACCTCCATAACCCAATCTACATCTTTAATTAAATGTAAATCATCATCTAAATTACCTGTAGTTATTCTACTTGCAAATGCCTGACTATAAATTGGAGATGGTTTAGATTTTAAAGAAGTTGTTAAAGCATCATTTACCAAACGATTACGAACTATTTTGTCTTCTAACGTAAGTCCTTTTGCTTTTTCGGATTCATTTAATTCTCTTGGAACAATATCCAATAAAAGGACTTCTACACCAATATTTGCAAAGTGACACGCAATACCAGATCCCATAATACCAGATCCTATAATTGCTACTTTTTTTATTCTTCTTGTCATTTCTTTATGATTATTTAACTAGTCTTATTTATCTTGATTAATATTTTCAAAAATTTTCTTTTCTGCAATTAGTTTATTTATGGTTACCATAACTTTAAAAAAGGAATCCAATTCAGATTCAGTTACATGTTCTCTCACAATATTATTAAATTGATACACATGGCTTTTAGAGGTTTTTCTCATTTCCTTGCCATAATCAGTTAATTTTATAATTACGCTTCTTCCATCATCTGGGTTTTTTTCTCTACAAATAGCGCCTTTTTCTTCCATTGATTTTAATATTCTAGAAAGACTTGTAGGTTCCATACCCATTAAAGGTCCTAAAGCTGTGCTTGGTGTACCTTTTTCCTTATCAATAGTTAACAAAACAAAGGCCATAGACATAGTGCTATTGTAATTTGTTGCTTGCTCATTATACATCTTAGCAACTGCTTGCCAAGTTGCTCTTAATTGATGATCTATTGAAATACTCTTATCCATTACGCCAAAGATATAAAAATTTACTATGCGTGCATAGTAAATAAAGAAAAAGTTATGCGTGCATAGTAAATTTTAACATTTTTTAAATTGTAACCAATTTGCATTTTAAACTACTAATACTTATAAAATAACTAAATTTGTGGGAGTTCAACTTTCAATAAAATCAATTAAATGCAATGAATAATTTACTAGAAATAAATAATGTTACTAAAAATTATGGAGATTTTAGAGCATTAAATGATGTTTCTATTCACATACCAAAAGGCAGTGTTTATGGTTTGTTAGGGCCAAATGGAGCAGGAAAGACATCTTTAATTAGAATCATTAACCAAATAACAATGGCAGATTCTGGATCTATTTTGTTAGATGGAGAAACGCTTGCACCAAAGCATACTGCAGATATTGGGTATTTACCAGAAGAACGTGGACTCTATAAATCGATGAAAGTAGGTGAGCAAGCCTTGTATTTAGCGCAATTAAAAGGTTTAAGTAAAACTGAAGCTAAAAAACGCTTAAAATATTGGTTTGAGAAGTTTGATATTATGGCTTGGTGGGGTAAAAAAATCGAAGAATTATCAAAAGGTATGGCACAAAAAGTACAGTTTATTGTAACTGTAATGCACAATCCTAAGTTGTTAATTTTCGATGAGCCTTTTTCAGGTTTCGATCCTATAAATGCACAATTAATTGCCAAAGAAATTTTACAATTAAGAGATGAAGGCGCTACCATTATTTTTTCTACCCACAGAATGGAATCTGTAGAAGAAATGTGTGATGAAATTGCATTGATTAACAAATCGAACCTAATTTTAGATGGAAAATTAAATGACATCAAAAGAGAATTTAGAACCAATACTTTTCAAGTAGGGTTAAATACCAAAAATCCGAAAGAAGTAGCAGTAAAATTAAAAGAGAATTTTGAAGTTTTTCCTGCAGATTTTAAATTATTAGGAAACGAATTAACGATGAATGTAAAACTGGGAGCAACAAATACCGCAAACGAGTTGTTATCTTTTTTAACAAATAGGGGAGAAGTGCAACATTTTGTGGAGTTGATACCAAGTGCAAACGATATTTTTATTCAGGCAATAAATAAAAACAGTTAAGAAAATGAGCAAATTAAAACTAATTATATACAGAGAATTTATTGCAAAAGTTCGTAATAAATCGTTTATCGTAATGACATTTTTGAGCCCATTAATTATGGTTGGTGTTGGTGCTTTGGTCTTTTTTCTGATGAAAAAGAATGATGAAAAAATAAAAGAAATTGTTTATGTAGATAATTCAAAACTGTTTTCTAAAGTTGATTTTAAAGACACAAAAACAGTGCATTACCAAGATTTTACAGACTTGGGTATTGAAGAAACAAAGAAAAAAGTTGAAGCTGGCGATTATTATGGAGCATTAATTATTCCTAAGAAAGATAGTTTAGAGTTGTTGGCTAATTCTATCGAGTTTTATTCAAAAGAATCTCCATCAATGTCAATTATAAATGGATTAGAAACTAAAATTGAACGAAAGTTAGGAAACGAAAAGTTAAATTATTTTGGTATTGATTTAGAAAAAATTAATGCCTCTAAAATTAAATCGGATATTAAAATGTTTAATTTTTCTGGTGAGGAATCCTCGAAAATGAAAAATTGGATAAAAATAATGGTTGGTGCTATTGCAGGTTATATGTTAATGATGTTTGTAATGATTTATGGAACATCTGTGATGAGAAGTGTTATTGAAGAGAAAACAAGTAGAATTATAGAAATTATAGTATCGTCTGTAAAACCTTTTCAGCTAATGTTGGGTAAAATCATTGGAAATGGTTCTGCAGGATTATTGCAATTTGTAATTTGGGGTGTTCTTTTGTTTATAATATCTACTGTATTAACAGCTATTTTTGGAGTTGATATGATGGAAATGCAAACCGCTAATTTATCTGCAGAGCAATTGGAAGCAGCAAAACAAGCAGCAGGGGCTAATAAAATGCAATTGATAATTCAAGAAGTTTTAGGCTTGCCAATTTTAAAAATGTTTCTCCTATTTATTTTCTATTTTTTAGGTGGTTTTATGTTATATAGTTCTTTATTTGCTGCAATTGGTGCAGCAGTAGATAACGAAACAGACACACAACAATTTATGTTACCAATTATGTTGCCTTTAATTTTAGCGGTTTATGTTGGTTTTGCAACCGTAATTAATGATCCTCATGGACCTATTGCTGTTGCCTTTTCTTACATTCCATTAACAAGTCCGATTGTAATGTTAATGAGAGTCCCTTTCGGAGTTTCTTGGTACGAATTAGCTATTTCTATGATTTTATTGGTCATAACATTTGTATTTATGGTTTGGTTAGCTGCGAAAATTTATAGAGTAGGTATCTTAATGTACGGTAAAAAACCAACCTACAAAGATTTATACAAATGGTTAAAATATAAAGGATAAATGCAAGACACAATTGATAAAGTAACTGATTCTATTGTAGATGAAGCNANNTCTATTTTAGATTATACTTTTGTTTTTAGTAAAGAAATTTCTTTAACGGTTAGAGGGTTAATATTTATTNTTTTAGCACTTATCGTTACTTCTTTTGTTTTAAAATTATCAAGAAGGTTTATTACTAGAAATATGCCTGAAAATAATAAACAAAAATTTGTTACTGTTTTTGGGTATATCAGATGGTTTGTATTTCTTATTATCTTTTTGATTGCTATGAATGCATCTGGTGTAGATGTAACAGCTGTATTCGCAGCATCTGCAGCTTTGTTAATTGGTGTTGGTTTGGCATTACAAACACTTTTTCAAGATATTTTGTCTGGCATCTTTATTTTAGTAGATCAATCTGTACATGTAGGCGATATTATTGAATTGGAAGGAAAAGTTGGCAGGGTTTTGGATATACGCTTAAGAACAACAAGAGCGGTGACTGTTGACAATAAGGTTTTGGTGATACCCAATCATTTGTATTTAACTAATATTTTATTCAACTGGACAGAAAACGGAACAGAAACTAGAGAAGTTGTAGATGTTGGAGTAGCTTATGGTTCTGATGTAGAACTGGTAAAGAAAATTTTGTTAGATATTGCCAAAGCACAACCAACAGTTTTAAAAAGTCCACCACCAGCTGTTTTGTTTACAGATTTTGCGGATAGTTCTTTAAATTTTAGGGTTGCGTTTACTTTAAATAATAGTTTTGAAGTGCGTTTTACACAAAGTAACATTCGTTTTGAAATTGATAAAGCATTTAAAGAAAATAATATTACCATACCTTTTCCACAAAGAGATGTGCATCTTTACGAGAGAAAAGAAGGCTAGATAAAAGAAAAAAGAATATACGAATAGATATAAAGTGATGAGTGAAAAAGTACTGTTGATAAATCTATGGATACAGAACTTCGAAACTTCGAAACTTTAAAACTTTAAAACTTAATCCATGAGTAAAATATTAATCATAGAAGACGAAGCAGCAATTAGAAGGGTTTTAACAAAAATTATATCCGAAGAGAATGATAATTACAATGTAGAACAGGCAGAAGATGGTTTGTTAGGGATAGAAATGATTAAAAATAACGACTACGATTTGGTTTTATGTGATATAAAAATGCCAAAAATGGATGGTGTTGAGGTATTAGAAAAAGCCAAAAAAATAAAACCAGAAGTACCTATTGTTATGATTTCTGGTCATGGCGATTTAGATACTGCTGTAAATACAATGCGTTTAGGTGCTTTCGATTATATTTCTAAACCACCAGATTTAAATCGATTATTAAATACAGTGAGAAATGCTTTAGATAGAAAAGTATTGGTGGTCGAAAATAAACGACTCAAGAAAAAAGTCAGTAAAAATTACGAAATGATTGGTGAGAGTGAAAGCATCAATCATATAAAAGAAATTATAGAAAAAGTAGCGGCTACAGATGCCAGAGTTTTAATTACCGGACCAAATGGAACTGGTAAAGAATTGGTTGCACATTGGTTGCATGAAAAATCCGATCGTGCAAATGCACCAATGATTGAGGTAAACTGTGCTGCAATTCCGTCAGAATTAATAGAAAGCGAATTGTTTGGTCATGTAAAAGGATCGTTTACAGGAGCAAATAAAGATAGAGCGGGTAAATTTGAAGCGGCAAACGGAGGTACTATTTTTTTAGATGAAATTGGTGATATGAGTTTATCTGCTCAAGCTAAAGTATTGCGTGCTTTGCAAGAAAGCAGAATTTCTAGAGTTGGTTCTGATAAAGATATTAAAGTAAATGTTAGGGTTGTTGCTGCAACCAATAAAGATTTAAACATAGAAATTGCTGAAGGACGTTTTAGAGAAGATTTATATCACAGATTAGCCGTTATTTTAATTAAAGTGCCAGCTTTGAATGATAGGAGAGAAGACATCCCATTATTGGTAGATTTTTTTACCACTAAAATTTCTCAAGAACAAGGCACACCTCAAAAAACATTTTCTGATGAAGCCATTCAATTATTACAAAAATACGATTGGACCGGTAATATTAGGGAACTTCGAAATGTGGTAGAGCGTTTAATAATTTTAGGCGAAAAACAGGTTTCTGGAAATGATGTAAAGTTATTTGCGAGTAAGTAATACATCTATTGTGATACAAAAAAAAGGAGATTCATTGCGAATCTCCTTTTTTTTTGTAACAAAACTAAATTTTATTTTAAATCAAAACGGTCTAAGTTCATTACTTTAGTCCACGCTTTTACAAAGTCGTTTACAAAACGTTCTTCGCCATCGTTAGCGCCATAAACTTCACAAACAGCTCTTAATTCTGTATTTGAACCAAAAATTAAATCTGCTCGAGTTCCGTGAAACTTCATTGCTCCAGTTGCTCTATCACGTCCAATAAATTCTTTTTCTTCAGCATTTGCAGCTTTCCAAGTTAAAGAAAAGTCTAAAACATTTGTAAAGAAATCATTGCTTAACGTACCAACATTATCTGTAAATACGCCGTTCTTAGAATTATCATAATTTGCACCAAGAACACGTAAACCACCAACTAAAGCAGTCATTTCTGGAATTGAGAGTGTTAACAAGTTTGCTTTATCAATTAATAAATCTTCGTCAGCAACTTCTAATTTAGGATTCATATAATTTCTAAATCCATCAGCTAAAGGTTCTAGGTAACCAAAAGATTCTAAGTCGGTTTGTTCTTGAGAAGCATCTCCTCTTCCTTGTGTAAAGTTAGCTGAAATTGAGTAGCCTGCTTTTTTTGCAGCGTCCTCTACAGCTGCTGTTCCACCTAAAACAATTAAATCTGCCATAGAAACTGTTCCGTTAAATTCTTTTTGAATTCCTTCTAAAACAGTTAAGACTTTGTTTAGTTCATTCGGATTATTTACTGCCCAACTTCTTTGTGGCTCTAATCTTATTCTTCCTCCGTTTGCACCACCGCGTTTATCTGAACCTCTATAAGTAGAAGCCGAAGCCCAAGCGGTTTTAACTAATTCTGAAGTAGATAAATCAGAAGCTAAAATTATTTTCTTCAAAGCATCAATATCAGCATCGCTTAAAGTGTAATTTACTTTAGGAATTGGGTCTTGCCAAATTAATTCTTCTTTTGGTACTTCTGGACCTAAATATCTATCTATAGGTCCCATATCTCTGTGTGTTAATTTATACCAAGCACGAGCAAAAGCATCTTCAAATGCCTTATGATCTTTATGAAAACGTTCTGAGATTTCTCTATAAGTAGGATCCATTTTTAAAGCCATATCTGCAGTAGTCATCATCAAGGCTTGAGTGCCATTTCCTCCAGCAGCTGGTGCTTGTTTGGCATCAGCATTACTTGGTGTCCATTGATGAGCACCTGCAGGACTTTTCGTTAATTCCCAGTCGTAATTTAAAAGTACATCAAAATAATCAGCATCCCATTGTATTGGGTTTGGCGTCCAAGCACCTTCTATTCCACTTGTAATGGTATCATCTAAAACACCAGATTTAAAAGTGTTTTTCCAACCAGTACTCATTTCTTCGATAGATGCTCCATGTGGTTCAGCACCCACATATTTTTCTGGGTCTGCAGCACCATGCGCCTTACCAAAAGTATGGCCACCTGCAACTAAAGCTACAGTTTCTTCATCGTTCATGGCCATTCTACCAAACGTTATTTTAATATCATGTGCAGATTTTAAAGGATCTGGTTCTCCATTTGGTCCTTCAGGGTTTACATAAATCAATCCCATATGTACAGCTCCAAGATGTCCTTCTAAATCTCCATCAGAAGTATCATATCTTTCATCATTATCTAACCATCCTGTTTCACTTCCCCAATAAATATCTTGTTCTGGTTCCCAAACGTCTTCTCTTCCTCCTGCAAAACCAAAAGTAGGAAAGCCCATAGATTCTAAAGCGCAGTTACCCGCTAAAATCATTAAATCTGCCCAAGAAATTTTATTGCCATATTTCTTTTTAATGGGCCATAATAATAAACGAGCCTTGTCTAAATTTCCATTATCTGGCCAGCTATTTAAAGGTGCAAAACGATGCGTTCCTGAACCAGCTCCTCCTCGTCCATCACCAACTCTATAAGTTCCTGCACTGTGCCAAGCCATTCGTATCATAAAGCCTCCATAATGCCCATAATCTGCTGGCCACCAATCTTGAGAATCTGTCATTAAATCAATAACATCTTGTTTAAGTTCATCATAATTTATGCTATTAAAAGCGGCTGCATAATCAAAATCTTCTCCCATAGGATTAGATTTTGGTGCGTTTTGACGTAAAATATTTAATTTTAATTCATTGGGCCACCAATCTCTATTGCTAGTCCCTCCACCAGCAGATTTTTTTTGACTTCCACTCATAAATGGACATTTGGCTGTATCTCCATTTATATTATAATTTCCTTTGTTGCTCATAATTAGTTATTTTATATTAACCCAAATCTACAATAAATTATCATATCGTTTTTATCTATATTT
>P_2C_Liq_3_UnCtyDRAFT_100406_pt1 | contig 13081 bp, 10 predicted proteins | sample Pon2CUnioCityCA_3_FD_9720 | JGI IMG/M metagenome (IMG submission 9720)
TAAAACGAAGAACTGTACTATGGCAAGAGTTTTGCGAAAAAGACTAAAGAAACGCAATGTAGATAAGGGTATTAAAGCTGTGTATTCAGAAGAAATACAACTACCAGAAAGTGTACAAGTGGTAAGTGGCGCAAATTATAAAAAATCGTATTATGGCACAATTAGCTATATGCCAGCGGCTTTTGGTTTGCAGGCAGCAGCAACAGTTGTTAATTTTATTATAAAAAAGTAACATTTATTTTCCGTGGAAAATAAAATACTATATATTTGCCATGGAAAATAAATAACCAATAATTAAAATCAAACAAATGAAAAAAATAGTTTTATCATTAATCGTAGTAGCATCAATTTTAACCGCTTGTAAAGGTGAGAAAAAAGAAAAGGTGGAAACTAAAGTAGCAGAGAAAGTAGAAGTTAATGTTTCTGAATTAAATAATGTAGATACTACTGTTTCTATGTTAACTTGGAAAGGAACAAAACCAACAGGAGCTCATAATGGAACAGTTGCTTTAAAAAGCGGAGGTTTATTAGTAGAAGAAGGCGAATTAAAAGGAGGTGAATTTGTAGTAGATTTAGCTACAATTACAAATTTAGACCTGCAAGGTAGTGATGGTGCTGCTAAATTAGAAGGACATTTAAAAGCGGCTGACTTTTTTGATGTAGCGCAATATCCAACATCAACATTTGCAATTACGAATGTAGAGAAAAAAGAAGGTAAATTACACGTTACCGGTAACTTACAGATTAAAGATGTAACCAAAAGCATTACAATTCCTGCAATGATGTCTTCTGAAAACGGAGTAACGACTTTTAAAAGTGAAGTATTTAATATCAACAGAGCAGATTTTAATGTAAAGTATGGTTCAAAATCATTCTTCGACAACTTAAAAGATAAATTTATTGATGATATCATTGAAATGTCTTTTGAAGTAAAAACAAAAGCGTAATAAACCAATCTAAACTTAAAAAATATTAGAATATGAAAACTTTAAAAGCTAGACCTTGTGGATGTGGAAATACATCTGATCCTGATGGAAATTGTGACGGATCTCACGCAAACAAGTAAATAATTTAAAATATTATTTTTTAACCCAAAACTTTTAGTTTTGGGTTTTCTTTTTTTTCCTTAATTTCTAATATCATCTTGGTTTAATTTAAAAAACTAAAAATATTTTTTAACAAAGATAGATTCTCAAATAGAATTTCACTTAAAATTAGAAAGACTGTTGTATTTAATTCTACAAATGAATTGCAGTTGTATTTTTGACCTGCTCAATAGTAAAAGTACTGTGGGTACTGCCAATGTATTTAATGGCAGTTAGTTTATTTACCATAAAAGCTCGGTATTCATCCATATCTTTTACGTAAATTTTTAAGATATAATCGTAATCTCCACTTAAATGAAAGCACTCAGAAACTTCCTCAAGTTTTAAGACTTCTTTTTCAAAAGTAGCTACATATTCTTTGGTATGCTGAATCAATTTAATGTGACAAAATACCAAAAAAGATTTCTCAATTTTATTTTTGTTGATGATGGCTACATAACGATCTATAATCTTTTGTTTTTCTAATTTTTTAATCCGCTCATAAACTGCAGTAACAGATAAATTTAATTGCAGAGAGAGTTGTTTTGTGGTCTGTTTACTATCGCCTTGTAATAAATTGATGAGTTTTTTATCAGTAGTATCTAACATTGTAAATTTTCTAAAAATGGATGTTAATTGAATTGTAAATAGATTTTTATATTAATAATTACATCAAATTTAGATAAATAAACTGTAATTAATTGTTTATTTTGATATATTTTCTGTGATAGATTAGTTTTGTGTGATAAATACAAACATTATGAAATTCAATCCAGCAGATAGCATTCAAGATTTACAATATTTTGGCGAATTTGGAGGCGTAAATCCATCNATTTCAGATTCATCAACTTATACCTTTTTGTCCGCAAAAACAATGTTCGATACTTTTGAGGGNAATGCAGATGGNTGTTATTTGTATTCACGTCATTCCTCACCATCAAATTTATATTTAGGTGAAGCCTTAGCNGCAATNGAAGGCACAGAAACTGCAAATGTTGCTGCTTCAGGTATGGGCGCTATTACTCCAGTTTTATTGCAATTGTGCAGTGCAGGAGATCATATTGTATCTAGCCGAACCATTTATGGAGGTACCTATGCATTCTTAAAAAACTTTACACCAAAATTAGGCATTGAAACTACTTTTATAGACATCANAAAATTAGATGTGGTAGAGGCTGCCATCACAAAAAATACAAAAGTTTTGTATTGTGAATCTGTAAGTAATCCGCTTTTAGAAGTAGCAGATATTAAAGGATTAGCTGCTTTAGCAAAAAAACACAATCTAAAATTAGTGGTAGATAATACATTTTCTCCATTATCCATTTCTCCAGCAAAATTAGGCGCAGATATCGTAATTCATAGTTTAACAAAGTTTATCAATGGTTCATCAGATACTGTAGGTGGTGTAGTTTGTGGCTCACAAGAATTTATTAACGATTTACGAAACGTAAATGATGGGGCAAGTATGTTGTTGGGCTCAACTATGGATAGTTTGCGAGCAGCATCCATCTTAAAAAATATGAGAACCTTGCACATCAGAATGAAACAGCACAGCAAAAATGCAGCTTTTTTAGCCAACAAATTTCAGGCTGATGGATTAAAAACAGTGTATCCAGGTTTAGCATCACATCCATCACACAAACTTTTTAAATCGATGATGAATGCAGCATATGGTTTTGGAGGAATGCTAACTATTGATGTGGGTTCTTTAGAAAAAGCAAACGAATTAATGGAATTCATGCAACATAAAAATTTAGGCTATTTGGCAGTAAGTTTAGGGTTTTACAAAACCTTATTTTCTGCACCAGGAAGTTCTACATCATCAGAAATCCCAGAAGATGAACAAACGGCAATGGGACTTTCTAATGGATTAATTCGTTTTTCTATTGGTTTAGATAATAATATCGAAAGAACTTATGAAATGATGAAAGCATGTATGTTACAAGTTGGTGTTTTATAATTTTAACGGCTAGTAGTTTCAACCTATTGTAATTATTTTAAGATAAAGCGCTTCATAAAACAAGAAATTTTGCAATATTTGTAGTACTTTATATATATTGAAAATTAATCTTTAAGATTTTATAGTGTTAAACCATCAATTATGAAAATACTAATACAAATAGCAAGAATAATAGTAGGCGCCTTATTTATTTTTTCGGGCTTTGTAAAATTGGTAGATCCTATTGGTTCTCAATATAAATTCGAAGAATATTTTTCTGAAGGGGTTTTAAACTTAGCGTTTTTAATTCCNTATGCATTGCCTTTTGCNATCTTTTTAATTGTGGCCGAAATTGTTTTAGGTTTTGCATTATTAGTAGGTTGGAAAGCGAAATTTACAGTCAATAGTTTAAAAATAATCATTCTCTTTTTCTTGTTTTTAACTTGGTATTCAGCATATTATAATAAAGTAACCGATTGTGGTTGTTTTGGTGATGCCATCAAATTAAAACCTTGGGAAACCTTTTATAAAGATGTAGTATTAACCGTTTTAATCTTTTTTATTGGTTCTAAATTAAAGTGGATTAAACCTATTTTCACTAAAAATAATACGGGTTTAATTGTTTTATTTTCACTATTAATTTCTTGCGCAATTACCTATTACTCTTTAGCGCATTTGCCAATTATCGATTTTAGGGCGTATGCCATTGGTAAAAATATTGCTGAAGGAATGGAGTATAAAGAAGATGGAGAAATTCCACCAGTACACGATTTCTTTTTAGAGGATGCTCAAAACGATTTGGCGCCGAAAATCTTAAAAATGGATAAAGCAATGTTGGTGATTATGTCGAGTTTAGAAAAATCAGATTACGATGCTTTTCCAGAAATTAAGAAAATTGCAGATCAAGCCATTGCAAAAGGCTATAATGTATATGGTGTTTCTGCTTCTTTTTCAGACATCATTCAACGAACAAAAGATAAATTCAATCTTCCTTTCGAAATCTTGTTTTGTGATGAAACTACCCTAAAAACAATGATCAGAGCCAATCCTGGAATTATGATTTTAAATAAAGGTACGATTATAGCAAAGAAAAACTGGTCAGATCTAGAGGATATAAAACTATAATGAAAAGTCTATTTTTAGTTTTTATTGGGGGAGGTTTTGGTAGTGTTTTACGTTTTTTAATCGGTAAATGGCTCAATAATTCAGAAAACGGAATTCCCTATGGCACATTTGCAGCCAACATTTTAGGAAGTTTGTTAATAGGATTTATTTTAGGCTACGCAGCAAAAAGCGAAGCGTTAAGTCAAAATCATACCTTATTATTAGCAACAGGTTTTTGCGGAGGTTTTACCACATTTTCTACCTTTGCTTACGAGAATCATCTATTTTTAAAATCAGGAGATTTTACTGCTTTTGCCTTGTATGCAATCGCAAGTTTTGTATTTGGGTTTTTGGCCGTTTTTGCAGGAATGTATCTTGTGAAATTTATATAAATGTCAGTTCGAGTGATTTTTTCTTTTTTGAAAAATTGTATCGAGAACGAATTGAGATTCTAAATTGTTATTCTTTCTAAAATTGGGTAAGACGCCATAAAAGTGAATACTAATTTTTATAATTAAAAAAAATATGAACGAATTTGTAACGTATCAATCAGAAGAAAATTATGCAATGATAACCATCAATAACGGGAAAGCAAACGCAATTTCTCACGAAGTTGTTGCTGGTTTAAACGAAAGTTTAGATAAAGCTGAGCAAGAAGATAAAATTGTAATTTTAACAGGAACTTCGGGTATTTTTTCTGGTGGGTTCGATTTAAAAGTGATGACAAAATCACCTGAAGCTGCTTTAGAGCTCGTTACAAAAGGTTCTCAATTATCACTCAGAATGTTGTCTTTTCCAAAACCGATAATTATTGCTTGTAATGGGCATGCCATTGCAAAAGGTGCATTTTTATTATTATCATCAGATTATAGAATTGGTGTAGAAGGCGATTTTAAAATTGGCTTAAATGAAGTAATGATTGGTATGACAATGCACAATGCAGGTATTGCCATTGCAAAAGCACGGTTATCAGAAGTATACGTCAATAGAAGTGTAAATAATGCAGAAATATTTATTTCAAAAGATGCTGTAAAAGCAGGTTTTTTAGATGTGATTGTTTCAGAAGATTTGTTGTTACCAACCGCAATTAAAGTAGCACACATGTTTTCTAAACTAAACAAAAAAGCACACGCAGCTACAAAATTAAAAGTAAGAAAACCACATTTAGATGCTTTAGCTAAAGCAATTGAGTTAGACGCAAAAGCAAGTATTTCTTTAGATGTGTAGTGTAATTTATAAAAATGATTATTTTCGCACCCAATTAAACGATAAAACAGTTACACAAATAAACATTTTATGAGAGCATATATTTTTCCAGGTCAAGGAGCACAATTTCCAGGAATGGGATTAGATTTATACGAAAAGTTTCCTTTGGCACAAGAATACTTCGAAAAAGCAAATGATATTCTAGGATTTTCAATCACAGATGTTATGTTTGAAGGAACTGCAGAACAACTAAAAGAAACCAAAGTCACCCAACCTGCAATTTTCTTACACTCTGTAATTTTAGCGAAAGTTTTAGGTGATGATTTTCAGCCAGAAATGGTGGCTGGTCATTCTTTAGGAGAATTATCTGCTTTAGTTGCAAACGGAGTATTAACTTTTGAAGACGGATTAAAACTAGTTTCTAAACGTGCATTAGCCATGCAAAAAGCTTGCGAAATACAAGAATCTACAATGGCTGCAGTGTTAGGTTTAGCAGACCATGTTGTAGAAGAAATTTGTGCAGAAATAGATGGAGTAGTGGTAGCAGCAAATTACAATTGTCCAGGTCAGTTGGTCATTTCTGGAGAAATTGAAGCGGTTAAAAAAGCCTGTGAAGTTTTAACTGAAAAAGGAGCAAAAAGAGCACTATTGTTGCCAGTTGGTGGTGCATTTCACTCACCTATGATGGAACCTGCAAGAGAAGAATTGGCAGCAGCTATTGAAGCTACAGTATTTAGCGACCCAACCTGTCCTGTGTATCAAAATGTAACTGCAAGTGCTGTTACAAATCCAAATGAAATTAAGAAAAACTTAATGATTCAGTTAACTGCGCCTGTAAAATGGACACAATCTATTCAAGCAATGATTGCTGATGGTGGAACAGAATTTATAGAAGTTGGACCAGGGAAAGTTTTACAAGGTTTACTACGTAAAATTGATAGAAGCGTTGCTGCTAGTAGCGCTGCTTTGTAAGCATGACTAAAAAAAGTAACAAAAAAACCCCAATTTTAATAGTTAAATTGGGGTTTTTTACTTTTGTCTACAGTCTACAGTCTACAGTCTACAGTCTACAGTCTACAGTCTACAGTCTACAGTCTACAGTCTACAGTCTACAGTCTACAGTCTAATTCTTAATTTTTTCCTGTCTTTTATTTAACAAAATAGGTTCTCCATAACCCAATTCTTTCATACGTTCTAACTGTGTTTCTGCATCACCTACCACAAACCAAATCATTTTATTCGGATTTACGTATTTGTTTGCCAATTCTTGAATACGCTCCTTAGTCATATTGTTCACAATGGCTTCTCTGTTTTTTACATAGTCTGCATCCCAACCATAATTGGCAATATTAGAAAGCATTTTCAGTTTTGCACCAGCCGTTTCAAAAGCTCTGGCATTACTTTTTATTAAAAAACTTTTTGTAGTTGCTAAATCTTTATCAGAAAAAGTGGTTGGATATTCAGATAAAATTTTCTGAACCAATTGCGCAGATTCTAATGTTACATTGCTTCTAACTCCGCTAGAAATGGTAAATGCTCCTTTCGCTTTTGTGCCAGAAAAACCAGAACGAATTCCATAAGTATATCCTTTTCCTTCACGAAGTTCTTGCGTTAATCTTGATGCAAAACCACCACCACCTAAAATATAATTCATAACAGAGGCAGGATAATAATCGTCATCTGTTGCAGCTAAAGCGGGTGCACCAAATTGTAAAACAGATTGTTTTGCATTTGGAATGTCGTAAAAATATACTACTGGTTTTGTTGGAGCTTCTGGTGTTTCATAAACGGGAATATTTACTTCTTTAGCTTCCCATTTCGTATTTAAATCTTCAACTGATGCTATTGCTTTTTCTTCGTTGATATCTCCAACAATTAATAGTTTTGCCACAGAAGGCGAAATATAACTATTGTAATAATCTTTAACATCCTCTAAAGTGATAGATTCTACAGATTCAGAGGTGCCTAAGGTATTTTTAGCTCTCATGTTTTCTTTGCCATAAATCAACTCATTATAGGTGTTTCTTGCCACAGCATTCGGACTTGCTTCTTGCTGACGTAAGCTGGCTAAGGTCGCTTTTTTTATCAACTCAAATTCTTGTGCATCAAATCTCGGTTCTAATAACATTTCTTTAGCTAAGGTTAAAGTTTCGTCATAGTTTCTTGCTAAAGTTGTAGCGCTAATGGTTATATTTTCTTTATCAGCATAAATATTTATAGCGGCACCAAGCTCTTGTATAGCTTCTTCTAATTCTTGTACAGTTTTGTTTTTAGTGCCTTTATTTAATAAATCAGCAGTTAAGTTTGCAACACCTAATTTATCCATAGATTCTAATAATTGTCCGCCATCAATGGTTAAATTAAAACGCACAAGTGGTACTTCATTATTTTCGATTCCGAATAATTTTAAACCATTGTCCAATTCACCTTTATACACTTCTGGAGTAGTTAAAGACGGTGCTGTTCCATAAGGAGGTTCTATGCTTCTGTCAAAAGAAGAAGGTGTTTTTTCATATGTCGCCGCAATTTTTGGATCAAATTTTTCTTCAACTCCAATTACTATTTTTTCTTCTTCAACATCTGCCAAGACTGAACCTTCTAAAGCTAATGTTGCTGAGTTTTTAGGAACAAAACTAGTAGCAATGTAATTTTTACCTTTAATATAAGTTTCGTAAACACGCATTACGTCTTCTTTAGTAACAGAAAGCGTATTTTTAATGTCTTGTGTAACAAAACCAGGATTTCCAGTATAGGTGTTGTACGAGGCTAAGCCAGTACCTTTTCCTAAAACACTAGACAAGCTTCTGTAAAAATTAGTTTCTAGTCCTGTTTTAATTCGGTTTAAATCTTTTTCCGATATTCTTTCTGCTTCAAATTTTGCAAACGCTTTTTCTATGCCTGATTTTACATCGTCTAATTTTTTACCATTAAAAGCTCTAACAGAAAGTTGTGTTTGTCCTGCTAATTCAGAAGTCCGACTTCGCATGCTGGTTCTCGAGGTCAATTTTAATTTATCAACTAAAACTTGATTTAACGGAGCAGATTTTCCGCTAGACAAATATTCAGTTAAAATTTCTAGAGCATATGAATCTGGATGATAAGATTCTACAGTAGGCCAAGCCATTGTTAATTGCGGAACTCTAGCAAAATTATCCTCATAAAAGAAAAATTTAGTTGCTGCCACGTTTCCTGGTCTTTTTTCTAAAGCAGCAATTTCATCACCTTTCGGGATTTCATCAAAATACTTTTTAACCCATTTCGTGGCTTGTTCAATATCTATATCTCCAGATAATACTAAAGTTGAGTTATTGGGCACATACCATTTTTTATAAAATGTTTTTACATCGTCTAAAGTAGCATTTTGTATATCTTCTAAAGACCCAATTACCTGCCAATTGTAAGGATGATCTTTTGGATATAAATTTTTATCAATCACATATTGGTTATGTCCATAAGGTCTGTTGTCATAACTTTGTCTTTTCTCATTTTTAACCACCTGTTTTTCTTTAGCCAAAACAGGATCTGTTACTGTATTGATAAACCAGCCTAATTTATCGGCTTCTGCCCAAATCATTTTTTCTAATCCGTCTTTTGGCACTGTTTGTAGATAATTGGTTCGATCTCGAGAGGTTGATCCATTAGCGCCAGAACCTCCAATTCTTGCACTCATTTTATCTAAACCACCTTTGCCTAAGTTTTCAGATTCTAAAAAGAGTAAATGTTCAAATAAATGCGCAAAACCTGTTCTGCCTTCAACTTCTCTTGCAGAACCCACATGAACCATCAATTCTACAGCTACAACAGGGTCAGATTTATCAACGTGAAAAACAACGTCAAGTCCATTGTCTAATTCTATTTTTTTGTAATTAATACTTAAATCAGTAGGTTGTTCTTTTGCATTATTATTACAGTTAAAGAATACAAAAACGCTTAAAAAAAAGACATAAATTTTTCTCATTAGATTTTTATTATTTTTAATATGGATTAAAAGTAATAAAAAACAGGTGAAACCAGAGACTTTTGTAAATCATTGTATAAGTGTTATGGCCATTTTTAAAATAAACATCTTTTTATTCAATCGTTTTTTTTCCTTTTCAAACCATTTTTTTCCTTTTCAATGATGTTTTTATCAATGAATACAAGGGATAAACGTTTCTTTGAGGTGTGCTTAACAAAACAATCAAAAATTTAAATTAGAACATTATGAGAACAGTATCAAAAAGTATTTTCGCAATTTTAACAGTTATAAGTTTAGTTTTTTTAACAAGTTGTGAAGACAATCAAGCAGATTTAGACACAACTCAAACCAAAGTGGAGTTGTTAGAAAGTGGAGAGTGGTTATTAAAAGGTTTTGAAGATCGCGTGATGTATACTTTTAATAAAGGAGAAAGAGCCACGTATTATGGAGAAAATAATGTGTTTTCAGACGAACCAATTCCCGGTAAACATGCGTATACCATTCAAGACGATAAATTAACAATAGACCTAAATTTCGGCAATATTTTTACTTATGAAATTAGATTTTCTTGTGATCATAATATTATTGAATTTTATGATGATAATGGAGAATTGAATAGTATATTATACAGAAAAAACTCGAATTATCAGAATTGTTTATAACCAATGAAGAGGTTAAAAAAGGCTTTTAAGTTATTTTGAAAGCCTTTTTTTTGTAAAAATAATACTTGCACGACTTCAATGCCATATAAAAAGAATAAATACTTACACTTTTAGCTTACAAAGATTAAACGTAAATTTGCACCCTCTAAATAAAATGTCAAAGCGAATAAAATAAAGCCATCTCAAGTTATGGAGATCTTTATTTTATTAAGAAGACCTAAAATTATAAAGTGTAAGATGCAATACAATCACCAAGAAATAGAAAAAAAATGGCAAAAATTTTGGGCAGATAACCAAACATTTAAAGCGGATAATAATTCTACAAAAGAGAAATATTATGTTTTAGATATGTTTCCTTATCCAAGTGGAGCAGGTTTACATGTTGGGCATCCTTTAGGTTATATTGCTAGTGATATTTACGCACGTTACAAACGTCACAAAGGTTTTAATGTGTTGCATCCACAAGGGTATGATTCTTTTGGTTTGCCAGCAGAACAATATGCCATTCAAACTGGGCAACATCCTGCTAAAACCACTGAAGAAAACATAAAAACCTATAGAAGACAATTAGATCAAATTGGTTTTTCTTTTGATTGGAGCAGAGAAGTACGCACTTCAAACCCTGAGTATTACAAATGGACACAGTGGATTTTTATCCAATTATTCAATTCTTGGTACAATAAAGATTCAGACAAGGCAGAAGACATTTCAACTTTAGAACAAATCTTTAAAAAAGAAGGAAACACAAAAGTAAATGCAGTTTGTGACGAAGATATCTTATCCTTTTCTGCGGATGAATGGAAGGCTTTTTCATCAACCCAACAACAAGAAATATTATTACAATATCGTTTAACTTTTTTGTCTGATACAGAAGTGAATTGGTGTCCTGCACTAGGAACAGTTTTAGCCAATGACGAAATTGTAAACGGAGTCTCAGAACGTGGTGGACATCCTGTTATTCGTAAAAAAATGACGCAATGGTCTATGCGAATTTCTGCCTATGCACAACGTTTGTTAGATGGTTTAGAAACTATAGATTGGCCTCAACCACTAAAAGATTCTCAAACCAATTGGATTGGTAGAAGCCAAGGAGCAATGGTTAGTTTTGATGTCCTATCCCCAACCCTTTCCGAAGGAAAGGGAGCAAATGCGGCAGATTCTAAAAAAACTCCTGGTTATATGACTGGTGGAAATAATTCTTATGTATTGCTAGAAAAAGCAAAAGAAATGAGAGCGTATCCAACACCTGCAGAAGCTGTTTTATGGAAATATTTGAAAGGTAAAAAACTAAAATCTAAATTTAGACAGCAACATTTAATTAACGATTATATCGTTGATTTTGTGTGTCTAGCTAAAAAATTGATTATAGAAGTTGATGGTAAAATTCATGATTATCAATTAGAAAAAGATGAAGCTAGAACTTTAGAATTAGAACAAAAAAGTGGTTTTAAAGTAATTCGTTTTACAAACGAAGAGGTAATTGGAGATGTTGATAAGGTATTGGCAAAAATAGAAACCGAATTACATAACCAGTTTTTTAGACTTCAAAAACTAGAAGAAAAAATAAAAGATAGTCAAGAACAACGAATTCAAACAAATAGTAATCCAGATACTGTAGATAACACAACAGTGTCCCTTTCCTCAGGAAAGGGAGTCAGGGATAGGATAACTGTTTTTACAACTCGTCCAGATACAATTTATGGAGTGAGTTTTATGACGTTAGCTCCAGAACACGAATTGGTTGCAAAAATTACAACAGATGCGCAAAAAGCAGAAGTTGAAGCGTACATAGAAGCCACAGCAAAACGTTCTGAAAGAGATAGAATGGCAGATGTTAAAACCATTTCTGGTGCTTTTACAGGTGCGTATGCAATTCATCCTTTTTCTGGTGAGAAAGTTCAAATTTGGATTGGCGATTATGTTCTTGCAGGTTATGGAACAGGAGCTGTTATGGCAGTACCTTGTGGAGATCAACGTGATTATGATTTTGCAAAACATTTCAATATTCCAATTCCGAATATTTTTGAAGGTGTAGATATTTCTGAAGCTGCACATACTGATAAAGANGGCACTGTAATTGCGAATTCAGATTTTTTATCGGGATTATCTTATAAAAAAGCATTNAAATTAGCCATTTACGAACTAGAAAAACGTGGTTTTGGCTACGGAAAAATAAACTACAGATTGCGTGATGCTGTGTTTAGCAGACAACGTTATTGGGGAGAACCTTTTCCTGTCTATTATAAAGACGGAATGCCACAAATGATTGACGCAAAACACTTACCCATTGTGTTGCCAGAAGTAGAAAAGTATTTACCAACAGAAGATGGAAAACCACCTTTAGGAAACGCAACAGAATGGGCGTGGGATTCTCGAGCTAAAAAAGTAGTTTCTAATGATAAATTAAAAAATAAAACGGTTTATCCATTAGAGCTAAACACAATGCCAGGTTGGGCAGGCAGTTCTTGGTATTTTAATAGGTATATGGATTCGCAAAATGCCGATGAATTTGCCAGCAAGGAAGCATTAGAGTACTGGAAAGATGTAGATTTGTACATTGGTGGTTCAGAACACGCAACAGGGCATTTATTATACGCGCGTTTTTGGCAAAAATTCTTGTTCGATAAAGGAATTGTCCCTGTTGATGAGTTTGCGAAAAAANTNATTAACCAAGGAATGATTTTGGGCACGAGTGCTTTTGTTTACAAAGCAACTTTATTTGTTAAGAATGGTTGTGATATTGATAAATCAAATGCTGATGTTATTGATGAAATACCAACAATTTTTGTTTCTAAAAATTTATTTTCTTCGGATGATGAATTTGAAACTATTGTAAAAAACTATTTGTTAGATAAAGGTTTTTTAAATCAAAATGATGAGGGCTTAGTAATGATTACTAACAGTTCGATACATACAGATGTTTCTTTGGTAAATAATTCTGATGAATTAGATGTCGAGGCTTTTAAAAGACATCCTTTAAATGCAGATTATAAAAATGCTGAATTTATTTTAGAAGAAGGTGTTTACAAAGTAGGTAGAGAAGTAGAAAAAATGTCTAAATCCAAATACAATGTTGTTAATCCAGATGATATTGTTGCAGAATATGGAGCAGATGCGTTACGATTGT
>P_2C_Liq_3_UnCtyDRAFT_100408_pt1 | contig 13028 bp, 12 predicted proteins | sample Pon2CUnioCityCA_3_FD_9720 | JGI IMG/M metagenome (IMG submission 9720)
GTGGCGAATTAGATCTGCCCAAGTACAGGAGATTTATGTTAATTGGACGTAAGTGAATTAAGTTTAAGGCAGCTTCAGACTGAAAGTGCTAGAGCATTAAGTACTATGCAAGCAACTAATAATAATATTTGGCAGTTTAATAAAAAAGCTCACCATAATAGTCAACTATGGTATTGTGCAGTCATTGAATGGTATATAGAACAATATGGTGATTTGCCTAGTAAGTCTGGCCCCGGAAAAGATATAAAGTTAATATACGATGAGTGATATAGTATTTAAAATCATCGACAAAGTTCAATATGAGTTAAGTGATGCATATAAAGATATAGATGTAGAAAATATAGTACAAACTACATCAAAAAAAAGATTCTTAAATCCTAATCAAGAAAGAGTTTTTAGTGCAGCTGATAGGGTAGAAAATACTAATACAATAAATCCTAAAACTTTTTATATATTTCCGATATTTTATAATCACGCAGAACACTTAGACACATTAGATCTGTGGAGGAACGAGGCAAAAAAGTTTATCGAACGCAACAAAGAATTATTTAAACAAAAAAATGTAGTAGTATGTGTTTGTGATCCGTACGAAACATCTAGACATTTTATAGATAGTGTAGAGCTGTTAGCACAGGATTTTGATTTTGAAATTTTAGCAATAACTGCAAACAAACGATTCAATCCTACTTGTTCAAACGTAAGTGTAATTTATAATGATACTTGGTTAGCACGATTTCTGCCTAGACAAGAAGTGATAAATTTTAAGCCAAAGCGTCTTTATATTAACTTAAACAGGGTAGCAAGGATACATAGATGTATGCTTATGGATCAGTTAATAGATAATGACTTATTAAAATATGGTTATAACTCGTGGGGAAATACATACAACAATTTTTTTAATTATAAGGAATTTGTAAATCCGAATACTAAGATCGAACAACAAAAGTTTGATGTATTAGATATAAAAGAGTTATCTTCAATTAATCCTAACAATAGTGTACCAGAAAAACATTGTGCTAATAGTTTCTTATTTTTAAACACCGAAACAAAAATTGAAAGCGATCAACTATTTTTTAGTGAAAAGGTATATAAGCCCCTGGGAATAGGAATGCCTTTTATTACACTAGGCAATCCAGGAACATTACAAGACCTAAGAGATAGAGGATTTATAACTTTTGGTGATTGGTTTGATGAAAGCTATGATTATGATTATGATATACAAAAGCGTATAAGTATTATTGTTAAAAATATAGAAATGTATTCTAAATATTCTAAAAAAAATTTAGTAAGTATTAGACAAGAAATGAGCGAAATAACCGATCACAATTTAAAATTATATACTGCTTTGCGTAGAAAACATTGGTTAACAGATAACTTAGAATCATATGTAAAGAATAGGCAAAGAATAATATGAAATGTGTAATTGTTATCGATGCTTGGAAGTATTGTGAGCAAGAAGACCTAGACCTGTTTCCATGGTTAGAAAAAGAAACTAAATTATTCGGATCATTTTTAGATCTACAATTGTCTAATATAAAACAAAAATATAATTATGATATTATTCATTGTGCTAGTAGTCTAGAGCTAATGGATGAAATACAAACTAGAGATTTAGTTGTAAATAAAATAACCGAAATACCCAAGTATGACTACTATTATTTTTGCGGATTTCATCTAGGAAGATGTATAAACACCAGAATTAACAATCTCAATAAGCCTAATTGCGGTATAGTATACAATCTAAGTATGGTATTTCCGGAAGATTCATATGGCAGAGTTATTGAAAAATATTCTGATAATTATATGTACAGCTATAATAAAGGTTTTGAAAAATGCATTATAATCTAATAAAGTGTGGATCTAAAAAATGAATAAAATTTTAAGACCTAACAGAGAAGAGCAGACCTTAGCAAGAAAAAAGGTCCTTGCGCATATACCAAAAAATGCTATTGGTGCAGAAATCGGCGTGCACCTAGGAAATTATGCTGATAAAATAATAAATATTTCTAAACCTAAACAATTTTATCTTATTGATCCATGGAAAATAGTCGATGGCAACGGGTATGATAATAGTCTGTATGGAAAAAATTTAACCTCCCAGGAAGAATTAGACGATAGATATAAATCAGTTGTTGACAGATTTAAAGATTTTGATAATGTACATATACTAAGAGAATTTTCAAATATTGCAGCAGCCCAAATACCAGATGATAGTTTAGATTTTATCTATATAGATGGCGATCATACGTTTGACGGTGTGTGCAAGGACTTTGACATATTTTATTCTAAAATTAAACCTTACGGATTTATCTACGGTGATGATTATACTGACAGACATTGGTTTGGAACAGGAGTAATAGATGCACTACATAAAAACTTGCATGAAAAAAAATTAAGATTAGTATTTTTAGATGCTGAACAATATTGCTGTCAAAAGGCGTAACATGTACAAATACGAAAACATAAAAACAATTCATTTGGAAAACACACAAAACTGTCAAGCCAGTTGTCCAATGTGTGATCGCAACATGAACGGTGAAGGAGTTAATCCTCATATTGATCTAAGTGAACTTACACTAGATGATTGTAAGTGTATTTTTGAACCTGAGTTTATTGCACAGCTAAACACAATGTATATGTGTGGTAATTTAGGAGATCCTATTGTAGCACGAGATACATTAAAAATATTTCAATATTTCAGAGAGCATAACCCTACAATGTGGTTAAGCATGAATACAAACGCAGGAGCAAGAGATGAAAAATGGTGGACTGACTTGGCAACGTGCTTTGGTCGTATGGGTACTGTTATTTTTAGTGTTGACGGCCTTTCCGACACTAATCACATCTATCGTCAAGGTGTAAACTGGGATGCAGTAGAGCGTTCGATGAAAAGTTTTATTGCAGCCGGCGGTAGAGCACGGTGGGATTTTCTTATATTTGAACATAATCAACATCAAGTTGAAGAAGCGAAAGCACTAAGTGAAAAAATGAGATTTGAAAAGTTTGTTGCTAAAAAAACTGGAAGATTTGTAACGTCGAATACTAAACCAAAAGAAAAGCATCAAGCTGTAAATCGAAAAGGCGAAACAACAGCAGAGTTAAAAAAACCAGAAGCTAAGTATCAAAACTCTGCTCTTAAAAAACAAGACATGATCATCGAAAAATACGGAAGTATGGATGCATACTATGATTCTGTTCCAATTAAATGTAAGGTAAAAGATGAGGGTAATCTGTTTATAACAGCAGAAGGACTTGCTATGCCTTGTTGCTGGACGGCAGGGCGTATGTATAAATGGTGGAATCTAGATCCTCATGTAGAACAAATCTGGAATTTCATCGATGATGCCGGCGGCAAAGATGCTATTAATGCAAAAAAACATGGCCTTCGCGCTGTGTTTGAAACTGGTATATTTGATGATATAGAAGAAAGTTGGGCTAAGTCCAGTGTTGCAGAAGGTAAATTAAAGGTATGTTCTATGAAATGTGGTATCGAGTTTGACCCTTTCGCAGAACAGTTTAAATAAGTACTTGTATGTCAAAAAAGTATAATCATATATCAGAAACATTCTGTGCATTGCCCTGGTTACATTTAAGCAGCCGACCAGACGGAAAAATGCGAACCTGTTGTACATCAAATGCTAGTAGTGTACAAGACCCCGATTCAAACATAAAAATAGGCGGCGGAGAAGTAGGTGTAGTCAAAAATGATGACGGAATACCTGCTAATTTTAATCATACCAGTCTTAATGAAGCATGGAATAGTTCGTATATGAGAAATGTACGAAAGATGATGTTACGAGGTGAAAAGCCAGAAAGTTGCTTGAAATGCTACAAAGAAGAATCAGCAGGACACTTGAGTAAAAGAAATTGGGAAACAGACTATTGGGGCAGGCGCTACGACTTAGACGAATTAGTAGATGAAACACAAGATGATGGTAGTATTCCGACAAAAATTCGTTATATTGATTTAAGAATGGGTTCAAAATGTCAACTAGCATGTGTTATGTGTAGTCCTCATGATAGCACAGGCTGGATCAAAGATTGGCAGAATATGTTCCCTCAAATTCAAAACGAAAAATTAAAAAATACTAGTCAATGGGAAAACAAAGGCCGAGTCCATGGAGCAAGTTATAATTGGCATAAAAATAACCCAAGATTTTGGAAGGAACTTATGGAACAGGTTCCTAATATGTATCAGTTATATTTTGCCGGCGGCGAAAGTTTAATTATTGAGGAACATTATGATTTATTAGAAGAATGTATTAAACAGGGTTATGCTAAAAATATAGAATTAAGATATAATTCAAATGCAGTTGAATGGAGAGATGACTTATTTGATCTATGGGCAGAATTTAAAAGAGTTAGATTTCATTATAGTATAGATGCTTATGGAGATCATAATGATTACATTCGCTATCCTAGCCGATGGGCTCATCAAGAAGAAGTATTCTGGAAACTCGATAATACCGCTCCGCAAGTTGAAGTTACCACAGCTACAACCATAATGGCCCTAAATATTGGTTATATTCCGGAGTTTGTGCAATGGAAAGTTGATCAAGGATTTAAAAAGATTAATAAATGGCCCCTCGGCGCAGGCGGCATCAACATGCACTTTGCATATTGGCCTCCACAATTAAATGTAAAAGTCTTGCCCGAAAATATTAAACAACAAATTACAGACAAATACAAAAACGAGTTTTATCCGTGGATTGAAGACAACTGGGATAGATTCACAGGCGTAAAAGAAGCAAACATTTCTAAAGAAGAATTTCTAAATGCAAGTTATGGTATTCCTAGATTTAAAGGTCTTATAAGTTTTATGAATTCAGAAGACTGGAGTGCAAGATTACCCGAAACTAGAGAATATCTAAATTTAATTAATAAACAACGTGGTTGGGAAACAAGATTTGGCGAAGTATTTCCCATACTAAAGGAGATAGTTGATGCCTAAGCCTATGTGCAGTGCTATACATCATGGACTTTGTATAACAGCATTTGGAACAGTTAATCCTTGTTGTTCTAGTGCTCCTTTTACAAAAATAAATCAAATTAAAAACATTACAGAGCATTGGTTTGCAAACGACACAGATCTTCAATCAGCAAGAGATAACGAATGGCAAGGTAATGATTTACCGGCTTGCACACATTGTTATCTCAAAGACGAAAAAGGCATCATGTCTCGTAAAGCTAAAATGTCAAAATGGTACCCATTTATTGATGAAGAATATACTAAAAAGAATCCTTATGATATTGTACATATGGATATTAGTTTTAGTAATACCTGTAATCAAAAATGTATTATGTGTACAAGTCGTTTTAGTAGTCAGTGGCTAGAAGATGACAAAATATTAGTAGAAGAAGCACCCTTTATTCGCGGCAAGTCGAATATAATGGAAAAAAATTGGAGTTTAAGTTACGAACAGATTGATCAAATTATTGCACTTATCACTAACGAAACTAAAAAAATAGAATTTAAAGGCGGCGAGCCGATGTATGACAAGAGGTTCTATTATTTTGTTGAAAAGGCAATGGAAATAAATCCTAATATTTTATTTAGTGTGTGTACTAATGCATCTTTTTTCAATAAGCAGAGTATTGATTTTATTAATACTATACCAAAAATAAGAATTGATGTAAGTATTGATGGTATTGACAGAATGTACAATTGGATACGAGGTTATAATTTTAATAAGGTTGATGAAAGTTTTAGATTTTTTTTAAAAAATTGTAAAGTCAAGCCGATATTAAACTTTACAACTATGCGTTACAACTTAGATCGCTTTGAACAAATGTATAACTGGGTAGCAGACCTGTCAGAAGAATATAACAAGCCTATTGACATGCATTTTACACAAATAGTACAAAATCCAGTATATATGAGTCCGGAATATGCAGACAAGGGACGTATAATTGATGCAATTAAACAGTTAAGATACATAAACACTGATCCTAGAAACATTAAACCCTTTCCTATTTTTTACGAACGTAACAAAATAATGATTGAATTTTTAGAAACACAGTGTTTACCAAAAGAAATAACTAAAGAAGATGAGTATTTAATCGCCGAAACAGACAAACAAATGGAAAAAATAAGAGGATATAAATTTGATACCAACATGTAAAGTACCGTGGGTTAGTATTACCTTAAGCGGTAACGGTGATATAAAACCTTGTTGTGTGTTTAAAGGTGGACAATACAGTATCCATAAAGGAGACACTATTGATTCTGTATGGAAAGCTCAAGATGATCTAAGAAAACAATTTTTAGACGGTGAAAAACCTGAATCTTGTAGACAATGTTGGAAAAGAGAAGAAAGCCTAGGACACAGTAGACGTTTTTGGTATGATGATAAAATAACTAATTGGCCGGAATCGTATGATCTAAGTCCGCCTATGAAATTAAGACACATGGATTTAAATTTTGGCAATACATGCAATTTAAAATGTCGCATGTGTGGTAGCTGGGGCAGTACTGCTTGGTTTAAAGAAGAACAACGCCTAATGGAAATTAATAAAGATTTTGCTAGAGGTATTAGCAATTTAAAACCTACAATTATTCCAGCAGAATATTGGGCTGATAAAAAGGAACTATTTGTCAATCTTGAGAGGATAGATTTTAAAGGCGGCGAACCAATGATGCAAGAAGGCATGTATGATTTTTTAGAATATTTAGTAGAATGGGGAATTGCAAAAAATATCACAATTGCTTACACCACTAATGGTACTAAAACACCAGAACGTCTAAAAGAACTATGGCCTAAATTTAAAAGAGTAAAATTAGTAATAAGCGTAGAAGGCACAGGAAAGTTATATGAATATATTCGAGGCGGTGATGTACAAAGTATAGATCAACTAGTAGAAAATATACGCTGGTTTGATCAGTTTGACAACCTACGAGGTAGTTTTAACAGTGCAATACAAATTTATAATATTTTCGACCTAAATAATCTGTTAGAATGGTTTAGAGATAGGATAAATGCCAGTAACAAGTGGCATACTGACCCAAATACTTTTAAATTTGATTGTTTAGTAGTAAATCCTAATTATTTAGATATAAGCATTATGCCTGATGATTTAAAACAAACTGCAATAGATATTATTGAACAAAAAAATTATAAAAGTCTGCAAAATATAAAATCTGCACTCAAGCGTCAAAGTTATGATGAGCAAAAATGGCAATTATTTATTGAATTTACCAAGCAATTAGATTATATGAGAAATACAGATATAAAACAAATTGTTCCTCAATTAAAGGATTATTTTTGATGTTTACAATTAGGAGACTGGGTAAATGAAAACTATAGCAACTGAGCATAGTAGTTCTAAACAAGCTCAAGTATTTAAAATAGAATGGAACTTAGGAAAGCGCTGTAATTTTAATTGCAGTTATTGTGATGAATTTACACACGATAACAAAAGTAAACATTTACCTTTTGAGATTGCTAAAAATACAATAGATAAAATAGTTGAAAAAACTCAAGGTAAAAAAATTAAAATAAATCTCACTGGAGGAGAACCTACTGTTAATCCTGATATAGAAAAGATAATTGATTATATGTATGCTAATAATATCGACATTGGTATAACTACTAACGGTAGTAGAACATTCGAATTCTACAAAGGTATATTCCCCAAACTTGCAAGTATAATTTTTAGTTATCATATGGAATATCATAAACGTGAAGTTGTTCCTGAAACTATTGTTGAATTAAAAAAACTACAAGAAACTCTAGATAACCATGTTCATCTTCATGTACATATGATGATGCTACCTACACAATTTGAAGAAGCAAAGCTTACAATAGAATACCTCCAAGAAAATAATGTGCCAGTTGTAATGCGTAGAATACGCCCCGGTTATATGAAAACAAACAATGCTACATACAGTAGTGACGGATATTTAATTGATGGAGAAATAGCAAGACCATTTTATGACGGAATAGTTACTTTAAAATTTAAATCTTCACAAGGTCCCGATTATAGTGGAGGACAGGATTATTATAGTGATGAAGAACTTGAGTATTTAAGGACAAATAATGTATAAAAAATTATTACAGCAACAAAAAGCTGGTAGTTTTTCAAATGTTGCAACTATACAAGAAAAAGACAAAGAAATTTATTGGGTCGAAGAAAATGTTAATGATATATTTGTACGACAGGAAAATACATACAAAGGGTGGTTATGTTGGGCCGGTCTCGAAAGTATGATGATTGATGCAAAGGGAGATGTGTATGTAGCAACCTGTCGAGCTAAAAAACTAGGCAATATATACGAAGATTTTGAAATGCCTGAAGAGCCAATAATTTGTCCAAAAAATTGGTGTGTCTGTGCGGCTGATTTAAATACAAGTAAAGCAAAGGACAAAGATTCTGTAAAGTATTTGAGGGTTAATAATGGATCGTAAAACACAAGCACAGCAAAGTAGTACATTTTGTTTATTACCATTTATGCATATGGCAACTAAAACCGATGGTGATTTAAAATTGTGCTGTAGAAGTTGGCCAATAGGTAATGTTAAAAATGCAAGTATGAAAGAACTTTGGAATAGTGATGTTTATAAAGATATACGCAGGCAAATGCTAAATGGCGAAAGACCAGAACAATGTCATGCTTGTTGGAGACATGAAGATATCGGTGTTCGTAGTATGCGAGAACGTTACAATAAAACAAGAACTAAAAGATATTTAAAAGTATTAGATAATATGCAAGATGATTATTCTATGCCGTTTCGTTTGCCGATTATTGAAGCAAAATTAAGCAACTTTTGTAACTTAAAATGTCGTATGTGCCATCCTCTTGATAGTACAAGTTGGAGCAAAGATTGGAAAGTTGTAGAACATTTAATGAAAGATGCAAATGAAAGCACTTATCAAAAAGTTAAAGAATATGATTTAACTACTAAGCCTTATATTAGTGCATTTGATGATAACGAAAACTTTTGGAAAGAATTCAAAGAGCTTGCTCCGTTTTTAGATCGTATTGAATTTGCCGGTGGCGAACCTCTAATTGATCCTATACACTACAAAATTTTACATATACTAAAACCTTACGGTGAAAATATTGAAATTAAATATTCTACAAATTTAACTAAATTAAATTATAAAAAAGATAATATTGATGATCTATGGAATCACTTTAAAGAAATACATATTAATATAAGTATTGATGGTATATATGAAATATACGATTATATTAGACAACTTGGTAATTATACAGAAGTTAAACAGAATATTATTAAAATAGGCAAGCATCCTAAGATAAAATTTTTAGGAGCAGCTTGTACATTGCAAGTGTATAATTGTTTTAACATTCCTGAAATATTTGATGAATTCACCGAAGAACTAAACATTGAAGTTCATACTCATAGAGTAAACTATCCTAAATTTTTAGACAGTAGGGTAATTCCTACAGAGTTAAGACAACAAATTATAAATCAGTTAGAACAATATTTAGAAGACATAAAAAATAAAACTCATAAGAACTGGACACTCGACCGAAAAAAAAACGTAAGTCAACATGTATTAGATGCGATAAATATGCTTAGTGGCGGCGATATGATAGAACAGTTACAAAGTTTTATTGAATTTAGCGATAAACTAGATAAAAAACAAAGAGTTAAAAAAACTTGGAGACAATTGTTGCCTAAATTAGAAGGGTATATCAATGAAATGTAATAGATTGAAAGATTGGATTTTCAATGACTGACATAGTGCTTATAAGTACACCGGTTATGGAAACAAGATTTCCTGCTCCTGCAATCTATTATTTAAAAGGAGCACTAAAACCTCATGGATTTTCTGCTCGTTGTTTTGACTTAGTAAGAGACAGCGAAGAATATTGGGGAGAAAATTCTAACAAAATTAATAGTTTTTTGTTAGCAGACTGGCATTCTGGCATGTATCACGACGATGCCGATAAAAAAATATACGATGAAATTTTTCAATATTATGAAAAATATGTAAAAGAAAAAATAGTTAATTATAATCCTAAATGGATAGGATTAAGTTGCTTTAGTCAAAATAGTCAAAAAGCAACAACAATTTTATCTGAAGTAATTAGAAAAGTTTTACCTAATGTTAAAATTGTCGTAGGCGGTACCGGATTAGGCAATAGTATTGCTGCAAAAAGAAGTTACGGACAAGAAATTTTAAATCAAGGGTTAGTAGACTATATTATTAATGGCGAAGGTGAAATAGCATTAGTTGAATTACTTAAAGGAAATTTATCATATCCCGGAATAAACACAACATATTATAAACAAATTGATGATTTAGATTCTATTCCGTTTCCTGATTACGATGACTATATAGAAGATTACGACGAAACTATTAGAAATGTAACATTAACAGGATCAAGAGGATGTGTTCGTGCTTGCACATTTTGCGACATAGGTGCATTTTGGAAAAAATATCGCTATAGAAGCGGAAAAAACATTGCTGAAGAAATGATACGAAATAAAAAACAGTATGGTACAAAACTCAATTTCTTCAGTGATAGCCTCATTAATGGTAGTATGAAAGCATTTAGAGAAATGTGCGAAGTACTAGCAGATTATCATGAAAAAAATCCAAAGCCTATAGATAGAATTATTTGGGGCGGCCAGTTTATTATACGCAGCGAAAGACAATCCCCGGCTAGTGACTATCAGTTAATGGCCGAGGCAGGAATGACGTGGGCTAGTATAGGTATTGAAAGTGCCAGCGAAGAAGTTAGAAATCACATGGAAAAAGGGTATTCTAACGAAGATATGTATTTTAGTATAGATAAACTTATTGAAAACGGTGTTCAAGTTACATTAATGTTTATTGTGGGATATCCTACTGAAACAGAAGAAATGTTCCAAGAAAACATAAAATTCTTACACTATTATGCAGACAGAAACAGTAGCAATAAAGATATTTTAAAAGAAGGATGTGTAAGAGATATTAATTTAGGACAAACACTAGCTATATTAGAAGGCGCACCTGTCGCTGACATGGATATTTATACCGGAAGAGATGATGTTTGGGTGTCAAAAGTTGTCCCTGGTTTAGATTACGGAGAGAGATTTAGACGTAGACAAATTATAGGTCAAGTAGCAGAATCTCTCGGATATGATGTAAGATGGAACGAAAAGCAAATGCATTTCCTAGAAAAGAAATTAAAACATTGGCAAGATGAAGAAAATAAAAAATTAAAACAACAAGAAATTTTAGAAAGTAAACCTAAATCTGACACATATTGTGTTTTACCATGGATGTCGTTAGCAACATCTGCTTCAGGTAATTTAAGAGTTTGCTGCAATAGCACACCAGGAAAAAACTTTATAACTAAAGAAAAAGATGGTTCTAGTTACAAAATATGGAAAGATGACATATCAGAAGCATGGAATAGTCCGGTGTATAAAAAAATACGCAGACAAATGTTAAATGGCGAACGCCCTGAAATGTGTCAACGTTGCTTCCGTGAGGAAGACACAGGAATACGTAGTGCTAGACAAAACTGGAACGATAAATGGAAAAATCTAGATTTAGATTTTTCAGAACATGCAGAAATGAATATTAAATACGTAGATATACGTTTAGGTAACTTATGCAATCTAAAATGCCGAATGTGTAACCCTTATGCAAGTAATCTTTGGGTTGACGAGTATCACTTAGTTGACAACGTTTTAAGTCCAGAAGAGTTTAATAGACTTAAAAATATGAACTGGCCTGAAGATGAAAAAACATGGGACAATTTATTTTCTATAGCAAACACAGTTGAAGAAATATACTTAACAGGCGGTGAACCTACAATTATTAAAGAACAGCATAAACTGTTAGACTATTATATTCAAAATGGTACTGCTAAAAACATTAAACTCAAATACAACACAAATTTAACAAATGTTCCTCAACACTTAATAGATCGATGGAAAAAGTTTAAAAGAGTGCAATTGAATTGCAGTATCGATGCAACTGGTGATTTAAATAGATATATTCGTTATCCTAGTAATTGGAAGAAAATTGTAGAAAATTTTGAAATTGTACAAACATTAGAAAATGTCTATATTGAAATACACTGCACTGTACAAATGTATAATATACTTTCTTTAAACGAGTTTATAGACTGGGCAGAACCTTATAGACATAAAATATATTTTAATATATTAAATCATCCTGAAGAACTTAATATAAGAGTTCTTCCTAAAGAACTAAAAGAGATTGTAAACGAAAGGCTTTTACCTTATATGCATCTAGACAAAGTTAAAGGTATTATAGACTATATGAATGCAGAAGATTGGCCTCACCTTTTAACAAAATTTCAAAAATATACAAATTCTTTAGACAAATCGAGAAAACAAAATTTAAAAGAAATACATCCAGAATTGTTTAATGGCACAATGATGTAAGAAACTAGTAAAAAGATTTAGATCTACAAAATTTGTAGAATTATAATAATTGACAAAAAATAAGATGGTGTTATAATAATTTATGACTGAAGATTTAAAATGGAGTAACTACGATTTTACTAAAATACCGTTTGATGATATCGTCTCGGTGGGTCAAAGAACGTTGATCTACAGAGATATTTTTACTGTGTCTTGGCTCCTTGGTCGCTTCTGTAATTACAAGTGTAGCTATTGTTGGCCCTACGCTCGCAGTGATCGCAAAGATCATAGACCAACGGAATTATGTTTAAAAACAATAGATGAAATAAAAAGGCAAGCTCGTGGCAACGGTTTTAATAGCTTTCATTTTAGCTTATCTGGCGGTGAGCCTACTTTTCACCCTGGTTACTTGGACATTCTCAAACATCTTGCCGATGATGTTGGTAACACTAATTATACTAGTGTTCATATGACATCGAACTGTAGTCGCAACATGGCGTGGTTTGAAAAGTATGTAGAAGCAGTTAAGCCATTTCATCGTGCAAGCATTACAGCAAGCCTGCACACAGAACACTTAAATACAGTTGAGAAGATGCAAGACTTTGCAGACAAGTTAATCTTCTGTCAGGAGCACGATGTTCAAGTTACAATCAATATGGTTATGGTTCCAGACTG
>P_2C_Liq_3_UnCtyDRAFT_100410_pt1 | contig 13022 bp, 10 predicted proteins | sample Pon2CUnioCityCA_3_FD_9720 | JGI IMG/M metagenome (IMG submission 9720)
AAAGCGGCTCGTCAAGCTGGTCTTCAACCTCATGCAAATGCGCCGTCAACTCCGCCCGCCGCGCAAGAAGGGTCTGCTTTGCGAGTTCAATATCCATATCCGCCTCCCATTGGGTTTCTACAGGAGGATGAGACGGATCGGGGAAACGTGCATTGATTTGGGTCAAGGGGGAATTTAGGCCGCGAGAATGTGCTTACTCGTAATCACATCAATAGCTGGTGGCTTAAAGAAAGTTAGACTCTCAAGGTGAGCAATCAGGCAATCAAATTCATTTGAATCCGCGCAAACAACCTTATCCAGCCCGAGCACATCCCCACTATCAATTTTTGCATTAACCGAATTCGCCTCTTTCTCGTTCAGCGTAATAAGAAAGCTCTGACTGTTCCGGTGCACTTGCCGAAGCATCATGCCTTCCAAATCGGCCTGTTTACAGCGCTCGCGAAGGCTCGTTTTCGCGGACAAAACAATTGGCCCATGCTCTTTAGAATACAAAACAAAATCAAACTCAACATTCGGAATAAATGCCAGCTTGGCTTGTGCAAAAAGAGGTTGCAGCCCACGCCGCACAAAGAGAACGGATAGCAGTGCTTCAAAGACCCTGCCATTCATTCCCTTTTCACCCTGAGGGTATTTCGCCCAAGCCTTTTTCATGAACTCTGAAGGTGATGCGATATCAGACGCAAGTTCATCGGCAAGATGCTTGGCAAAAACAGCTCTCACCTTCTCACCAAAAACAACGTCTTCAATTCGCACGCGACAACACTCTCATAATATTCTCACCGACTGCCTGAATCGCAGGCACCGCCACTGAGTTGCCCAGTTGTTTCATGGCCTGTGTTTCAGAAACTGGAAATCTGAAGCTACTGGGAAATCCCTGCATTTTCAGACCTTCTCTGGGGCCAAGCCGGCGCTCCACACCATCAACCATATAACCATCCCAGTTACGGCGATCGCCAACGCCAGAGCCTCTACCGCCAACCCTGAGAGTATAACCAATTTCTTTGGGACAGTTTCCACCCCAAATTTCAGACATGGACAACCGCTCTTTCTTCGCTTCAGGGAAACGAAATTCACTGCCAAGTTGCTTATCGCGAAAGCCGACCATAAAAAGCCTTGGCCGATATTGAGGCAAACCATGATCGCTCGCTTTCACAATTTCAGACGCGAAGGAGTATCCAAGTTCGACTTCGAGCACCCTTTTGATGGTCTCAAAGGTTCGCCCACCGTCATGGTTTTTCAGATGACGCACATTTTCCAGAAAGAAGGCTTTTGGTTTTTTTTCTGCAATGATTTTTACGAGGTTGAAAAATAGAGTGCCTCGAACTTCGTCAAAACCTTTCTTAAAACCAGCTTGTGAGAATGGCTGACACGGAAAGCCTGCGCAGAGAACATCGAAATCAGGAATAATCTTCGGATCAACTTTCGTGATGTCATGCGCAAAATTCTGAGATGCAAAAAGCTCGGGCGAAATCTTCTTGTGATTAAGGGTATATGTCTCGCGAGCAAACCGGTCCCATTCAGCTGCAAAAACACACTCTGCGCCCAGATTGTGAAACGCTAGATGAAACCCACCAATACCCGCAAACACGTCCGCAAAGGTATAGCCTAAACCAACACCTTGTTTTAGCTCAGCTTTTCTCACAACTGGCGCAAAAGTGTTCATGACAGAGGTTTCCTCAACTTAGCAAATTGCGTGCTAACTAGCATGCATCTCCTTAAGAATGTCTCAAGGTGTTTCTCACCCATCCATCTTCAACGCAGAAATAAACGCTTCCTGCGGGATATCCACTTTCCCGAACTGGCGCATTTTCTTCTTACCAGCCTTCTGCTTGTCCAGAAGCTTGCGCTTACGTGAGGCGTCGCCGCCATAGCACTTCGCGGTCACGTCCTTGCGCATCGCGCTCAAAGTCTCCCGCGCAATAACCTTGCCACCAATCGCCGCTTGGATCGGGATTTTAAACATATGCCGCGGGATCAGATCCTTAAGCTTCTCAACCATCGCCCGCCCACGCATATCGGCGCGGTCGCGGTGCACCATCGTGCTCAAAGCATCCACAGGCTCGTCGTTCACAAGGATCGACATCTTAACAAGATAGTCCTCGCGATAGCCGATGATCTGATAGTCAAAGCTCGCGTAGCCCTTGGTCACGCTCTTCAGACGGTCATAAAAATCAAACACAACCTCGTTGAGCGGCAAGTCATAAACAACCATAGCCCGGCTGCCCGCATAGGTCAGGTCCATCTGGATACCGCGACGGTCTTGGCAAAGCTTCAAAACGTCCCCGAGGTATTCATCCGGCACAAGGATCGTCGCCTTGATGCGCGGCTCTTCCAAGTGGTCCACATAGGTGAGGTCAGGCATATCGGCAGGGTTGTGCAACTCCTGCATCGTGCCGTCTTTCATGTAAACATGGTAAATAACGCTCGGCGCGGTGGTGATCAACTCAATGTCATACTCGCGCTCGATACGGTCGCGGATCACCTCAAGGTGCAACAGCCCGAGGAAGCCACAGCGAAAGCCAAAACCGAGCGCCGCGGAGGTTTCCATCTCGTAGCTAAAGCTCGCATCATTGAGCGCCAGCTTCTCAATCGCGTCGCGCAGGTCTTCAAACTCGGCACTGTCCACAGGGAACAAGCCACAGAACACAACTGGCACAGAGGGCTTAAAGCCCGGCAGCGCCTTTTCCGTGGGCCGCTTGTCATGCGTAATCGTGTCGCCCACCTTGGTGTCGCGCACCTGCTTGATGGAAGCGGTCAGAAAGCCGATCTCTCCTGGCCCAAGCTCGGCCACCGCGTCCATAGCGGGGCGAAACACGCCGATACGGTCGACATGATGCTTGGAGCCGTTCTGCATCATCATAATGCTGTCGCCCTTTTTGAGTACCCCGTCCATGACGCGCACCAGAACAATTACACCAAGATATGAATCATACCAGCTGTCCACCAGCATGGCCTTCAGCGGCGCATCACGGTCGCCCTTGGGCGCAGGCAGCTGGTGCACGACGGCCTCAAGCGTCTCGCGGATACCAACACCCGTCTTCGCCGAAACCCTGATCGCGCCCGAGGCGTCAATTCCGATCACATCTTCAATCTGCTCCGCCACACGGTCACAGTCCGTCGCAGGCAAGTCAATCTTGTTGAGCACAGGCACAATCTCATGGTCCGCATCAATCGCCTGATACACGTTCGCCAGCGTCTGCGCCTCAACGCCCTGAGTGCTGTCCACAACAAGCAAAGAGCCTTCCACCGCACGCATCGAGCGGGAGACCTCATAAGCAAAGTCGACGTGCCCGGGCGTGTCGATCAGATTGAGCACATAATTCTCGCCGTTCTGCGCCGTATACTCGATCCGCACAGTGTTCGCCTTAATCGTAATCCCGCGCTCGCGCTCGATATCCATCGCATCAAGCATCTGCTCCTTCATATCCCGAGCCGCGACCGTATTCGTCTCCTGAATAAGCCGGTCGGCCAGCGTGGATTTCCCGTGGTCAATATGCGCCACGATCGAGAAATTGCGTATATGTGTAAGGTCTGTCATGCATTGGGATATGATGTGGAATCCCTGCCTCGTCAAGCTACCTTACAGTCATGCAAGCCCCCATTCGATCGCAAAGCCAGAATTGCAGCGGCAATATCTCCTACCCTCGCAAAAGAAGCCTGCGCCGCCCCCTTCCTCTTTCTATAAATATCCAAATCCGTCGCCAGCCAAACACACATCCCTACGCCGTCCAAGCCCCCGCGCCGAGGCCCGAAAGGGCCGAGGCACCCGCGGGCGATTTGGCGCAGCCAAAGCGCAAAACCTCACGCGCTTGTCATTGAAAATCCCGAAAATTTCAGCCATACAACTCCCAAAAGGCACAGATCCCCCAAAGAGAGCCGTTTCCATGAGTTCCACGACCACGTTTTTTGCGCTTGCCTCGCTCACTTTTCTCCTGTCATGCGGAGGCGGCGGTTACAAATCCGCAGTTCGCTATCCCTCCAATACCTCTCTGGCAGCCTCCTCGGCCTCTGGCCCGATCTCCCGTGCCTGCCTGATGTCAGACCGTAAGGCGCGCTCGCGCCAGCTCTGCGGTTGCATTCAGGCCGTGGCCGACATGAGCCTCTCAAACCAGGACCAGTCGCGCGCCGCCTCCTTCTATCTCAACCCGCAAAAAGCGCAGGATATCCGCCAGTCCGACAATCCCATCAACGAACGGTTCTGGAAAAAATACCGCGAATATGCAGACACAGCGGCGCAAATCTGCGGTTAGCAACGTTCAGATCAGACGCGCGCTCAGCCCGCCGCCAGCCTTAGCTTGCCACGCGGCTTCTCAAGCCTGATATCGGCCGCGCGGGCGTGGCCTTCCATGCCCTCATGGCGGGAAATATGCGCCGTGACCCGTGCCAGTTCGGGCAGGGCTTGGGCCTCCACCCGCTGCCATGTCACGGTTTTGAGAAACTTATGTACAGAGAGCCCGCCCGTATACCGCGCCGCGCCGGATGTGGGCAGCGTATGGTTCGGCCCCGCCGCCTTGTCGCCAAAGCTCACAGTCGTCTCCTCGCCCAAGAAAAGCGAGCCATAAGACGTCAGCGCATCCGACCACCAGCCAAGCTCCGCCGCCTGCACGTGCAAATGCTCGGGTCCGTAACGGTTGGCAACCTCGGCCATCTCTTCGCGCGTGTCACATAAGATCACCTCGCCCAAATCGCGCCATGCTGCCTCTGCTGCCGCGCGGTTGGTCTCAGGCAGCTCGGCCATAAGCTGTGGCACAAGCTTCATCACAAACTGCGCCAGCGCGCCATTGTCGCTCACCAGCCAGACAGGCGAATTGTGCCCATGCTCCGCCTGAGACACGAGGTCCCAAGCCACGGTATAAGCATCCGCCGTGGCGTCCGCGATCACCATGCTGTCGGTCGGTCCCGCAAACATATCAATCCCCACAGGGCCAAACATCTGCCGCTTGGCCTCAGCCACATAAGCATTCCCGGGGCCGATCAGAATATCCGCAGATTGCGCGCCAAACAGCCCCCCCGCCATCGCAGCAACCCCCTGCACACCCCCTATCGCAAGAATGCGGTCCGCGCCCGCAAGCTGCATCGCATAAAGGATCGCAGGCGGAATGCCTTGGTCGAGCTTGGGCGGCGAACAGGCCGTGATATCACGGACACCAGCCACCTTTGCGGTGGTGATGGTCATCAAAGCACTGGCGATATGCGCATAGCGCCCCCCCGGCACATAAGCTCCCGCCGCCTGCAGCGGAATAAGCCTCTGCCCCGCAAATAACCCGGGCCGAAGCTCTATTTCCATCTCGCTCGCAGTGGCCAGTTGCGCCTCGGCAAAACGGCGGATGTTGTCATGCGCCCAAGCGATATCATCTTTAAGGTCTTGCGGAACGGCCTTCACCGCCTCAGCGATGGCCGCCTCGCTCACAACAACATCCCCCTCCCAGCCATCAAGACGCCTCGCATACTCAAGCGCCGCCGCCTCGCCCCCCGCCTTGATCCGCGCCAACATCACAGAAACAGTATCGCGCACATCTGCGCCCGCGTCTGCCTCGGCGGCTGTGTCGGATGATTTCAAATAGCGGGTGGCCATGGCTGTGCTCCTGTCTCAGAGCGCAACTCTGGCGGCGCGACGCAACACAAATCAAGCGCCGCCCGCGCGGAAGCGCCTTGAGCGCTGCGCATTTTTCGCCCGCCCAAAACCCATGTTCAATCTTTCCGAAAGCCGCGCTCAGCCGCCGAGCTTTGCCAGCGCCTCGGCCGCCGCAGCCGAAGGCGTCATCGCCCCCGCCTCGACCTCTGCCGCAAGCGCATCCATCACATCGCGCATCTCGCCGGTTTGAAGCCGCGCCAAAAGCCCTTGACGCACATCTTCAGCAAACCAATGCCGCGCCTGTCGCGCCCGTGTGGCGTCAAAATGCCCATTGGCGCGCCGCCACTCATTGAGCTCGCTCATCGCCTCCCAAGCCACAGACAACCCATGCTCCTCCAGCGCCGAAACGGTCATAGCCTTTGGAAAGCCGTCAGGGTCTTGCGCCCGCTTGCGCAACAGCCTGAGCGCGCCCGCATAATCCGCACAGGTGCGCGTGGCCGCAGATTTAAGGTCGCCATCCGCCTTGTTGACAAGGATCAGATCCGCCATTTCCATAATGCCGCGCTTCACGCCCTGAAGCTCGTCTCCCCCCGCAGGGGCCAGCAGCAATATGAAAAGATCAGACATTTCCGCAACAACAGTCTCCGACTGCCCCACACCAACGGTTTCGATCAATACAACATCAAACCCCGCCGCCTCACAAAGCGCAACGGCCTCGCGCGTGCGCCGCGCCACACCGCCAAGCTGGGTCTGGCTTGGCGAAGGGCGGATAAACGCCGCCGGCTCGCGGCTCAGAAATTCCATCCGCGTCTTATCGCCCAGAATAGACCCGCCAGAGCGCGCCGAGCTCGGGTCAACCGCCAGCACAGCAACACGCAGCCCCGCCTTCACAAGCATCAAGCCAAAGCTCTCGATAAAGGTCGACTTCCCCACGCCCGGTGTGCCCGACAACCCGATCCGCAGGGCTTGCCGCCCCGCCCCCTTCAGGCGCTCCAAAAGCGCACGCGCCTCTCTGCGGTGGTCCTCACGGCCACTTTCCACAAGCGTGATCGCCCGCGCCAAGGCCCTCCGATCACCATCCAATAATTTTGCTGCGACTGCTTCAATATCCATGCACCAAAATATGCCCTCTTTGCCGCTTGATTGTCCAGCCCACCCCATGCTCCAAAGGGTCATGCAAAACCTGCCCATCCATGACGCGCTCCCCGCGCTCCTCGCCGCCTTTGAGAGCGGCACGCGCGCGGTGCTTCAAGCCCCGCCAGGGGCAGGCAAAACTACAGTTGTGCCCCTCGCCCTGCTGTCCTCGGGCCTCGTCACAGGCCGCATCCTCATGCTTGAGCCGCGCCGCCTCGCCGCACGCTCTGCCGCCGAATATATGGCCTCCACACTTGCGGAAGAGGTCGGCGCTACTGTCGGCTACCGCATCCGCGGCGACAGCAAGACAGGCCGCGAAACCCGTATCGAAGTCGTCACAGAGGGTATTCTCACGCGGATGTTGCAGTCTGATCCAGAGCTGTCAGGCGTCGGCATGGTGATCTTTGACGAGTTTCACGAGCGCTCGCTCAATGCCGATCTCGGCCTCGCACTCTGTCTCGAAGTCTCCGAGGCTCTGCGCGACGATCTCAAGCTTCTGGTGATGTCCGCCACGCTTGACGCCGCACCCGTCGCCGCGCTCATGGGCGGCGCGCCAGTGGTCACATCAGAGGGCCGCAGCTTTCCCGTTGAAACCCGTTGGCTTGACAGGCCCCTGCCCAAAGAGACCCGCATTGCAGACGCCATGGCAGAGCAAATCCTCAGCGTCCTGCCCGAGACAGAGGGCGGCCTCCTCGCCTTTCTCCCTGGTGAAGGCGAAATCCGCCGCGCCGCCGCCACCCTGGAAAAGCGCGTCCCCGAGGGCGTCGCTGTTCATATGCTCTTCGGCGCACTCCCCTTCAAAGACCAGCAAGCCGCCATCCGCCCCGCAAAATCTGGCCGCAAAATCGTGCTGGCCACAGCGATCGCAGAAACCTCCCTCACGATTGAGGATGTCCGCGTGGTGCTCGACGCAGGCCTCGCGCGCCGCGCGCGCTATGATGCAGGCTCTGGCCTCTCCCGCCTCGTCACAGAAAAAGTCAGCCGCGCCGAAGCCACCCAGCGCCAAGGCCGCGCAGGCCGTGTTGCGTCAGGCACCTGCTATCGCCTCTGGACCCGTGGCGAGGAAGGCGCGCTGCCCGCCTTTGCGCCCGCCGAAATCGAAGTGGCCGATCTTGCCCCTTTCGCCCTTGAACTCGCGCTTTGGGGCAGCGCCGATCTGCCCCTGCTCACAGCCCCGCCTGATGGCACCCTCGCCGAAGCGCAAAGCCTGCTTTTGGCCCTTGGCGCGCTCGACCCTGAAAAGCGCATCACAGCCCATGGTCGCAGGCTCGCGGCCCTGCCCGTGCATCCGCGCCTCGGCCATATGCTGGCGCTCGCAGGCAAAGCCGCCGCGCCCGTCGCAGCCCTTCTGAGCGAGCGCGATATTCTCAAAGGCGCCCCCGCCGATCTGGCTTTGCGCCTCAAAGCGTTGGAAAACCCCCGTGCCGTGCCGCAGCAGGTTAATCACGCCGCGCTTGCCCAAATCCGCAGCGAGGCCAAGCGCCTCGCCCGCACCGCGCCCGCTGTGGCCAACGCCTTCTCACCCGCCCAAATGGCCGCGCTCGCCTATCCTGATCGGATCGCGCTGCGCCGCGCAGGCGATGCCCCCCGCTTCCTCACATCCGGCGGCAAAGGCACCTATCTCGCCGATGACGATCCCCTCGCCGCCGCCCGCCTGCTTGTCGTGACAGACACAGACGGCCACCCGCGCGAAGCCCGCATCCGCGCCGCGCTCCAGATATCAGAAGCCGAGCTGCGGGAGATCTTCGCTCCCGAGATCACATGGCAAAACTCTTGCCACTGGTCGCGCCGCGAGCGCCGCGTGCTGGCGCAACAGGAAGAGCGCTTTGGCCAAATCGCCCTGCAATCGCGAATGTGGAAAGACGCCCCGCAAGAAGACATCGCCCGCGCCATGTGCGACGGTATCCGCGAGCTCGGTCTCAGGCCCTCCGCCGCCGCCGAGCGCCTGCGCGCCCGCGTTGCCCTTCTGGCGCAAGCTGGCCACGAAATGCCCGATATGTCCAATGAGGCCCTGCTCGATACGCTGCAAGACTGGCTCGCTCCCTATCTCGCTGGCGTGAAAACAGATGCACAATGGAAGGCCTTTGACATCCATGCGCCCCTTGAGGCGCAGCTGACCTACGCGCAAACCCAGCTCTTGGCCCAACACGCCCCCGCCCATTTCACCACGCCTCTGGGCCGTCAAATCCCGATTGATTACGCAGGTGAGGCCCCCGAAATATCGCTGCGCCTTCAAGAAATGTTTGGCCAGCGCATACATCCCAAAGTGGCGGGCAAGCCTTTGCGCGTCACACTTCTGTCGCCCGCCCTACGCCCTGTGCAAACCACAATGGATATCCCCGCCTTCTGGGACACTTCCTATGCTGACGTGCGCAAGGATATGCGCGGCCGCTACCCGCGCCACCCATGGCCCGAGGACCCGCGCGAAGCCGACCCGACCCTGCGCACAAAACGCCGCTCCTGAGCGCGCCTTTGCAAGTGCCTGAAAAATTGTTATATACGTGTTAACCAAAAATAAAATCGCGGCAGTTAGTCAGTCCCTTATGAACAAACCTTTCCAAAAAGCATGGAGTGAGCTTCTCGGCCCGTTTCTGCGCCGCCCCAAGCGGCTGCAAGTTGCCGCCCTGTGCTACAAACAGGCCAAAGACAGCGGCCCAAAAGAGGTCCTGCTCGTCACATCCCGTGACTCTGGCCGCTGGATCATTCCCAAAGGCTGGCCGATTGACGGCAAAAACGCCCCCGAGGCCGCGCTGCAAGAAGCATGGGAAGAGGCGGGCGTGCGCAAAGGCACGGTCACAGGCGAGGCCCTCGGCCTCTACAATTACGACAAGGAACTCAAAGGCGGCCTGCCCATCGCAGTGGAAACACTCGTCTTCCCTGTCAAAGTGCGCGAAATGCGCGATGACTACCCCGAAGCTTTGGAACGCAGCCGCAAATGGGTCAGCCCCGAAGACGCCGCCAATATGGTGCGCGAGCCGCAATTGCAGGAAATGCTTCGCGATTTGTAACAGTTTTGTATCAAATTTGTGACAAATTGATTGAATTGCGCCCCAAGTTTCTCTAACCGAGCAGCCAAGCCAAGGGGGGCAAAATGACAGATTTCAACAAGCACGACGCCGATCACCTCGAAACACTCGACCGCGATCTACACCGTCTTTCCTATCTGGAAAACGCCACCCAATATGTCGCCCGCCCGATGATGGGGCCAGGGATAGCCCTTGCCTTCATGGTCCTCGCAGGCCTCTCCGCCGCGATCTTCTTCGGCTTTGAGCCGCAAAACTACGTGGTCATCCTCGCCGCCGTCTTCGGTGCCTATATGGCGCTCAATATCGGCGCAAACGACGTCGCCAACAATATGGGCCCCGCCGTCGGCGCCAACGCGCTCACCCTCGGCGGTGCCATTGCCATCGCCGTTGTGTTTGAAAGCGCAGGCGCGCTTCTCGCGGGCGGCGACGTGGTCTCAACCATTTCCAAAGGCATCATTGCCCCCTCCACAATGGCCTCCGCTGATGTCTTCATCTGGGCGATGATGGCCGCGCTGATCTCGGCCGCGCTCTGGGTCAACCTCGCCACATGGGTCGGCGCGCCCGTCTCGACAACCCACTCTGTCGTCGGTGGTGTCATGGGCGCAGGCATAGCCGCCGCAGGCCTTTCCGCCGTCAACTGGCCCACAATGAGCGCCATTGCCGCGAGCTGGGTGATCTCTCCTGTTCTGGGCGGTGCCATTGCCGCCGCCTTCCTTGCCCTGATCAAGTCCCGCGTGATCTATCAGGACGACAAAATCGCCGCCGCCAAAAAATGGGTCCCGATCCTCGTCGGAATCATGGCCGGCGCTTTCGCGTCCTATCTTGCCCTCAAGGGCCTCAAACGCATCATGAAAATCGACCTGCCGACCGCTCTCGCCATAGGCCTTGCCCTTGGTGGTCTGGCGTGGATCGTGACAATCCCGCTGATCCGCCGTCAAGCCGAAGGGCTGGAAAACCGCAACAAATCGCTCAAGGTGCTGTTTGGCATTCCTCTGGTGATTTCCGCCGCCCTGCTCAGCTTCGCCCATGGTGCCAATGATGTCGCCAATGCGGTCGGCCCCCTCGCGGCGATCGTGCACGCCGCCGAATACGGCAGCTTCGCTGACAAAGTCGCAATCCCGATGTGGGTCATGATCATCGGCGCCTTCGGGATCAGCTTCGGCCTCTTCCTCTTCGGCCCCAAACTGATCCGCATGGTCGGAAGCCAGATCACCAAGCTCAACCCGATGCGCGCCTATTGCGTCTCGCTCTCCGCGGCCATCACAGTGATCATCGCAAGCTGGCTCGGCCTGCCCGTCTCCTCGACACATATCGCCGTGGGCGCGGTCTTCGGCGTTGGCTTCTACCGAGAATGGGACGCCGCCAAACGGATGCGCGCCAGCTCCGCAGCCGCACCCGAAGGGCTTCGCATTGCCCCCGAAGAGCGCCGCCGCCGCAAGCTCGTGCGCCGCAGCCACTTCATGACAATCATCGCAGCATGGGTCATAACAGTCCCGGCCGCCGCCGTGATGTCGGGGCTGATCTTCTACATCCTCAACGCCGTGGTAAACTGAACCGGCCCGGCCCTTAAGGTCCTGACCCTAGGCCCATTCACGCCAGCTCTTTCTTTTTGCCCCAAATATCCCAACGCGCCCGCGCAACACGCGCGCCCTGTCGGGTATCGCCCGCGCGACACAAATCTCTTAGGGGGCGAAAGGCTGACCCTCAGTCCCACCACGGGCCATGGTGCTGGCCGCCTTGGTCAAGCCTCTCAAAGCCGTGACGGCCAAAAAAGTCGCGCTGCGCCTGAATGATATTGGCGGTGCCACTGGCAATCCGCAAACTGTCAAAAAAGCTGACAGCATTGTTCAAGGCCGGCGCAGGATGCCCCGCACCAAGCGCCGCAGCCGCAACAGCGCGCAAGCCGGGCAGCGCCCCCTGAAGCCTGTCCGCAATCACCTCCGCTTCCAGAAGCTGCCCGCCGCGTCCGCTCGCCTCAAACGCCTCGGCAATATCGTCCAGCAAAGCCGACCGGATGATACAGCCCGCCCGCCAGATCTGCGCAATCCGCGCAAAATCAAGCGGCCAGTCATAGTCCTGTGCCGCCTGCCGCAAAATGCGAAAGCCCTGCGCATAGGCCAGAATACGCCCCGCCATCAACGCCTGCTCGATCTGCGCAAGGCCCACAGCAACAGCCCCGCGCGCCCCGCCATATTGCGCAGCAAGCCGCTCGCGCAACGCCTTCTCAGAAGACCAGCTCCGCGCCCCGATCGCGGCCTCGATCAGACTCGCGCTCTGCCCCATGTGCAGCGCCTCAATCACGGTCCAACGCCCTGTGCCCTTCTGCCCCGCCGCGTCGCGGATATGGTCAACAAACGGCGCCCCCGCCGCCTCATATTTCAAAAGCGCACCCGTGATTTCCACCAGATAAGAGCGCAAAGGCCCCTTATTCCAAGCCTCGAACTGCGCACCAATGTCAGAGGCGCTCATCCCCATACCAAAGCGCATCAGCCCATAAGCTTCCGCAATCATCTGCATATCGGCATATTCAATTCCGTTGTGCACGGTCTTTACAAAATGCCCCGCCCCGTCAGGGCCAAGATGCGCCACACAGGGGTCGCCCTCATAACGCGCCGCAATCGCGCGCAGCATCGGCTCAAGCTGGGTCCAGGACTGCGCCGTGCCCCCCACCATCATAGACGGCCCATGCCGCGCGCCCGTCTCGCCGCCCGAAACGCCCATCCCGACAAAATGCAAACCTTGCGTCGCCAGCGCCGCCGCGCGCCGCCGCGTGTCATGAAAATTCGCGTTGCCCCCGTCAATGATCGTGTCCCCCGCCTCCAGCAGCGGCGTGACGGCTCTGATCATGTCATCCATCGGCACGCCCGACGGGATCATAAACAAAATCACCCGTGGCGTTTTCAGCCCCGCAACAAAATCAGACATCTCGGAATGCGGATGCAGCCGCGCTGCCAAAGGTCCCGCTTCGGCCACAAAATCAGCGATCCAGCCCACTTCACGGTTGCTCACCGCAACGTCAAAGCCCTGCTCGGCAAGGTTCAGCGCCAAAGCGCTCCCCATCACACCAAGCCCATATACACCGATATCCCCGCGCGACATTCACACTCTCCTGTTTGCGCGAGTATCCTATTGCACAAAACCCCAAGCGCAAGCACCCAGACCCAAAGTGCCTAATGCTTCCTCTTTCCAGAAATATCCCGGGGGGTCTGGGGGGCTGGCCCCCCAGCTTAACTGTGGTCTGGCGGGCTGGCCCCCCAGCTTGGCTGCGGTCTGGCGGGCCAGTCCCC
>P_2C_Liq_3_UnCtyDRAFT_100413_pt1 | contig 12961 bp, 9 predicted proteins | sample Pon2CUnioCityCA_3_FD_9720 | JGI IMG/M metagenome (IMG submission 9720)
GAAAAAATATTTGATAGGCTCGTAATTGCTAACATTACAGGATTATGACAACTTACGGATATACAGATAAATTTTAAATAAAAGTTTGCTTGGTTTTTTGAAAACATATATAAACGAAACTAAACTGTTTCTATTTTTTTTTCAGCTTTTAAGAGGTAAGTAGTGTCTTTATAAATATCTACAGTTTCTTTAGAAGTTTCCACTTTATTTAAAGAAGTATTTACGGTTCTTATCGTTAAATATATTCCTACAAGAAATATAAATGCGAATAAAGCGATAATTTTACGTAAACTTTTCATTTTGTTGATTGACTCTCTTTATATAAAGACGTTTTAAAATTGAAAACGTTACAGAAAAATTAAGATTTATTTAACAAAAAAACCACTTAACAATGTCAAGTGGCTTTCGGGGGACTTACAATTCAATAAAGTTTATTGTATCACAAGCTTTTTAGTAACTATTTTTTTATCATCAGTTACTTTTAAAATATAACTTCCTTTACTTAAATCAGATACGGTAATTTGAGAAGATGTTATTTTTCCTTGCTTAACTACTTTACCAAGTATTGAATAGATTTTAAACTCGGTATTAAGATACTCAGAAGAGATATTAATGTAATCTGATGTCGGGTTAGGGTAAATCTCTAAAGTGTCTTTAAAAACCTTTGTAATAGATAATGTAGCAGGATCTAACGTATATAATTCGTTTCCTGTTGTGCCATCATCACCTTCAAAATATAGTTTACCATTTAAAACGGTAATTTCATCAATATCTTTAATAGTGCTGTCTAAATTTTCTGAAGTAGTACCGTTTGTTCTAAAGATATATCCACTACTATCATCAGAATTTTCTCCTCTGTAATATAAATAATCACCTAAAATAGCATAATCTGATGGATCATGATTGTTACCACCAGTTGCAGTACTTCCTGTAATATTGCTAACATTCAATACGGTATCTGTTGCTGGGTCATATTTCCATAATTGATCGTTAGAACCGTCATCACCTTCGAAATACAAGGCATTATTCCAAACAAAATAATTATTTGTACCATTAATACTACTTGCATTTTCAACAGCTATGGTACCGTCTGTTGTGCCGTCTGTTTTCCAAACTTTACTATCTGCTTCAAAATAAACGTCTGTTCCTATTGTTACAAAATTACTAATACTAGAATCTCCTGTTCCTACATCGATATCTTTAATTAATGAGTAAGTGTCAGTTGCAGGATCATATTCATATAATTCTGTACCAATCGTTGGATCTTCTGAAGGAGTTCTTCCATATCCAATTATTTTACCATTAAGTGCTGTAAAGTTTGCACCTAAGAAATTTACATCTTCTGCACCAGTGTTGGCAACTTTTGTTTGAGTTGTTCCATCAAATTGGTATAGACCATTGTCGTCAGTTGTATTAATATAATATATTAGTCCATCTAATTCTAAAGGATTAAAAACAAATAATCCACCAGTTGCTGTTGTCCCATCTGCTGTTCCATCTGAAGAAAATAATACGTTTCCATCACCAGTATTTGCACTAAAATACATTGTGCCATTGAACTCAAAAAAGAAACTAGGACCAGAACTATCAGAGCCTGTTCTTAAATCTTTTAAAAATGTAGTACCTACTTCTGTACCATCGGTAACCCATAATTCATCACCTAAATCTGCGCCTCCAGGTGTGTTGGTTCCTTGTTGATCATCAGCTTGAAAATAAATTTTGTTGTTAAAAACAAATAGGTTTGTTGGTGAGGAACTTGATGTTCCAGAATCATTAATTTCTTTAAGTTTCGTTACTTGGGCATTTGTTGTTAAAAATGCAATGAATGCAATTGCTAAAAGTAATTTTTGTCTCATAATTTTCTGTTTTAATTATTAATAAAATATTTATTGTGGTAATTTTGGAATTAATGTTCTTCTTGTTGGGGTGCTTAAGGTATTCATAAAGGCTATTAAAGCATCTATTTCTTCTTTATTTAATGTTAATCTTTTTAAGATAGGCGATGTTGTAGGAATTAGAGAATCTCTCGGAGTTCCTAAATATTTTTTTTGAATAGGTGCAGGGTTTCCTAGATTATAATATTCTACCACATCTAAAAGAGACGGAAAATGTCCATGATGCATCCAAGGTCTTGTGTTAGCAACTTCTCTTAAGGTAGGGGTTCTAAACTTACCGATATCTTCTATGTTGCCAGTAACATTGTATCGTCCAAAATCTTCATCTTTAGTACCAAATAATGTTTGCCCATCATTATGATATTGGTTATCGCTAAAATACCCTGTATTGTGGCAATTGATACAACGTGCTTTTGTTCTAAAAAGATGTAAACCTAACACTTCTTGATCTGTAAATTTATCTGATTTTCCGGATACAAATTTATCAAATTTAGATTTAGGACTTTTTACAGTTCTTTCAAAGGTAGCAATTGCATATTGAATTTTTTTCATGGTAATTTCTTCATCACCAAAAGCAGCTGTAAAAAGAGGCTTATACCCTTCTATTTTCTTTAAATTATCTACTGCAAATTCTAAATCCATATTCATTTCTAATTGATCAGGAATAGGAAAACGTGCTTGGTCTTCTAAACTAACGGCTCTACCATCCCAAAAAAGTTCTTTGGCATGTGCAACGTTTAAAATAGTCATGGAATTTCTACCTCCAGTCTGTCTGTTGTGACCAAAAGAACGTGTTGAATTATCGGTCCAACCTAATTCTGGATTATGACAAGAAGCACAAGCTATTTGTCCGCTTTTAGATAATCGTGGATCAAAAAATAAAGTTTTACCTAATTTCTTTTTTTCTGCTGAATATTGATTATCCTCAGGATATTCAACTTCAGGCAAAACGCCTATATCTTTAAAAGTGCTTTTATCAACTAAAGAATCTAAATGGGGGGAAGGCCATTTCGAAGCATCGGGTTGCGAGTATACTTTTCTTAAAGCTGAAATATCTTCATAAGTATCTTCTTTCTTTTTACAAGAAAAAATAAAACCTAATGCGCAAATAACTAAAACTATTTTTTTCATTTTTTTAAATTTATAAGTCAATTTCTGAGGGACAAGGAACATTGATAGGATCTGGATCTGGGTAATTTCTGTTATTATATAAAATATAATTTCTGGTTACAATTTCGCCATTAATTTCTGTACAATCTACAAGAATTTCCATTTCTATTTTCCATAAATTAGACGTTGAATCCATTAATTTATAGGTTCCTGTTCCGCTTATAGGCACATTAAATGCTGTTCCTTCTCCACTTTTAAGAATAACAATTCTTTGGGTAACAACATTTACAATTCCCTCGGTTTGGTTATTACCATCTTTAGGAAAAAACTCTATAGCTTCCACTAAATTAAAGCCAGGAGACTCAACAGAGGCACCGTTAAAAAGGTTTCTTAATGCAAAAGGATTTGTACCAATAGGAGCAAAGTTACCCACAAAACCTAATTTGTATTTATGATGATAGACATCATCAGATGCATCATTTGGCGTGCCATTATCAGAATATAAATATCCGTTAGCATTGTCTTTATCTACAATTACTGGTTTAGGAAAAACAGAAGTTCTTCTCCATTCGCAAAGCATTTCAGAAGTATTATATCTCCAATATTCTCCAAATAATCGATAAAAAGGATTGGAAAGATCATAAAAATTGATTGCTGGATTGCCTTCTCTATCAATTTTTATCGGTTTGTTAATGTCTAAATATTTGTTGATACCTTTTACATAATTAGGAATTTCCGCAAGAGATAACGAAGTATCTAAAGAAGTATCTTCTGCTAAATTTTCATTTACGGTAAACGTAAAATCTACTTCATCTTCTTTTGTAATTGGTTTTCTTTCTATGGTATACTTAAAAGTTGATGGAGCACTAAAGAGCGTTGTATTTTCTATATCATCAGCTATAAAACCATTTGGAAATAGTATTTTAAAATCAAAAGATTCATTGTTAATACCTTCTATTTCTTTTCTATTAATATCAAAAGAATAGGAAAAATCGGTTTCTGTAAAGTTGATTGTTAAATCTTTATTGGAAAGATTATCGTTAGGAATTCCTAAAGAAATCGCCTTATTAGAACTATTTGTTAAACTGAGTTTTATTTCTGGATTTTTGTTTAAATCCCACTTTTCATTTACCTTAATGTAAATGGTATCTATTTGTTTTTCGTTTGTAAATGTTACTTTATCTGAAGGAGTAATCGTGTAATTAGACAAACCACTAACAGCACTACTAAAGCTAACTTCTATAGGATTTTCTATATTTCCGGCTGTTATAGCAACAGGTATTTTTAATGTTTTTAAGTTATCTTTTAAGTAATGAGAGGTCGCCACTAAACCACCATCTTTTTCAGAGAATTCTAGTACACCATTATTATTATCTACCAATAAAAAGAAACGAACAAAAGAGTTATTTTCTCCAATAAATCTTTTATCGTCTTCTTTTTCACAGCTTAGAAAAAGAACAGTGATAACTACTAAAAGTATATTTTTAATAACCTTCATTTTGTTGTATATTTTCGTTTAATTCTGTGCTAGATTGTGGTATTGGTAAAACAAAGAAATTAGAAGGATAATTTAAATTACATACGTTTGCTAAACATCCTTTATTTCTTACAACATCTTTTTTAAAGCGCATAATATCGTACAATAAATGACCCTCAAAAGCGAGTTCTCTTCTGCGTTCTAAGAATATTTCATCTAATAAATTTGTGGTAGTATTTAATGCTGATAAATTTGCTCTTTCTCTTATAGTATTTAAATCTTGTAAAGCTTCTGTGGGTCTGTTTAACCTTACATTAGCTTCTGCTCTTATGAGATACATTTCACTTAATCTTATAAAAGTTGTTCCAGCACCATCTTGATATTTTTTTGTAAAATAGTATGGTAAATTTACATCTACACCATTTACATTGGTTGGTAATTGCTGCTCTAAAAACATGTTTGCTCTAATATCATTAGTAGTGTATAAGTCTAATAAATCTCCAGAAGCAACATATCTCGCGTAGTTTTGATCGGTTTCGTATTTGAACCATTGAGATATGGATTGAGATATGGCGCCTTCAGAAGTTCTACGTGCAGAAAATTCAAAAATAATTTCAGATATAGGATCTTCTTCTTTTTCCCATTCTAAAACATAATTATCTTTTGGTGTTAAGTTGATACCAGAAGTTGTAATAATAGCATTTGCATGGTTGAAGGCATTCTCCCAATCATTCATTTGTAGTGCAATTCTTGCGTACAAAGCTTCTGTAGTAGTTGCGTTAAATAAAGAAATACTAGCACCAGCTAAAAATTGAGTATTGGTAAATAAAGAAAGTGATGTGTCTAAATCATTTTTTAATAATTCATAGGTTTCTTGCATTGTTTTTCTTGCAGGAAAATCTACACCAATTAACAAAGGTGATGTGTTGTACACAATACCTAAATGAGAGCCATCCGAAGTAAAATTATAGTTTTGTGCATACATTAAACTTATTTGATAATGTGCAAAAGCTCTCATAGCCAGTAATTCTGCTTGTAATTGGTTTCTTTCATCTTCTGATAAAAAAGTATAGGTATCAAAATAATCTAAGATTACATTTACTTGATTGATGATGTCATACAAAGAGGTATAAAATCCACTATAATCAGAACTTTCTGCAAAATCACTAAAACTGTAACTGTTTTCTATGACAGAAGATACACTGACTTCTTTATTGTTAATAACTGGGCTAAATGTGATGTTTCCTCCTTGTACATCTGGATATATAACTTCAACTGATGAAACCAAGTCTTCAATATCATAATACAAACCATTTAAAGACAATTGTAAACCCGTTTTGGTTGATAACTGTTCGTTTATTGATATTTGTTGTCCAGGTTCTAATTTTAAAAAATCGCCACAAGAAACTATTAAAAAAAGACAGCAAAAATAAGATGTTTTATATAATTTCATTTTCTAAAAAGTTGTGTTTATTCCTAATGTAAATGTTCTTGCTTCTGGATATTGATTTCTGAATTCAGAAACGCCATTTTTTCCATTTGGTGATGTATTTTTAAACCAATACAATAAATTAGATGCGTTTAAGGTAAATGAAAGAGAATTTAAAGGTATTTTCATTTGTTTAATAGGCGCATTATAACTTAAACTAATAGATTTTAATTTGATATGAGAAGTATCAAAAAGATATTTTGTTGAGTTAGAAATTAAAGGATTATCATTTATAATTATAGGATGAATAGCACTATCTCCTTGATTATACCAAGCATCTTCAAAAACATTTACACTAATATTTCTATTTGATAATACTCTGTAATTATCAAACAATACTCTATCCACTAAAATATCTGCACCATAGGTAAAAGAGGTAATAATGTTTAGATTAAAGTTTTTATAGGTAAATGAATTCCGCATACCCCCAAAAAATTCAGCTTGAGAGTCACCAATGGGTTTCCAATTAGAAGCATCAAACAAAGATCTTACTTGAGCGCCATCATATATTTGATCATCAATATTAAACAATTCACGGCCTGTTGCAGGATCAATTCCAATAAAATCAAAACCCCAAAGAGTCGAGGTTGCATAGCCCACTGTTTGTGCTCTTGCTGCTTCTGCTGAAGAAAAATCTGAACCCAAACCTACTAAAGAAGTTACTTCGTTTCTAACAGTAGTAATGTTAAAATTAGAGTTCCAAGAAAATTTATCAGAATCTACAACGTTCGCATTTAAAGAAAATTCAATTCCTTGATTGTACATTTCTGCACCATTTATTTGTGCTGATGTAAAACCAGATTCTATAATGACATCTCTAGAAACAATTTGATCTACAATGACATCTCTAAAGAAATCTGTGGTAAATTTAAAACGTTTTAAAAAGTTAAAATCGATACCAAAGTTGAATTTCTTATTAGTTTCCCAAGTTAAATTTGGGTTAGGGGCACTCGTTAAATTTCCATAAGGCAAACCATTGTATCCATTTTGATTTAAGGTGTACAAACCTAACGCTCTGTATGAACCAATTCTTGAGTTACCTGTGGTACCATAACTTATTCTTGTTCTTAAAAAGTCAACAAAATTACTATCGCTTAAAAAAGATTCGCTGCTTAAATTCCAACTAGCACCAATACCACCATTAAAAGCGGTGTTTTTATCATCACCAAAAGCAGAACTTTGATCGATTCTAAAGTTGACTAAAAAGAAATATTTTTTCTTAAAGTTGTAATTAAACTGACTAAATAGAGATCTACCTGCACTTTCAGAAAAATCGGTTTGATAATCTTGTTCAAAGGCAGTAGAAATGGGTTGAGGTACACTTAAATTATCAAAACCATTTCCTCTTTCGTAGCCAAAATTTACTTTTTCTTTTCGGGCTTCTATACCAAGAATACCATCAATATTATGATGTTCTCTAAAAGTATTGTTGTACGCTAAAGAGGCATTCCAGTTCCAACGTCTCGTATCTCTGTTTCTTAACATACGTCTCCCTTTTACCAAACCAAAACTATCTGTTTCGTCTCTAAAGTAAGGAGAATCGTTATCTGTCCCAAAATCTCCAGAACCATTTAATCCCGAAAAGAACCGATCTTCATCTTTATTAGAAAAATCAAACCCAAATAAAGTGGAAAATTTTAAGTGATCGCTAAAACTATAGTTTGCATTAATGCTTGTTAAAAAAGCAATTGTTTGTGCTTTTGAAATGTTTTGATTCGCAACCGCTAATGGATTACCAAAGCTTGCAAATGGTGTGTAATTACCATCATCATCAAACACAGGAATTGTTGGGGGTAATGCAAAAGAATACAATTTATTTGGATCTTCTTTTAATGTTATTGAGGGAGAAAATACGAGTGATGTATTGAACTTATTTTTATTATATCTTATAGAAAATGAAGAATTTATTTTTTGAAAAGAGTTGTTAATTTGAGCTTCTTTTGTTTTTTGATATCCTAAACTTGCTCTGTAAGTAATGTTTTTAATTCCACCAGAAGCACTAAAATTAACTCTGTTAAAAACACCTGTGGTATTTAGCAGATTAAACCAATCTGTATTTACACCATTCCAAGGTTGAATGTTTTGTAGATTACCGCTATTTAAATTGTATTCGTTAATTACGGTTTGGTATTGCTCGCCATTTAAATATTTTAAACCATTAAAAGCAGTGGTAACACCCATTTGAGTGGAGGCTGTAAATTTTAAAGCTCCTTTTTTACCTTTTTTCGTAGTAATAATAATGACTCCATTTGCAGCATCTGCACCATACAAACCAACAGCCGCAGCATCTTTTAAAATATTAAAACTTTCTATGTCATCAATCCCAATTTTTGCTAAAGGATTTAGGATGTTTTCAGATAAAAGACCCTCACCAACATCAAAAAAGTTATTACCATCTAAACCTGTTTCTTCAGATAAAATAATACCATCAATAATAATTAAAGGTTGGGTAGAAGTACCCACTACATTACCATTTAAGGGAGTTATAGAACCTTGACCTCTAATATCTATTTTTACAGATTCACCTAATTGCGGTCCGGCTTGAATGGATACTCCAGCAATTTGACCTTCTAAAAGTTCATCAAAAGAAACCACAGGTTGTTCTACCCCTAATTCTTGCGCTCTTACAGTAGCAATACTACCTACAACTTCTTCTTTTAATTTTGATGTGCCGTAAGAGGATGTAATGACAATTTCACTTAAACTCGTTGTGGTCTCCTCTAAATACACCTCAAAATAAGATTCATTTCCTAAAGTAATTTCTTTTGTTTCAAAACCTAAATAAGAGAATTCTAAAACTACAGATTTCATATCGTTTGACTGAATAAGGTACTTAAAATTACCATCAAAATCTGTAATGGCTCCTTTTTTAGTTCCCTTCATAAGTATGGTTGCGTTTGGGATTCCAAAATTGTCCGACTTACTTTTTACAATTCCAGAGATTTCTCTCTTTTCAATTTCAGGTTTTTTATCAATAAATAGAATTTGCTTATCTTTTATAACATAGGTAACATTTATCTTTTTGGTGAGTAGATCTAGCACTTCTGTTAAGCTAACATTACTAACTTCTATAGATACTCTTTTAGAACTACTTACCTTATTTGTATTGAATAAAACTCTGTAAGTTGTTTGTTGTTCTAGGGTTTCAATAATTTCTCTTAAAGGTTTGTTTTTTTTATTAATAGTAAACGTTTGTGAAAACGTGTTTGTAACTATTAAGAATAGAAAACCTAAAAGAAAAAATGTTTTTTTCATTATTGAGGATGAATGTATGGTTGTTTTATGGATCATTTCTATATCCTAAGGGTGATAAATTTCTATGATATTCTGTTGTTTTTTATATGTAAACGGTGTATCTAATTTAAAGAGTTCTAAAATATTTTCTACATTAGATTCTTTAATTTTTATGGTTCCAGTAAATTCTTGCGATGCTAAAAGAGGGTAGTTGTTTATAATTTTTACATCATAATACCGCTCTATTTTTTTAGAAATATTTGTAAAAGAATCCTTGTTAAAAATTAATTCACCATGAATCCAAGCAGTGTAGTTTTCGGGATTTACGTCTCTAGCTATAAAACTATTTTCATTCTTTTGCCAAGTCGCTTTTTGGTTTGGTTTTAAAACGATGGCGTTTTCTTGATTATTTTTTTCTGATAAACGCACAGAACCTTCCGTTAAAACGCAATCAATAAAACCATCTTCTTCATAGTTACTTAGATTAAAAGTGGTGCCTAAAACCTCAATATTTACATCATTTGCTTCAACAATAAAAGGTTTTGTTTTTTCTTTAAACACTTCAAAATGCGCTTCTCCTTTTAAAATTACTTTTCTATTGTTCGCTACATTAAATTGTTCTGGATACGTAAAAGAAGTCCCAGCATTTAAATGAACAATAGTTCCATCAGAAAGTATCACTTTAAAGGTCTTAGAAAACGGAACTTTTATCGTGTTATAAATCGTTTTTTTAGTTGATGGATTTTTATAATAAATAAGCTCTTTGTTGTTTTTTTTGGCAATGATATTTCCTAAAGTGTCTTTTATAATTTTATCTTTTTTATCAGAAATGTATTCTATTGTACCCGAGCTTTTTTCTAAAACAACAAAATTTTCTACGGTACTTTTCTCTTCAGTTTTAAAAGAAATAGTGGTGATATAATGAGCACCAGCCAACAGCAATACAAGGACAGCAGCGTATTTTAAAAATTGGTTAAAAATTGATTTTTTGGGTGCAGCTAGTTTATTTTTAACTGTATTCCATTCAAATAAATTTTTGGTGTTGGAATAAGATCCAGATAACATCCATAATTTTTTTAAACGGATAAATTCTTGTTTGTTTTCTTCCGATTGTTCAATCCAATCAAAAACCTTAGCAACTTCATTTTCTGAAGCCTGGTTGTTTAAGTATTTAAATATTAAATTCTGAATCATTTTACTTTTTTAGTAGAGAATATGCAAACCTCTCTACTAGTTTGTACACATTAGTGTTACAAAACCCTAAATAAAATGTTAATTTAATATAAAATAAAGTAAGATTGCTGGCAGATAATCTGACAATTTTGTCTTTAAAACCTTTATTGCCTTAGAAAAATGGACTTCAACAGTTTTTATAGAAATATTCATTTCTGCGGCTATTTCTTTATTTTTTTTGTTCTCAAACTTTTTACTTCTAAAAATTTGTTTGGTTTTTTCTGGTAATTCTTCGATAGAAGTAAATAGTAATTCTTCTAATTCTACAAAAGTTAAAGAATCGAATTGCAGAGATTGTAGTACTTCTAAATTTAAAAGACGTTCTTTTTTGTTTAAGGTATTGTTTACATATTTTTCTTTAACCTTTCTATGTCTTAAAATATTTAAACATTTAGATTTAGAAAAAGTGTATAAGAAAGAGGATATTCCATTAATGGTTTCAATTTTTTCTCTTTGTTTCCAAAGGTTTAAAAAAGCTTCTTGTGTTAAACCTTTAGCATCGCTTTCATCATGGATAAATTGTACGCAAAAACCAACAATGTTGTTATAAAACTTATGAAAAAAATACTCAAACGCTCTCTCATCTCCTTTTTTGAAGTTAATGAATTTTAAAAGCTCTTTATTTTGTGTTTTTTTCATTGTCATCACAAAAAAGATAGCTTGTTAGTATTTAAATAACTGCTATCAGCATACGAAACTAAGTAAAATCAACCTCTTACAAAAGAAATTGCTTTAGGAATGATAGAAACTTTTATAGAACCTGATCCAATCAATTCGCCATCTGCTTGTATAAAAGGCTTAGAATTTTTAGGAATTACGGTTATTTCTTTCGTTTTGTAAGTCGCTACTTTTTTATGATGTACTATTTTACCAGAATATAATTTTTGTAAGTTTAAAATTAAATCTAGAAATGTTAAATTTTTAGCAATCATAATGTCCAATAAACCATCATTAAAACTTACATCTTTTGTAAATTGCATACCACCACCAGAAAATTTACAAACACCAAAAATTGTCATTAAACAATTGGTTTCTATAGTTTTATTATCAAAAATAATTTTAAAAACCGATTTTTTGTAAAATAATAAACCATAAATCCCTGCTAGTAAATAAGAAATAGCACCAAAGCGTTTTAAAGTATTAAGTTTATGCACAATATAACCATCATACCCTAAACCTGCTACATTGTTAAAATAATGAATTTTTTTCTGTGCTGTTTCTAAAACACCTATATCTTGTAGAATTGTATTTTTTCTGTGAATGATTTCTATTGCATTTTTAATATTATTCGGAATGTTATGTGTTTTAATCCAATCGTTACCTGTTCCTAAAGGAATCACTCCAATAGTTATATCCGAAGTTTTTACATACCTTTGTAGCATTATTCCGTTAACTACATTGTGTAGTGTACCATCTCCACCAACTGAAATAATATTTCTAAACCCTTTATTGATAGCGTTTTGTACCAATTCTATTTCGTGTTTAGAAAATGTTGTTAACGCAAAAGAGTAGTTTATATTCTTGTTGTATAATAATTGTTTAATTTCTTTCCACTGTTTAGAAAAATTACCATTTCCAGAAGTAGAATTTGCAATTATAAACCAAGAATCTGCGTTTAGAGTAACGGAATGAGACATAAATGATAATTAAATAAAAGCCAAAATACAACAATAGATTGATAACTATTTTTTAATAATAATTACAGTTAATAATAGTAATTTGGCATAACATAAAAGAAGTAATAATTAATGACAAAAAGGAAGAAAAAAATATATAAAAAGAAAGGTAAAGTTGTAAAAGATTTAACTAGAAATATATTTAAAATTTTAAATGAAGACAGTAGTAAGTTTTACAATTACAAACAAATTGCTGCAAAATTAAATGTTTCAGATACTGAAGGTAAAAATCAAATAATTAAGAAACTAACAGAGTTAACTGGCACAAAAAAAATAAAAGAAATAGATAGAGGAAAATATCAAATTAATGAAGATCGTAAATACTCTTTAGGAACTTTAGATATTACTTCTAATGGAAATGGTTATTTTATAACAGATGATTATGAACATGATATCTTTATACCAAATATAAATCTTGGTAAAGGTTTACATGGCGATGTGGTTAGAGCCTATGTGTATAACCGTAAAAGAAGTAATAAACTTGAAGCAGATGTTGTAGAAATTATAGAGCGTGCAAAAACAGAATTTGTAGGTGTTTTGCAAAAGAGTAAAAACTTTGGTTTTGTAATTTGCGATAATAATAAAATGTATGCCGATATTTTTATTTCTCAAAATAAAATGAATGGCGCAGAACATGGAGATAAAGTACAGGCAACAATTTCTGATTGGCCAGAAAACTCAAAGAATCCGTTTGGAAAAATTACCACAGTTTTAGGGAAACCTGGCGATCATAACACAGAAATGCATTCTATTTTATTAGAATACGATTTACCTTATGAATTTGAACCAGAAGTAGAAAAAGAAGCGCAAAATTTACCCATAGAAATTATAGCAGCAGAAATTGCAA
>P_2C_Liq_3_UnCtyDRAFT_100416_pt1 | contig 12928 bp, 30 predicted proteins | sample Pon2CUnioCityCA_3_FD_9720 | JGI IMG/M metagenome (IMG submission 9720)
AGTGTTGGCAGTCTAACATGCATTCTTTTAACTTGTCCGCCCGTTTGGCTATAGCAACTACGACAAGTACCAACCAGAAGACCGAGGTGTATCGAAGTAACAAGACAACGACAGTGACGTTCGGTCATAAAATAAAAAAACTTCAAAGCTGCTTTGAAGTTATTGGCGGTCCGGACGGGACTTGAACCCGCTATCTCTGGCGTGACAGGCCAGCGTATCTACCACTTCTACTTCCGAACCAACTGCATCACACACGGCTTACAAATTCCGTCCCAACACTATGTGGCAGGTGTGATGCCACTGTATACTACCTTTATCCAACATGTTGCTATGCTTACACTAAAAGGGTTCACAGTGTGTTTAAATGGAGCGGGAGAAGGGAATCGAACCCTCGTAGTAACGTTGGCAACGTTCTGCTCTACCATTGAGCTACACCCGCATATTGGCTTTCCAGCTACCTTAGGAGTCTAATCATATTGGATTAAACTTTACGCTAGGACAGATTTCAACTCAGAGATCCTAGCAACTAAGACTGGAAACTTGGTGGAGGATACCGGGATCGAACCGATGACATTTTGCTTGCAAAGCAAACGCTCTCCCAACTGAGCTAATCCCCCAAATAAGTGCCAGTTTAGTCCCTACTGACAGGTCTCCTAGCTATCTCACTTCATACAAAGCCTGAAGTTTCACTATGTCTAGGACCTTGGCTAATGGTCGGAGATGTAGGATTCGAACCTACGACCCTCTGCTCCCAAAGCAGATGCGCTACCAGACTGCGCCAATCTCCGTTTAAACTTGGTGCTGTCTTTCCAGCAGTCACCGCTTTAGGTATGCATCCCTGCGCTGCGGTTTGCGCCTCGAGATGTAATATGGTGCCCAATGAGGGACTCGAACCCCCACGCTTTCGCACTGGTACCTAAAACCAGCGTGTCTACCAATTTCACCAATTGGGCAATAAGATTCCTAAGGCTTAACTTGTCCCTATTAGGCAACAAGTGCTAAAGAATCGTTGTATGGTGCTGGTTGCAAGATTCGAACTCGCGACATCTTGATTACAAATCAAGCGCTCTACCAACTGAGCTAAACCAGCGTTATCTTTTTACTCTACAGTTAGGACACCAATCTCCGTGACCTAAGTCTGTTTTACATTCACTGCATGTTGTCATACAGTACTTATATTATGGAGCGGGTGATCAGAATCGAACTGACGACGAACTGCTTGGAAGGCAGACACTCTACCACTGAGTTACACCCGCTTAATACTGGCAGAGAGGAAGGGATTCGAACCCTCGGAACGCTTGCACGTTCAACTCCTTAGCAGGGAGCCCCGATCGACCACTCTGGCACCTCTCTATATTCTACAGCAAGAAGCACCGGTACTACACAATGAGCCTGCCGTGTTGATCTTCTTGCCAAGTCCATAGCAATGCTATGAACAATTTTGGCTCCTCGTGCTGGGCTCGAACCAGCGACAACCTGATTAACAGTCAGATGCTCTACCAACTGAGCTAACGAGGAATAAACTCTACTTACAACTGCACTGCTTGCAGACTCGAACTGCGGATGCCCGTCGGCATTGAAGTCCACTTCACGAACGGAATCGAACCGTCTTCCTCCCATTGTTCACAGTGCATGTGTAAGTAGAGTCTTTGTTTGCGTATGTTGGTGCATACGCAACTCTACTTACAAGCTCATCATCGCATATGCTAGAGCCTAAACCAAATAAGTTAAATTGTCAAAGAGCGTGTAAACTTGCGTCTACGTTGTTTAGTTAATATAGTGTATTTTCTACAGTATGTCAACCAGTTTGTTTTGTTTTTTACAAGTGCTTCAATCTGTGTTAACAGTTTCTGCTGCTTGTTTAGTTAATATAGCGTATTATGTATGCCTTGTCAATGTCTTTTTTGCCTATTTGGAAAATAAAAAACCCTCCTAGTATTGCTACTGGAGGGTTTCAAAACTTAAACTGTAAACTCGTTTAACTTCTACTAACCTCCGTGCACACATCACCCGCTGGATTTTCTGATCCAGATGTCCATGTACTTAGGTTGTTCGATACGAGTTTCATTGAAGTTCTCTATTCCTATTTGTTGTGTTTTATTTATCATCTAGATTAAAAACACGCATATAATTGATTTTAATCTACTAAAAAATCAAGTTCTTCTAGATCTTCACGCAACACAAAGTCATCCGGCAGTTTTACTGCTTTGCCTTCTTTGATGTTGGCAATCATAATTTTGATATCTGAAGATGCAAATTTGGTATGCTTTTGCAGCACCAACTGTGCTTGGAAAAAATCAGTTGTACTTCTGTATCCAGTTACGATCATTTCAATGCTCCTATACTCTTCAACATATCCTGTGCTAGTGTTGTATCTTCAACAACATCAGGGTAGTTGTCTGTTTGTTGACTGTAAAACTCTTCAGGAGTTTGAATCTCAAACGTGTATGTGATTTTATAATCATTATTCATTTTTATCAAAATCCACAATGTTGTTTTTGTTGCTGACAATGGTCAAGTTTGGCTTTGACTCCATTGTTTCAAAAATTTTATCAAACGCTTTTTGAATGTCTTCAGGAGCCTCGTCGTCTTCAAAGTCCAGTAGGTGTTCGATGCGTTGTACACGCATCAACACTTCTTCCAACATTATTGCAATCTTGTCTAGCTTGTCCATTGTACACCTACTGCGCTATGATACTTACATTTACAGGAATACGATCGCCTACATTGTAACGGTTGTATGTGTAGCTTCTGCTGCGAATACCGTTCCATTCATAAGTGATGCGATAGTTTTTGATTTCTTGCACTTGCTGGCGTACCACAACTTCGTTGCACTGTCGTTCCATGCGGTATCCTGTGATCACTTGTTGACTGTTGTTGCCGTTTTCTGCTGCAACCATGCCTCCAATAATAGCACCAATGGCAGCACCGTCGTCTTTGCCTGTTGCACCTTTGCCAATTAGCCCGCCAATGATCATGCCTCCTAGTACATCGCCGCCGCTGGCGCCATTGCCTTGCACTGTGCCATAAACAGGCACTTCAACGTCTTGACATTGTGTGGTAGGCACATTTTGATAACTGGTTTGATAATTGGTTTTGATATTGGTCACAGTTGCATATCTAGTTTCAGCTTTTGCTGCACTTGCAACAAATACTGCAACACTGCCAATAAGAATACCTTTTAATCCAGATTCGATATATTTGTTCATGGTAAGCCTTTCTCTAATGCCTATAGTATTAATATACACTAATGGCGGTAGAAGGTCAACCTCTTTTTACGCCTGTGAGCTGAATTGCATAACGATTTTGTGTGCTCATGTTGTACACTGCATGCGGATCGTCGTTTTCCCAACTGATCCAATCACCGGCACTCCAAGTACCTAATGTAACATCGCCAGCTTGCGAAATTTGTCCAGGCACACTGTCTTCCAACATGATTACAGCACGTACAATGGTTTCGTCTTTGAGTTTGTGAAATGACTTGTACTTGCCATATAAATCGCTGTGTACAGGCAAGTATTGCCCGGGTTTGAACAAATTGATAGCTACGCTGATGTGTTCTAAATCAAAGAAGCTGGCAATGTAGTCGTGTACCACAGACGGAAATGGCTTGGGCTGAAAATAGTTGTACAATGTCATGTACATTTTGCTGTGCCCGTGGCTGGCAAACTCGTTGAGCAGTGCATCGTCTTTGTGTGTATCAAACGTGTAGTCCAATTGTTTGAACTGTTCAATATCCCATTTTGGGGCTATGTGTCCTTGCGAGATCATTTGCCTGCGGTGCCTAACTTTATACTCAACACAAAATTTTCAACCAGTAATTTTGTTAGTGTGCTCAGCATCACCAATTCTCTGTGATCCTCGGGCACTTCCATCATCTGTGTCAACACATTGCCGGCAAACATTTCATATGCTTCTGGCTCTGTGATGGGTACACTGCTCCAGTCAATGGTGTCTTTGATTTCAACTTCTTTGGCAAGTTCGATGATTCTACCAATTGCCTCTGTTCTAGAGATAGTCACTTTTTCCATTTAATATTTCCCAGTTCTTGTATTTGTCTCGTTCTTCACGGTACTTATCTCCAAGTTGTTTCAGCTTGGGATACTTTGATTCCAAGTATTCATCTGTGATGATTTTTAGAGGCTTGCCTTCTACGGCATCATTCCACGCATCACCAAACGCTTGTAGCTGTTGCTCAGTTGGTTTGGTTTGCATATTCGCCCATTGCTGTGATAAATTTTTCAGCATGTTCTTGATGCTCGAAGTGGAATGTATGCTCGTAGTTGGCAGTCCAGGTTGTAACACTCCATTGATGTCGCTCACAAACACGTTTGCACCAAGTCTTGCCTCGATCAACCACATCACTGTGCAGTCTCACAGTGTAGCCTGGCTTCCACAACTGTTTGTATTCAAATGTTTCAACTGGTGTCATAATAACCTCTAATGTAGTGTTTGATAATTGCTGTCGTCGTTTGGATCGACTCCAAAATGCAGTTGACACAAACTAGCAATGCTTGCAGGAATTTCTTCTGCTTCTTCTAAAGTTGCTGGAACCCAGATGCCTTTGACTGCACCGTCTGCTCCAATAATAAGTCCATAGTCGTCTTCTTCGAGCGTTTCTGAAAAGCCCATATAGTCATGTCGTGCCATATTAGTACTCCCTATGTTATATTGTATTTAATCGTTTGGCTGCATACCTTTCTTGGTAAAACTTTTAGCACGACGAATAATGTCGTCTTCGCTTAATCTACTGTCACTCAAATAGCGTTTCCACTTTTTGTACAGTTTAGCCTTGCGTTTGTCTTTAGGTGTCTTCGGCATCTGCTTCCCAATACCTACAATAAAAATGATTGCCACAAGCATCAATCTCGTGCTGCGGATAACCTTCGCTCAACAGCCAAGGAAAGATACTTTCATCTTTGCCNAAGTCTGCGGGTAAAGGTTTAGGAAAACCATACTTCCAACCGCTGGGCGGATCACACATCAATACTTTAGTTACCATACCTTGCTCCTAGCAGTTTTTCCCTTAGTGTGCTTTTAGTATACAAGGGATTGTTGCTGGTGTCAACCAAGCCTATTAATAGGTCAAAGTCTTCACGCTGAAACTTTTCAACGCCTGTGTCTACTTTGCTAACAAACCACCCGCGTTCTCGCAGTTCTTCTGCAAGTTCATCATCGTTCCATTCGTCGAGATCAACTTCTACTTCTACATATGATTCTACAGTTTTATAAGTCATTATTTATTCCATTCTGTATGCTTGAGAATTTTCATATCTTTGCCGTGTCCTTCAGTCTTGATGTAGCCTTGTTCGATTAGACTGTCAATGGTAGCTTCCACAGAGTCTTCGAGGTTACGTCGAAATCCAATATAACGTCCAAACGCTGTGCCTACTGTGTAAGCAAACGCCAACCACAAAAACATTTCGTTGAAAATAAAATCCATTATGCTACCACCGCCTTAAAGTTTTCTAATCCAAGTCCTGTGTATTTGCTTGCACTGCCGTAGCGCATATAGCACTGTTTACAGGCGTCTTGTTCGTTTAGTGCCTTTACCAAATCAATGTGTTTGCTGCCTACATAGACATTGTAATATCTAAACATATTAATCGCCTTTTATTATGCTCAGCATTTCGCGGTTTTCCCAATCAACTTTGCGTTTAGCATCTAGCCACATGTTGTGGATTACATAACCTAGCATAGGCAATGTTGCAAACATCAGTCCAACAAGAGCGCCGGCGCTTTCGGACATGTTTTTTTCCACGTAAAATGTTAATGCAATCGCACCACACACATATACAGCAATGCCCGCGGACCATGCTAGATTTTTAAGAAATTTTTTCCATACTCTATTCATTTTAGTTCTCCATATCAATCAGTTTTACATAGTTTATTTTGTTCACAGTCAGCCCACTGTCTCTGTCTGTGATTTGAGATTTCACATTGGCACGGAAACCAAACACTTTGCCAGTCTTGTATTCAAACTTGTTTGAAAACATAACTAGATTGCCGTTGAATCCAGCAGTGTAGAAATATGTTTCATAGTTCACGCTGTAGATACGCTTGAGTATTTCCAACTCGCCAATGATCTTTTTGTCCTTGATAGGCGCACTGTCTGCAAACTCAGTCTTTAGACGGCCTTTGTAGATCTTGTCCTCCAGTTCACGTTCTACAAACTGCGGCAAATATGCGATTAGGCCAACGCTGTTAACAGGTGTATCTGTCTGCGAATACGCTGCAAAGATATATGCTTGAAAATCACTGAGATTGCCCAATGCCAGCATTGTATAACGGCGCATGTGTTTTTCTGCTGCTGCTAATGCTGTGCGATCTTCTTCTGTGACCTTTATAGGAATAAAATCACTGGGCAAATAAGTTGTATCATCGAAATAATATGCTGCGGTTAAGCCAACAATCTCTTTGTTGCTAAACGTTGTAGGTTGGCCTTCGCTGTATCTGCGAGTTGTTTTCACATAACCTTGATTGATACGGCTTGCTGCAAATGCCAACTCCAGCAACAGTTTGGTTGGATACGTTTTTAATGGTAGTACGTCCATGGTGTGCCTCTGTTTGTTTGTGCCTACACACTAATATAGCATGTAGGCACAACGTTGTCAATCGATTTCGCACAATCCATTTCCAAATACGTCAGGAGTTTTTACTATCGTACTATGCAGTAGTATTTCTTTTGCTGATTTAGCTGTACGAATTTCGTCACCGGTTTTTTTATCTGTTTCAGTGGCTCTACGTCCAGCAGTATACTTGATATCAAAATAGCTGTCATTTAGATGTGCTTTATGTGCATCAAAGAATCCATCTTGTGCATCATCTCTGTTGCAGTAAAATACAATATCACCTTGCAGGTCTTTGTTTACACAATATTCAATTAGAGTTTGATGATCGTCATCTGTAAATCCTTCGCCATAACTAGTAAAGCTATCTCTATATGGCGGATCATAAAAGAAAAACACACGTTCGCCAACAGCAGCATCACTTGCAACTTGCCAGTCTCCGCAATGAATATCTACTTTTTGTAAAAATGTATGCCATTCCATTACATTTTCTTTATCATACACAGATGTCTTTTGATTTCCTAAACCAAACGGTGTATCAAATCTACCATTAGCACGTTTGGTAGTTTGCCAAATACCATTAAATGCTGTTTTCATTAAAAAGTACAGTGTAGCACTTTCCTCTGTAGCAGTCCATGTATGTGTATTAGTTGCATATGGTGTACGAAGATTGTAAAACCATTCTTTGCGTTTGACTTTATCCAACGGCAAGTATTGTGCTTCAAGTGTATCCATATGTTTGATAAAGTTATCAACATCATTCTTGATAGCAGTATAAATGCCAACTAGTTCATCTTTAACATCATTGATCACAAATCTTTTTACATCCGGACAGTTTTCATATACCCAAATAGTCATTGCTCCACCACCAAAAAATGGCTCGACAAATGTGTCGTAGCCACTAGTTGGAATACCTGGATTATCCAAGTACTTGGGTATCATTTTATTTTTGCCGCCTGCCCACATGTATAATGGTTTCATAATACTCCTTCCAGTGTTTCTTGCATTATAGCATTGACTTGGTCAAATGTAAAGCCATCTGGTGCCATATAAAACTTGAAGTTATCGCCTAGCATAATATTTGCTTTACGACGAAGATTGTCCAAGCATTGTCCTTGTGCAGACCCAGGGCCACTACAAAAAGTTACATATACTACATCTGGATTAATATGTTTTGCTGTACAAGCATTGTCCCACCAACGTTCGTATGCATTGCCTCCGAGCCCTTGTTTTTTAGCTTCAAACACTGCTACTAGTTTGTCATCTTTAAACCATGCGCCTCCGTCTGGAGCAAAACCAAAACAGTTGTCGCCAACGTATTTTATCTTATCTTCATACGAAAACTGTTTTATCATTTTTAGATTGGGTACTCGAATACTATCTCGAGATTCTTTGAGTTGTTTATCGAGTTTAGAACTATCAGCATCTAATGCAGTTGTGCCTGATTGAATGCCGCCTTTGAAGTTGTTTACACGTTGTGACATGTTCTGCCTTTCAATGTTGCCTATAAAGTAACATAACATATTTCTGTTGCTTGATCAACCAGTTTGTGTCCATTTTAAGTGGGCAAGGCGTTCTTTTTCTGCCCAGCGCACAAACAACCCAGCTTCTCTGCCCATGGCTTCGATCTCACTGGGCTTGTCCCAGTAGTCTATACCCTTTTCGTTGTCTTGAGTAAGTTCGCCTAGTTCATACTGTTTTACATGCACCATCTCGTGTGCAAGTGTCATAAGCATTGTACGCATGTTGAGTGTACGTTTGATATCAACTTCGTATTCGCTGTCTTCTAATTCTGTGCAATAACCATAGTTCTCATCATTGCTCATTAGTCGAAAGTTGATTTCTACTGTGGGATTAACATTGAACTTTTCGCATACATATGCAGCCATACTGAGTGCATATTTGCGTTGATTGCGTGTTCCGCCATTTACTGTGATCATACTTGCCTCGGTGTTTTGCCTGTTAGGAGATACATCTTTTTAATAATAGCATCAACATCAGCTTCTGTCAATCGGCCTCTTACACTATCACCTTCTGCTGTAATACCAGGCAATTCTGTTAGACCCGAAGCTACACCATCTGTTGCGGCAAACACACCAATTTCGTACAGCCCTTCAGCAGATCCATAACCGTCGTTGATAATGCTCAAGTGATACTTGCCAAAGTCTAGTACAGCCTGACGACCATTTGAACTACGCTCTTTGCGTAGCATTTTAAAACTTTTAAGTTCTAGGATCATTGTACCCTCCCTTGTTAACTATAATATAACACAGGTAGAGTAGTATGTCAAGTTAGATTCTGTATGTAATACGACCCTTGTTAAGATCATATGGCGTCATTTCAATCTTAACTCTGTCGCCCATTACCAGTCTAATTCTAAACTGTCTCATCTTGCCACCTGTATAACAAACAACATGATGTCCGTTTTGTAGTTCTACTTTAAAAGTTTGGTTAGGCAATACATCTACTATTGTACCCTCCAACTCTAATGTGTCGTTATTCTTGGCCATCGTCGACCTTGGTTATGGTTATTACACCTTTTTCTATTTTTATCTTCAATGTGTCTCCTGGCTCCCAGCCCATTTTTTCAGATACTTCTTCTGGTATATTCATCAAGACATTTTCCGGATCGCCATCAATGTCTTCAAATATATCTTCTACTTTATAAATTTTATTTACCATGTTTATCCTATCTTTTTCTTTTTGTATTGATTTAACAATCTCACGTTTTCTATTTCTTCTATAGTGTCTGCTTCTCTAACACTTAACGAAAGCAACTTGTTTAAATCTTGTGGCAATCCTACTTGTCCTAGTCTAAATGCACCTATAGTAAACTTTTTGGTTCTTGATAATAAATCTAGTTCGTTGGCTAGATCGATTGCTTGAAACACATCCATATCTTTGTTTTTCCAAACTACGTTATCAAGCATACTGCTGGCAAAGTGAGAGTTGTCATAGTATTTTTTAGGCTCGTATTTTTTCTCGGCTATTTCTCGAAGAGACATCTCTGTGTAACCATATTTTTTATAGTCCAAACTGATCAAACTGTTTTTGTCATGATGTTTTTTTGGAATGTCCATTGCAAACGGCTGAAATCGTTGCCCTTGCCAGTTATCCAACAACCAACGTTTTGTGTTGCGTATTGTCTGTTCAGTTTCATGCGGCAAGCCTACGATTAAACTTATTTCTCCTCTATACACGTTGTTGTTATTATGCATGAAATAGTTTTTTATGTCAACCAATCCTTGCTGTAAACGTTCTGGATGCATGCCTTTGCCTACGATTTTAGCAGTCTCGTGATTGAAGCTTTCTATTCCGTAGTAGTGTCCAATAAACCCCATTCTCAACAAGGCTTCACGTTGTTCTACATTGCTAACCAACAAGTCTGCTCTTAGAAAGCCTGTAAACAACGGATTGAAATCCAGTGATTCACTAACATCAGCAAAACGGTTGATTTTGCTTAATCTGTCATTGAATGTTTCGTCAGTGACAACATAACGACTAACACCAAATCTATCATACGCATCTTTGAGTTGACGTTCGACACTGTCTGCGTTTCTGCTGTAATCACCTTTGACGCCCAACATAGGAAAGTTACAAAAGTCGCATTTGAATTTACATCCGCGACTGAATTCTATAGCAAGCCATTCTTCAGGACAAATATAATCTCTATCTTCGTATATGATAACAGGATCTTTATAAGGTGCTGCAACATAATCTTTGTTAGGTAGAATTACTTTTCTCTTTTTGTCATCTACTACATATTTCACAGGCTCGCCGTTGCCGAATAGATATTTGCAAAGTGCAAAAACAGCATGTTCGCTGTATCCTTGAAAGTAATAATCTATGTAATCACTGTCAATGCTGGGCCAGGCATTGCTGCCGCTGAAAATATACAAATGTGGCCAGTTTGCTTTTAACCATTCACAGAAATGTTCCAGCATAGGGTTCCATGTATAAAACAAATGACTGAACCCTATGAATTTTGTATTGCTGTCTATACGAGTTTCTGCAAACTGTTTTAGTTCTTCTAACTCCCACCACAACACAAAATCTACTACTTCACAATCCCAGTGTTGTTGCCTAAGTTCTGTAGCCATGCGATGTGCGCCAGAGGTTCGACTGGTAAGACCAAAACTAAAGATTATCGACTTGTGCATTGCTGTATTTATTGCATCATAGTGTGTTAACTTATTGGATCCGAAAACAAAATAAATGAATAAGTACAAATAAAGGTTAAGAGAGTCATGTCACGAACATTAGTTGTAGTTACTTGTCAAAGAGATCAATGGGGTTTTGAAATGCTGTGTCGCAGTATGGAAAAGTTTTTAGAACCGTGCAGCGTTATTTTTATCTGCAACGACACTGTTGAATACCAAGGTGTTTGGCGAAAGTTGTACAACAAACATTACAAACATCATTTGAGAAAGTTTGATGTTAGAATACTAGTTAAAGAAGATTTTTGGGACGAGTCTGCAGAAAATCACTTGCATCCAATGGAAAAGGAAGGTTGGGTAGATCAACAGGTTATAAAACTTGGAGTTGCTGATTATATCAAGACAAAAGAATATGTAATATTAGATGCTAAAAACTTTTTTATAAGTGATTTGTATCTTGAAGAAATACAACAAGTAATGCCAGAACCTACTGGATGGTGTGAAACTATACTAAAAAACTGGATTGTAACATGTGCAGAAACAATGGGATTAGAAGTACCAGCAAGTCAGATTAGATTAACTCAGAATATTACTCCTTACATTTTCAATACACAACAGGCTCAAGAGTTATTAAAGTTTTTTGGAGGAACAGTATTCTTATTCAAATGGTTTACCCTTGAATCAAGAAAACCCAAACACAGTCCTGCTGAATTCTTTTTATACGAAATGTTTACTATAAAAAATGATTGGCGTAATCTTGGAACTACAAAACAAAATTGTATAGCGTTTTGGCAACACATGCATATTGATCAAAAGTTTCGTTTAAAAGATTATATAAAACACACAAGAGAAACACGAGAGATGTATGATCCTAAGGTTGCTAGTTTTCACAAAGGAATGGTTCCTTACTGGACAGAAACAGATGTTCTTCAAATAACCAAAGAACTTGGTTGTTTGGATATAATGCCAACACTTCATCAAATGCCGTTTACAGGCGAAAAAAGTTATACTAATAGGCTAAATACTATTAGCAGAGCGTGAGGGCGCACTTTATGGATTTTTTAACACTGGTAGGTGATGTAGGATTTCCCATCGCCGGAGCATTGGCAGCAGGCGGTTTCGTTTTTCTAACACTCAAGTTTATTCTTGCAGGGGTTACCGGAAGCGTAACAACACTGAAAAACATCATTGGACAACTGGACAATCGTGTGCAAACAATGAACAACGACCTAGTTAAGATTGATGCACTACTAAGCTATGCTCTAGGTGTAAAACCCAACATAGACAGAATAGCAGCCAATGAAGGAAAGAATGATGCCAGAAGAGACTAACATAGACGACAAAGGTAAAATGGAAATACAACTACGTATACTAGGAAACGAACTAGTTGCTATTAAAATGTCAGTCGATGATTTCAAGATGAAATGGTTGTTTATCGGTGTGCTTGCTATGTTGGCCGTAGGATGGGCAGCAAGTAGTTTTGGTCCAGACTTGATTGGTATGTTTGGAGAATAAATGGATATTGCTGCTGCTATAAGTGAATATGGTTTTCCTATTATTGCTGCCATGGGCATGGGATATTTTATCTTCTTCATATGGAAGTGGGTGACAGAAACTATTGATCCTGTGCTGGGCGAAACTATGGGTACACTTATCAAACTTGTTGACCGTGTACGCATGCTGGACAACGATATGATACGACTCAACAGCAAACTCAGCATGGTGCTGGAACATCGTGCTCAGCTAGACGATGAACGCAAAGACGAACTCAACGACATTGTAGCAAAGTATCAAAGCACCAGTCAAGTATTCAACAGCACAGGCAAAGAAGACTCTAAGCCTGCAGAATCAAAGCCGGAACTCAAAAAAAGAACCACCAGATAAGTATCTACATGAGATACTATTTAGGACAATGCGAGTACAAATGGACTCACGCCAATACCGATATGGAAAAACTATGGGTACAGCGTGAACTCGGCACAGAACTTTTTAAAACCATAGAGTCCAACAACTGGTGTTGGGTACTGTTGCGTAGTAGTAGTATAAGTCTACCCGGAGATACCTATTGTAGAACTATGATATATGTTGACAGCAATGATGACAAACTAGACACACACTTTGTATTAAAGTATCCTCAAGCAAAGCCACTGGAGCAAGTATAATGATATGGATGGATTATAATATTGAGCAAGCCGGTCCTCA
>P_2C_Liq_3_UnCtyDRAFT_100421_pt1 | contig 12909 bp, 11 predicted proteins | sample Pon2CUnioCityCA_3_FD_9720 | JGI IMG/M metagenome (IMG submission 9720)
TTATTAATTCCAAAACACACTATACAATACTACCAAAATCAGCATTACTGCAAACGAACCAATATTAAATAACGGACTTGTTTTAAACATTGCTTTAGAAATATCGATACCTTTTTCGTCATCTGCACCTTTATGTTGCAAGTAACTGTATATGGCAATCACAATCATTGTTAATACAACTGTATACCCCATTTGATCCATAAACGGAACATCTACAAAAAATGCACTTGTAGACCATCCTTTTGGAGCTACTTTAAAATACATTGCAATTGGAATAGATAGTAACGCACCAAAAATTGCCCCTTTGTTGGTGGTCTTTTTCCAGAACAAACCTAACATAAATACGGCTAAAATACCCGGACTTACCACCCCTGTATATTCTTGGATAAACTGAAACGCTTGATCTAAATTTCCTAACAAAGGCGCCATAATACAAGCGATTAACAAAGCAACACCCGCAGAAATTCTACCCATATTTACAGTAGCTTTATCAGAGGCATTTTTATTGATGTATTGCTTGTAGATATCCATCGTAAAAATGGTAGAAGTCGAGTTTAACATCGAAGCCAAAGAAGAAACTATAGCTGCTGCTAATGCCGCAAATGCCACACCTTTTAATCCGGTTGGTAAAAATTGTAACAACCAAGGATAGGCTTTATCAGCTTGTTCTGCACTTGGTAAGTTTTCTAAACCAGCCATCCCTAATCTTGCCATAATTTCAGGATCATTGACCATTACATAGGCTGCAATTCCAGGAATTACCACGATTAACGGAATGACTAACTTTAAAAATGCTGCAAATAAAATCCCTTTTTGTGCTTCTTTTAATGATTTAGCAGCCAAAGTTCTTTGGATAATGTATTGGTTAAATCCCCAGTAATACAAATTAGCCACCCACATTCCTCCAACAAGTACAGCAATACCAGGTAAGTTTTTATATTCAGGATTCGATTCGTCTAAAATCATCGCAAAACGTTCTGGAACTGCCTCGTATATTGTAGTCAATCCTGCAAACATGCCTTGTCCGTCTGAAACGGTATTTAAAGCCAAATAAGTGGTTACTAAACCTCCTAAAACTAAAAACACCACTTGAATTACATCTGTCCACGCAACTGCAGACAATCCTCCATATAAAGAATACGCCGCTGCAAAAAGTGCAAGCCCCACAACACCATACATCATCGGAATTCCCATAATGGTTTCTAAAGCCAAAGAACCTAAATATAAAACAGTAGTTAAGTTTACAAAAACATACAGGGCAATCCAAAAAACAGCAAGAATAGTTTTTAGATTGGTAGAATATCGTTTTTCCACAAACTCAGGAATGGTGTACAATCCTTTTTCAATAAAAATGGGTAAAAAGTATTTTCCCACAATAATTAAAGTGATGGCTGCCATCCATTCATAAGAAGCAATGGCTAATCCTGATGCAAAACCTGAACCAGACATTCCAATAAACTGTTCTGCAGAAATATTAGCCGCAATTAAAGAAGCTCCAATTGCCCACCAAGGCAAAGATTTACTCGCTAGAAAGTAATCTTCTGCATTTTTTTGGTGTCCTTTTTTATCTCGAGAAACCCATAATCCTACTCCTAGAATTAGAATAGCATAGGCTATAAAAATAATGTAATCTAAAATTTCAAAACTTGCGGTCATAGTTGGTTTATACTTTTAATTATTTGATTGTTAATTTGTAAAAAATAGCGTTTAAATTTTTGTTTATTTTAATTTGTGAAAGTAATAATTATATTTTAAAATTATTCGGTCATAGATAATTTATATGGGTATAAATTGGTCAAATAAGAGGTACTATGGTTTTAATTATGCCAAATACTGTTTTAATTTAGTCCTTATAGCTTTCTGCACACATATGCTACCTATATATAATACGTGAAAACAGAATACTTCAAGAAAACAGAAAGAAAGAAGAAGAAATTTTTCAAAAGTAGAAATAGAAAAAGTCAACTTGTTGTACCCAATAAAAAAACCTCTCAAAGAAAAACTTTGAAAGGCTTGTTGTACAGGCGGAGAGACTCGAACTCTCACACCTCGCGGCACTAGATCCTAAGTCTAGCGTGTCTACCAATTCCACCACGCCTGCATTTCGGTTTGCAAATATAAACAATCAAAAGAAACTACAAAGTAGTTCATTATTATTTTTCTATTTTTGATAGAGAATTAAATAAAACAGAATGAATACAGTTAAAGATTATATTAAAGAGCATAAAGAACGATTTTTAGATGAATTAATTGAGTTACTTAAAATCCCATCGATTAGTGCAGATTCAGCGTATAAAAAAGACGTTTTAGTAACTGCAGATTACATTTTAGAAAGTTTAAAAAAAGCGGGATGCGATAAGGTTGAATTATGTAAAACCCCTGGTTACCCCATTGTTTATGGAGAAAAAATAATTGACAAAAATCTACCGACAGTTTTAGTATATGGACATTATGATGTACAACCTGCAGATCCAATCGAATTATGGACGTCACCTCCATTTGAACCTGTGATTAAAAAAACAGAAATACATCCTGAAGGCGCAATATTTGCTAGAGGTGCTTGTGATGACAAAGGGCAAATGTATATGCACGTAAAAGCATTAGAATACATGACATCAACAGGAAATTTGCCTTGTAATGTAAAATTTATGATTGAAGGTGAAGAAGAAGTTGGGTCAGAAAGTCTATCTTGGTTTGTCCTTAGAAATAAAGAAAAATTATCTAATGATGTAATCTTAATTTCTGACACAGGAATGATTGCTAATGATATTCCATCAATAACAACTGGTTTGCGCGGTTTAAGTTATGTAGAAGTTGAAGTTACAGGGCCAAATAGAGATTTACACTCTGGTTTATATGGTGGCGCTGTCGCCAATCCTATCAATATTTTAACTAAAATGATTGCCTCATTACACGATCAAAATAATCGCATCACAATTCCTGGTTTCTATGATAACGTAGCAGATTTATCAAAAAAAGAAAGAGAAGATATGGCAAAGACACCTTTTTCTATACAAAATTACAAAACTGCTTTAGATATAAAAGAAGTATATGGCGAAGAAGGGTACTCAACTAATGAGAGAAATTCAATTCGCCCAACTTTAGATGTTAACGGAATTTGGGGTGGCTACACAGGTGAAGGTGCAAAAACAGTGATAGCCAGTAAAGCGTATGCTAAAATTTCCATGCGTTTAGTGCCAAATCAAGATTGGAGAGAAATTACAGAATTATTCAAAAATCACTTTGAAAGTATTGCACCAAAATCTGTAAAAGTAAAAGTAACACCACATCATGGAGGGCAAGGTTATGTAACACCAACAAACAGCACAGCTTATAAAGCTGCTAGTGAAGCTTACGAAAGTACTTTTGGCAAAACTCCAATTCCACAAAGGAGTGGAGGTAGTATTCCAATTGTAGCATTATTTGAAAAAGAACTAAAAAGTAAAACCATTTTAATGGGGTTTGGCTTAGATTCTGATGCCATACATTCTCCTAATGAACATTTTGGTATTTGGAACTACTTGAAGGGTATTGAAACTATTCCACATTTTTACACTAATTTCTCAAAACTATTTAGATAATTATTATATTTATAGCACTTTAACTTGTTTCTACGACGATTTAACGATTTAATTATACAGGCTAAAAAAAAATTCCCCAAAACAAATTATAGTGTACTAAATTTGACTTTTAAAGTCTGAATATAAATCAATTGAAAATAAAATTAATTATGAAGAAAATTTACTTGGGGGCAGTATTTACAATTATGTCTTTATTAACGAACGCACAAGGTTACAGTCCTTGGTCTATAGATTTAGGAGCTGGTATACACAGGTTAGGCTCTACAATATCTCCTGGTTATAATGCTTCTATTCTAGGGCAAGGTAACTTTGGGGTTAGATATATGTTTAATGAACGTTTTGGAATGCGTTTAGACTTGGGCTACAACAGTTTTTCAGAATCTGCTGGTAATCCTTTCACATCAAACTATTATAGAGCTAGTATAGAAGGTGTTGTAAACGTGGGTAACATACTAAAGTTCGATTCTTGGACAAATCGTTTTAACATACTCGGGCATGCTGGTTTAGGTGCAGCCTCTCTTAATGTTACAGAACCCATTGATAATGGAGGTGATTTTATGATAGCTTTAAATTTTGGTCTAACTCCTTAATATAAATTAAACGATAGAATATCTTTGTTTTTAGACTTTTCATCTTTTATTCATTTTAGTCAAGAAGACAATGTTGATGGAGGTGAAAATACTGCTTTCAGAGAATCTAACATTAGTTTTTTTTAACACATCATTAGGCGTTAATATAGCTTTAGGAAGAAACAAAAAATTAGCTGAATTTTCTGAAGAAAAAACAGCTGAATTAGTTTTAGATACTGAAATAGAGGCACTTAAATCTCGTTTAGCATCTGCAGAAAAAGAAATCGAAATCTTAAAAACCAAAGAAGCAGGACCAAATAAAGAACTTATTATGACTGAACTTGACGAGAGATATATTAGAAAAGATGAAGCAGAAAAGTATGCAAGCGTAGTAACAAGCTCTAATGTAGATTTTATTAGAAATTTATTAAATAGTGGTTATATAAATGTATATTTTGATGTAAATAAAACTAAAATACAAGAAGGTTCTTTAAACTCTGTTAATTATTTAAAACAATTTATGATTGACAACCCTTATGTAAGTGCAGATTTAGTGGGGTATGCAGATGAAACTGGTACCGAAGAAAAAAACATGACGCTTTCTCAAAACAGAGCAAAAACAGTATACGATGTTTTAGTTGCTGCAGGAATTAACCCTACAAGACTTTCTTACTTTGGTGGTGGAGAAGACAAAACCGTTACTAAAGATGCTAGACAATTGGCAAGAAAAGTTACTTTTATACTAAAATAAATAAGATTTAAAATAATTGAAAAGCATCAACAAAATTTAATGTTGATGCTTTTTTATTGGTATGAACTATAAAATTCGTTTTATTTTTTCAAAAGATATGCCTTAATAATATAATCTACTTTTGGGTAATTTTCTTTTAAAAAAAGATTACCTCCTTTGGTAATTTCTTCTTGTTTACGGCCTAATGCATCTCCATATCCATTATAAAATTTTAAAATATTCTCCTTACCAGCAATAACTTTAGCAACTACAGGAAAACCAGTAACTCCAGAATATGCCAATTTATCCAATCTAAAATTATCTTTTAAATTGATAAATAGCTGATTCGATCTAGTATTCACCCCTCCCCTCGCAAAAGAAATGGTCATCTGTGCATTTTTCTCTAAAACTGGTTCGTCTTCAATTCCTCTTTTTTGCCATGCATTGTTGATTAAACTGTCATTATGGATTCCGAACTGCGCCACAAAATCAGGTACAACTCTAAAAATAGCCACATCTTGATAATACTCATTTTTAATTAATTGATACAATCGATCCACACCTTTGGGCGACCATTCTCTAACCGCTTCAATATCAAAAATTCCTTGGGTGGTTTCAAAACGTGCTTTAAAAGTAGCTGGAGCTTCTTTTTTTAACCATCTTTCTTTAAACTTTTGCGTTGCACAAGAAGAAACTAAAACGACTAAAGCTACTAAAATTATTTTTTTCATTTCTGTTGTATTGATTTACTTACAAAAATACTTAAATCTTAATAAAATAATTATGCTACGTTTGTAGCTAAACGTAAAATTAATGCATCACTTGTAGAAACTTAAAACGCCTGTTAAAAAACTTTTCCTAATTCAGAGAAATCATAAAATCAAATTAAAACTCCGAAATCCAAGATTTTGCTATGTAACAAATTCACATTAAAAGCGTTGTATTGATACAATTAAATACAAAACTGTGCTCAAAAATTTCTTTTTAACCTGCTCTGGAGTTGACAAATACTTGATTAAGGAATGTTCTAATGGAGAACAAAATAAATATGTAGGCATAGGTGCTACTGTTTTTTTTACAGCAGTTATGGCAACCATTGCTGGCAGTTATGCTTTGTATACTGTTTTTAATAATTTATACGCGGCTATTTTCTTCGGATTAATTTGGGGATTGTTAATTTTTAACCTAGACAGATTTATAGTTTCTACGATTAAAAAAACGGATTCTAAATTCAAAGAATTTCTACAAGCAACTCCAAGAATTATTTTAGCAATTATCATTGCAGTTGTAATTTCTAAACCTTTGGAATTAAAGTTGTTCGAAAAAGAAATCAATCAGGTTTTACTGACCCAAAAAAACCAAATGACTTTGGATAATAAAACGCAAATTGCACAACAATTTACGCCAGAAATAGCAAAACTAAACTCAGAAATAAATTCTTTAAAACAAGAAATTATAACGAAAGAAACAGAAACCAATGCTCTGTTTCAAACCTATATTTCTGAAGCTGAAGGAACTGACGGAACTAAAAAAAGAGGCAAAGGACCTGTTTATGAAGAAAAAAGAGCCAAACACGATGCTTCTTTATTAGCTTTACAGCAATTAGAACAAGAAAACGCTAAAAAAATTACGGCCAAAGAATCTGCTATTGCAACTTTGGTTGAAAACCAAAAATTGGCAGAAACAAAATCGCAACCCATAATTTCTAATTTTGATGGATTAATGGCACGAATTGAAGCACTCGGAAAATTACCTTGGCTTACCTCATTTTTTATTTTTCTGTTATTTTTAGCTATTGAAACGTCACCAATTATAGCAAAGTTATTAGCGCCAAAAGGCGAATATGATTTTAAGCTAGAAGAAAAATTATCGGCTGTAAAAACTTGGGCAACCCAACAAATGCAGCAAAGAGAACAAATGTTACAAGCCGATATTGCTATCGATAATAAAGTGTATAAAGAAATTACTTCAGATGAAGATCTGTACAATTACAAACAAAAAATGGCAAGAGAATTGATGAAATTGCAAGCTGATTCGTTTTATAAGAAACAACAAAAAATGTTGTAAAGAAGCAATTGCCCTATTTTAGGCAATTCATCTACAAACAAGTTTAGGTACTATCTTTGAATATAACAAAGATATGAGCCCAGATTGTAGCATTTGTTTGAGCTCTCACGCTTTTGGGCGTGAAGCGAGTGCGGAAAGCTGGAAATAGCTGCTAAAAAAAAGCAACATTCTTTGAGATTTCTCCATAAAGTCGAAATGACAGATTCTTAAAAAATAATAAGATCTCGCTTTTCAGCAGGATTAATTCAACTAATATATTTAAAGAAATAGCTTTTTTACTATTTTTAAAGTTGAGTTTCACCAAAACAAAAAAAGCGTCCCAAACTAGGGAAGCTTTCCATTGGTTAACAAAACCAGACACTTTTTACGAAAGTGCCAAAACAACACAACTATTATCACTCTAACAAAAAGTGATATGCAAAGATACAGCCTTTTTGGTTATTCTAAAATAATTATTACTTTTTTTACATTTATCTGAATTGTCTATTTCCCCATACATTGTATCTTTGCAAACTTTATTAAACATTAGAAATTTAAACAGCAATGCAGTTATCAGAACAAGAAATTGTACGTAGAGAAAAGTTAGCAAAATTAAGAGATTTGGGCATTAACCCTTATCCTGCAGATTTATTTCCTTTAGATGCTAACTCTAAAGAAATTAAAGAAAATTTTGCTGAAGGTAAAAAAGTTGTAATTGCTGGTCGTTTAATGGTAAAAAACATACAAGGAAAAGCTTCTTTTGGGCAGTTGCAAGATGGGGAAGGTAGAATACAATTGTATTTTAATAGAGATGAAATTTGCCCTGGAGAAGACAAAATAGTATACAATACTGTTTTTAAAACCTTATTAGATTTAGGTGATTTTATTGGGGTTACTGGTACGCTTTTTACAACAAAAGTTGGAGAAAAAACAGTGTTGGTAAAAGAGTTTAAATTACTTTCTAAAGCTTTAAAACCGTTGCCAATTCCTAAAGTAAAAGATGGTAAAACCTATGATGCTTTTACAGATCCAGAAATGCGTTACAGACAACGTTATGCAGATTTAGTGGTAAATCCGCATGTAAAAGAAGTATTTGTAAAGCGCACAAAATTATTTAATGCCATGCGTTCTTTTTTTAATGATGCTGGTTATTTTGAAGTAGAAACACCCGTTTTACAACCTATTCCTGGTGGTGCAGCTGCAAGGCCTTTTATAACGCATCACAATTCTTTAGACATTCCTTTGTATATGAGAATTGCGAACGAATTGTATTTGAAAAGATTGATTGTTGGTGGTTTTGACGGGGTTTATGAATTCTCAAAAAACTTTAGAAATGAAGGAATGGACAGAACGCATAATCCAGAATTTACAGCAATGGAAATCTATGTTTCTTACAAAGATTACAATTGGATGATGGATTTCTGTGAGCAATTGTTAGAGCATTGTGCACTGGCCGTAAACGGAACGTCTAAAGCTACTTTTGGCGAACATAACATTGATTTTAAAGCGCCTTACAAAAGAATCACCATGCGTGATTCTATTTTAGAATTCACTGGTTTTGATATTTATGATAAAACTGAAGACGAAATTAGAGCTGCTGCAAAAGCGATGCATATTGAGGTTGATGAAACCATGGGGAAAGGTAAATTGATTGATGAAATTTTCGGTGAAAAATGCGAAGGAAACTACATTCAGCCTACGTTTATTACAGATTACCCGAAAGAAATGAGTCCGCTTTGTAAAGAACACAGAACCAACCCAGAATTAACCGAGCGTTTTGAGTTGATGGTTTGTGGTAAAGAAATTGCCAATGCATATTCTGAGTTAAATGACCCAATAGATCAACGTGAGCGTTTTGAACATCAATTAAAATTAGCGCAAAAAGGTGATGATGAAGCTACCGAATTTATCGATGAAGATTTTTTACGTGCTCTAGAATATGGAATGCCACCAACGTCTGGAATGGGAATTGGAATGGACAGACTTATTATGTTTTTAACCAACAATCAATCTATACAAGAAGTATTATTCTTTCCGCAAATGCGTCCAGAAAAGAAAGCGCCTGCTATAGAATTGAATGATGAAGAAAAAGCAGTTTTGGCCATCATTACAAAAGCCGTAAAAATAGATTTAGGTGATTTAAAAACAAAATCTGGTTTATCTAATAAAAAATGGGACAAAACCATCAAAGGTTTAACAAAAAAAGAAGTTGCCAAAGTTTCTAAAACTGATGAAGGTTTGTTTGTAGAAGCATTGTAAAATGCTTCGTTATTCTGAACTGGTTTCAGAATCTTTATCATCAATAGTAATGATTTAAATTATGACATTTAAACCTAAAATCTGCATTTTAATAATTTGTTTGAGTTTAGGTTTTCAGGGCTATTCTCAATATTTTATTAACCTAGAATCTGGTGCTTTATTTTCTGAATCTAACACCTTTAGAGAAGGTGTAAATGGAACGTTGTTTTCTTTGACCGATGATTTATCTAGTCCTACAGTTCCCTTTTTTAGAATAAGAGCAGGGTATTTGCTCAATAATAAACATCATTTTTCTGTGCTAATTGCACCTTTACAACTCACCGCAAAAGGGACTCTAAATTCAGATATTATCTATGCTGATAAAACTTTTATAGCAAATACACCTCTCGAAGCTGTGTATCGTTTCAACTCATTTCGGTTTACGTACAATAGAAGAATTGTAAATAAAACGAACTTTAATTTTGGGGTAGGTTTATCGCTTAAAATGAGAGATGCAGGGTCAACTTTAGAAAATGATACTCTTTTTGAGGGCGGATTTAGTGTTGGTTTTGTGCCTTTAATTAATCTTATTTCTACTTGGAAAATCTCTAACAAAATCAATTTACAATTCTTTGGTGATGGATTGGCTGCATCAAGAGGAAGAGCATTTGACTTGGCCTTAACTGGAAATTACAACATCAACCAAAACATTGCAGCAAGTATTGGCTATCGCTTTTTAGAAGGTGGCAGCGATGGTGTAAATAGCTATAATTTTGTAAAATTGCATTATGCTGTTTTGGGAGTTACATATCAATTTGCTAGATTTTAGATCGATTTTTTTTTAAGAGACACTCCTTAAAATCAACTTTTTTACATTAAATAAAGTACGTTATAAAAAACACCGTTTGAAAAAATCACTTTTTTATTCCACAATTTTCTAATAGTTTTGATGAAACGAAAAGCATCAATGAAAAACTATCAAAAAATAATCGAAGACATTTATATTGATGTGAAAAACATTGATGATGCTGGCAAAGTAGCCAATTACATTCCAGAATTAGGTACAGTTTCTCCTGATCATTTCGGAATCAATATAACTACAATTGATAAAAATTATTTTGGAATTGGTGATTATGAAAAGAAATTTTCTATACAAAGTATTTCTAAAATACTGACCTTAACTTTAGCCTATCAATTAGAAGGCGAAAAATTGTGGGATAGAGTTGATGTTGAACCCTCTGGAAATCCGTTTAATTCTTTATTACAATTAGAAGCCGATAAAGGAATACCAAGAAATCCGTTTATAAATGCTGGTGCTATTGTGGTTTGCGACGTTTTAATCACTCACCTAAAAAATCCTAAGAAAGATTTTATAAATTTTTGTAGAGAAATTTCGAATAATCCACATATAAATTATGATGATAAAGTAGCGCAATCAGAAAAAAATACAGGTTTTAGAAATATTGCATTGTATAATTTTATAAAGTCTTTTGGCAACATTAAAAATGATATTGATGTAGTTTTAGATTTCTATTTTTATACCTGTTCTATAGCAATGAGTTGCAAAGAGCTGTCAACAATCTTTCTCTTTTTAGCCGACGATCATTTTATCACACATAAAAACACTAAAATACTAACCGAAAGTCAAGTCAAAAGAATAAATGCCATTCTACTAACTTGTGGTTTTTATGATGAATCTGGAGAATTTGCATTTCGAGTAGGCTTACCAGGCAAAAGTGGCATTGGTGGAGGCATTGTAGCCATTCATCCAGATGAATATTGCATTACAATTTGGAGTCCGAAATTAAATCTAAAAGGAAACTCTTTTAAAGGAATGTTATTTTTAGAGAAATTTACAACAGCTACAGCATCTTCTATATTTTAGTTTTTTTCAATTCCGACTGAATCAGAGACGTTTATATTAAAAAAGTGTCATTCTTTTTTTATATTTGATATTATTAACTGTAAAAACTGCCAAAATACGTTAAAAGAAAACGCCCATTTTTGTGACGATTGTGGTGCAAAATAGTTTTAGATAGAATTAATTTTAAAAATTTACTTCTAGACTTTTTTATTGTAAATTTTGGTGTTGACAGTCGTTTTTTTCTGACGATCAGAAAAATGTTTACACAGCCAGAAGAGGTAATTCACCAATATTTAGAAGGGGTTAGAAGACGTTATATTAATCCATTTGCTTTTTTGGCAGTTGGTGCTGGTTTATCTCTTATTATCTTTAATTATTTTGCTGACGATTTTATAGCGATTCAAAATGGGATGCAATCTGAGCAAATTAAAGATTTACAAGAAAAAGCGTCAATAGATCTTGACCAACTTAAAAATCTTACCGAAAAAGAAAAGCAACAAAAACAATTGGAGAAAAAACTTGCACAATTTCAACTTGATTTTTCAAAAGGAATGTGGGAGTTTATGTTGCGTTACTTTAACCTTTTAACTTTTGTATTGTTATTAATTTATGCTGTTTTAAGTAAGTGGACATTTTGGAAGCCTCATAACTTTGGAGAACACATTGTTATGAATGGCTATATTTACGGATTTACAACCTACTTAACACTTATTGCTTTTTTCTTTGCTATAGTTATTAACCCAAATATTTATATGATAAGTCTTTTGGTTAGTATTGTGTATTATATGTATGCCTTTGGTAGAATTTACAAGCTTTCTATAGGTAGAAATATCTTAAAACTGCTCCGTTTTATGTTTGGTCTGATTGTTGTTTTTGTTATTTTTATGATAATATCCATTTTAATTGGTGTATTTATCGCCTATATGGGTTGGATAGATATTACATAACGAACGCCATTAATTTGTTTCCAAACCATAACTTTTTTGATTTAAAAAAAGCTTATTACAATAATTGGGTAAATCATAAAGGGCTCAGGTTGTACAAATTTTCTATAACTGCTTTTGCCTAGCGCAAAAAGTATTGATGCACCCTCTAGTCCATATTATTTTCAGCAAGTGTTACATTTTGAAATGTTGGAAAACTCTCAGTAATACTTCCTGCCCCTTTTTTATTAATTTTAAACGTAACATCTTTTGTTGTGGTAAATAACAATACCGATAAAAAAGAGGTTTTTAGGTGAAGTTTCAAAACTTCAAAAGCCTGTGCTAATGTATATTCGTTTAAAGTATCTTCTGTTTCTTTAGACCTAAAACGAAATTTCACAGCTACTTTGGTATCTTTTTCAAAAGAAATTGGTCGTACAAATATATTTTTTAAATCTGGCTTTCCAATAGTCTTTGCCATAGTTAACTTGGCAAAACGCCCTTCTTGAATGCTTTCTTTTACTTGCTCCCAAAAAACTAGAAACACTTCTTCGTAATTCATAATTATATATTGATGATGACATATGCGCTACTAATCCTTTAATGGAGCCTACATAAGCCCTAGATTGTTAAAAAAGAAAATCTAGCCTTTAAACTTCATACCCAAATGCACCACTTTTTTAGTTTCAAAAAAAGGTTCATCAAAATAATTTGGTAAATCGTAAACTGTTGCAGAAGTATATAATTTTAACTCTTCAGATAAATCGCCTCCTTTTAAATATAGAATTCCATTTTTTAAATCGTGATTTTGTTTTTTTGTAATTTTTCCTTTGGTCCATCTTACAAATGTTTCCATTTGTGCAACTGCTCTGCTTACAATAAAATCGTAAGTATCGTTTACTTCTTCTACTCTACCATGTGTGGTTTTTAAATTTATTAAACCCAAACCAGCCACAAC
>P_2C_Liq_3_UnCtyDRAFT_100422_pt1 | contig 12902 bp, 13 predicted proteins | sample Pon2CUnioCityCA_3_FD_9720 | JGI IMG/M metagenome (IMG submission 9720)
TCCAGCGACAAGGTCGGCGAGCTTTTCAGGCTCTTGCGCCTCGCCCACGGCTGAAAGCGCCTCTTCAGGGATATTCTTGCGCACTTTTGCATAGCGCTCAAACTCGTCGCCAACCGTGCGCAAAAGCGCTTCAACAGTGGCATCATCGCCCATGGTCTCATCCAGCGGCTCTGCCGTCGCTTCAAAGAACTCGGGGTTGTCGAGGTAACCGGTGACGCTGACACGCGTGATGCCTTCCACCAACACCTTCACGGTGCCGTCGGGCAGTTTGAGAAGCTGCAGCACATTGGCCAAAACGCCAACTTGATAGATGCCGCTTGTGTCGGGGTCGTCATCGCCCGGATCGACCTGTGCGGCGAGCAGAATCTGCTTCCCGTCGTTCATGACCTCTTCCAGCGCGCGCACCGACTTTTCACGGCCCACAAACAACGGCACGATCATATGGGGAAAAACCACAATGTCGCGCAGCGGCAGTACTGGGTAGGAGGTGTTCATTTGTTCTGTCATGCTCTTGTCCTGTTCAGTGGCAAAGCCCCGCACCCCTCACCTGAGGCAGCTTCGGCGCTTTCCGCGTTTTCGAAGTGTTAACTTGGGTGTTGCCCGCACCGTTTTCAACACGAAGTTTGCGCCAAGATGCCTTTCGGCGCGACAATCGGCAAGGCTCAAATGTGCAAGTTTTGCGACAGATTGGGCGCAAACAGCGCTGAACAGGGCCAAAAACCTGTGAACTGGCCACAATTCGCAGACGCTACGGCCCCCGCACAGCCCCAGCCTGCCCCGTGCCAAACCAAAAAAGCAGGCCCACGCGGGTTTACGCGGCGCGGGCCTTTCCCTATATAAACAGTCAGGAACCAGAGGACGCGCGCCATGACTGAAATGATTGATCCGATTGAAGGCACACCGCTGATCGCCCCGTCAGACACGGGACATCCGCTCTATGAAAACATCGTAGAGGCGTGCCGCTCGGTCTATGACCCTGAAATTCCAGTGAATATCTATGACCTTGGGCTGATCTACACCATCGAGATCAACGCCGAGAGCGAAGTGCGCGTGCTGATGACGCTCACAGCGCCCGGCTGCCCTGTTGCGGGCGAAATGCCGGGCTGGGTTGCCGAAGCCATCGAGCCGCTCGCAGGCGTAAAGCAAGTGGACGTCGAGCTGATCTGGTCGCCCCCGTGGGGCATGGACATGATGTCTGACGAAGCGCGCCTAGAACTAGGCTTTATGTAACCAAGTCAAACTCTTAGAAGGGAAACCAAATGTTCGGCATCCCAGGCAAACAAGCTGTTACCATGACAGAGTCCGCCGCCAAGCAAATCCGCAAGCTCATGGAGGCCAAGGGCCACACCGGGCTGCGCATTGGCGTGAAAAAAGGCGGCTGCGCAGGTATGGAATATACGATGGACTACGTCGACGAGCTCAACGAGCACGACGAAGTGGTTGAAGAAAACGGGGCCCGCATCCTCATCGCGCCGATGGCGCAGATGTTCCTGTTCGGCACCGAAATCGACTATGAAGTCTCGCTCTTGGAAGCGGGCTTCAAGTTCAAAAACCCCAATGTCGAAGACGCCTGCGGCTGTGGCGAATCGATCAAGTTCAAAGACGTTGAGAGCCTCGCCGCCGACCTCGGCAAAGCCTGAGATCATGGCCGCCCTGCTCTGCCTGCTGACACTCTGTGTGATGCTTGGCGTGGCGTGGCGCGCCAATGGCCAGTTTCAAAACCATAGCAGCTTGCCCCTGCAATTTGGCCCCACAGGGCAAGCGGGCTGGCATGCCCCGCGCAGAGTGGCGCTGGCATTTATGCCCGCGCTTGCTGCAGGCACCCTGCTTTTGATGGTGCTTTTCGTCCCTGTTCTCTCAAGCATCGCCACAGCTTGCGCCTGCCTCTTGGGCGGGCAGCTTCTCTATCACTGGCTTCTGGCACGCAGCCTTTAGGCTTTGGCCTTCAGGTGCATATAGGTCTCGTCATACCGCTTGGTGAGATAGTCCCCCGCCGAGATCGGCGCAGCGCCCTCTGCGCTGACATCGGTGTCATAATTCGGGTTGAAAAACATCGGCACCGAAACGCGCGCCTCGCCCGTGCCTACCACACGGTGCAACGTGGCTTTCACACGCCCGCCCGACCACATCTCCAGCATCTCGCCAAAATTGATGACAAACTCCCCCGGCTTCACCTCGACCTCGTGCCAAGCGCCATCCGCGCCCAGAACCTCAAGGCCCGCCGTCCCGTCGCCTGTGAGCAGCGTCAGGCAGCCATAGTCTGTGTGCGCGGCGATGCCGAAATCCTTGTCGCCAGCCCAATCGGGCCGCGCGGGGTAATAATTGCTGCGCAACAGCGCCATGGGGCGGCTGAAGCGCGCCTCAAAATACGCAGCATCGCGCCCTGAAGCCTCGGCAATATGGACCAAAAGCGCACGGCACAGCGCTATCGCCTGCCCGTAATAGCCCTGCACTGTCTTGGCAAAGCCCGCGGGTGCATCGGGCCACTGGTTGGCCCCGTAGACAAGCAAGCCACTGGCGCGCAGCGGATCCTCGGCATCCAGCTCATAGCCGCAATCAAACACTTCTTTATAATCAGGGTTGGCCATCGGGTCGACCTGCTCGGAGCCACTCGCCCCCCAGCCACGGTTGGAGCCCGTGCGCGCCATATCCACCTTGGCTTTCTCGGCCATAGGCAGCTTGAAAAACGCCTCGTAAGCCGCAATCAGCGCCAGCGTATCTGCTTTGGAGATGGGCGTGTTGGCGATCTGTAAAAAGCCCGTTTCCAGCACCCCGCGCGCGAGCTGGGCGCGCGCTTGCGCATCCCCTGCCTCAAGCGCTGCAAAATCAATCTTATCAATCATATCCAAATCCTCGTACCGCCTGAAACCGTTCTAAACTGTCTGTCCATGAGTGCAATGCCGCCAGAAGCATATTGGCCCCGCGCACCCAAGCTGCTAGGTCTGCCTGAACACGATTGAGGAGCAGATCATGCGGCGCAAACTAGCAGCAGGCAACTGGAAGATGAACGGAACGCAAGCCAGCCTTGCAGAGCTGGGCAAACTTGCCACAGCCCACGCCGCCCCGGCGGTTGATATCCTCATCTGCCCGCCTGCTACGCTGATCACAGCCGCCTGCGCCCACGCGCCCATCGCCATTGGCGCACAAGATTGCCACATGGCCAGCGCTGGCGCCCATACAGGTGATATTGCGGCAGCCCAGCTCAAAGATGCAGGCGCAACAGCCGTGATTCTGGGCCATTCAGAGCGCCGCGATGCCCATGAAGAACACTCGGACCTTGTCCGCGCCAAAGCCCGCGCCGCCCAGGCCGAAGGGCTGATGGCGATTGTCTGCATGGGCGAGAGCCTTGCCCAGCGTGAGGCCCAGAACACGCTTGATATCATCGGTGGCCAGCTCGCAGGCTCTATCCCTGACAGCTCCACAGGCGAAAACCTCGTTGTCGCCTATGAGCCGATCTGGGCCATTGGCACAGGGCTTGTGCCCAGTCTTGACCAGATCAGCGAAGTCCACGGCTTTATCCGCGCACGCCTTGAGCGCCGCTTTGGCGCAGGTGTGGGCCGCTCTGTGCGCCTGCTTTATGGTGGCTCGGTCAAGCCTGACAACGCAGCCGATATCTTCACCGTGCCCGATGTCGACGGCGCGCTTGTGGGCGGAGCCTCGCTGACAGCGGCCGACTTCTCGCCCATTATCAAAGCGCTGGAGGCCGTCTAGAGCGGCAGCATTGTCGTGTGTTTGATCTCTTCCATCGACAAAAGCGCTGTGACGTTGTGAATTTTCACTTCCGAGATCAGCGCCTGATAGAAAACATCATAGGCCCGCGCATTGGCCACCCGCACTTTCAGGATATAGTCGATATCGCCCGCAAGCCTGTGAGCCTCCATCACTTCGGGGCGCTCGTGCAGCGCGCGCAAAAAGGCGTTTTGCCAGTCTTTCTCGTGCTCGCTGGTGCGGATCAGCACAAAAAAGCAGGCCTCAAGCCCAAGCGCCTCGGCATCCAGAAGCACCGTCTGCTGGCGAATGACGCCCCCCTCCTTCATCTTGCGAATGCGGTTCCACACAGGGGTCTTTGAGCTGCCAACTTGCCCTGCGATCTCGTCAAGCGATTGCGCCCCGTCCCGTTGCAGCTCGGCCAGAATTTTNCGGTCAAGCGNGTCAAGTTTNTGCCCCATGAGGAAACTCCCGTTAAAGCCGTGTGACATGCGCGCNTGCAAAACATATGTTCCGCCTTGCGCCCTTTNNNCGCCTCATACNGAGATAATTTCCCGCATTCAAGCAAAACAACANCGCCAGCGCTTGCCCCTGCATCTGATCCAGATCAAAGCTATTTCAAAGATACGGGTTTACCCCGTANCCAACCCAAATAAGCAGCGAGAGCCTGANATGACCGAGGCAAAACCGATCAAAACACCCACCCTGCCCGATGCGCAGACCGTGACCGAGGTAAAGCACTATACCGACCGGCTGTTCAGCTTCCGCTGCACGCGCCCGGCCACACTGCGCTTTCGCTCGGGCGAGTTTGTCATGATCGGCCTGATGGGCCCGCCTGACCCCAAGACAGGCAAGCAAAAGCCGCTTCTGCGCGCCTATTCCATCGCCTCACCAAGCTGGGATGAAGAGCTCGAATTCTACTCCATCAAGGTGCAGGACGGCCCCCTCACCTCACGCTTGCAGCACATCAAGGTCGGAGATGAGGTCATCCTGCGGCCCAAGCCCGTGGGCACGCTCGTCCATGATGCCCTGCTGCCGGGCAAGCGGATCTGGTTTTTTGCCACGGGCACAGGCTTTGCACCCTTTGCTTCGCTGCTGCGCGAGCCACAGACCTATGCCGACTATGACGAGGTCATCATCACCCACACCTGTCGCGAAGCCGGCGAGCTGACGTATGGCGCCGAAATTATCGAGGGCCTCAAGACAAACGAGCTGCTGGGCGAGGTGATTGGCGAGGGCTTCTGGAAGAAGATCAAATATTACCCCACGACCACACGCGAAGAGAGCGCCAAGATGGGCCGCATCACCGACCTCATGCGCTCGGGTGAGGCCTTTGCCGACCTTGGCGTCGAGCCGATCTGCCCCAAGAACGACCGCGCCATGATCTGCGGAAATATGGCCTTCAACCTCGAGCTGAAAGAAATGCTGGAAGACTACGGCCTTGAAGAAGGCGCCAACAGCGAGCCCAAGACATATGTTGTTGAAAAGGCCTTTCTGGACTAGCGCAGGCCTTGCCACCCGCGCAGATGCGCAGAGCAAACCGACCATAAAAAAAGCCCCGCTAAAACCAGCGGGGCTTTCTCTTTGTCAGAGGGGATCAGGCTTACAGGCCCATCGCCTCTTTGACTTTTGCCAAGATTTCCTTGAGCGCGTCAGGGTTGTCCTGTGCGGCTTTAAGGCCTTGCTTGAGAACGTTTTTCTGCATCGTGCCGATGGCTTCCGAGCCGTCGATCATCTCTGACACTTTGTCAAAGTTGAAGCCCTCTGGTGTGAGCAACTCGCCCATGCCGGATGTCGCCTCTTCGGCCGCGTCCGTGGCTGCTTCTGCTGTCGCGTCCGCTGCCTCTACCGCTGTGTCTGCTGTCGCGTCCGCGGCTTCAGCTGCTTCGGTTGTCGCCTCAACAGCCTCTGTTGCTGTGGCGTCAACGGCGTCGGTGGTCGCGTCTACCGCGTCGGTTGCTGTCTCGGTGACCGTATCGGCAGCCTCTGAAGCCGCTTCAACCGCCGCGTCAGCTGCGCCTGTGGCGGCGTCCATCGTTGCGTCAGCTGCCTCTGTGGCCGTTTCAGTCGCTGTATCCACAGCCTCTGCTGCGGCGTCTGTTGCAGCGGTTGCTGCCTCTGCTGCGGCGTCTGTGGCTGTCTCTACAGCATCGGTGGCTGCGTCAGCCGCTTCAGTTGCCGCCTCTTCCACAGCTTCAACCGCTTCACCGGCTGTTTCTGTGGCCGCATCAACCGCGCCCTCAACAGCCTCGGCAACACCTGTCGCCGCGTCAGTGGCCGCTTCGGTCACCGCGTCAACGGGTGCCGCTTCGGTGACGGTCTCTGTCACGCTCTCCACGGCCTCTGTCACGCTTTGACCTGAGTAGACATAATAGCCAACTCCCAAAACAATCGCAGCAAGCACAATCCAAAGTAAATTCTTCATAACTCTTTCCCCTTAGGTTGGGCGCTCAGGTTTGCATGAGCGCACTCAATGTGCCAAATGGCGCAGGCCACTGAAAGCTGCAAGGGGGAAAGGCGCTCAAATCAGCTCAAATCAGCCGATTGCCGCTTGAATCCGCCCAAGCTCCCCTCTACCCTGCGCAAGACTAGCAAGGTCAACAACACAAAGGATCAAAACCATAGCCCGTAGACCTCATAACGCGCCTCCACAGCGCGACACTGGCCCCCGCGTCAATGACCGTATCACCAGCAATGAAATCCGCCTGATCGGCGCTGATGGCGAAAACGTCGGTGTTGTCACACCTGCGCAGGCCATGGTCATGGCCGCCGACGCCGATCTGGACCTTGTCGAGATCTCGCCAAACGCGAACCCGCCGGTCTGCAAGATTATGGATTTCGGCAAGTTCAAATATGAACAGCAAAAGCGCGAAGCCGAGGCCCGCAAGAAACAAAAGATCATCGAGATCAAAGAGGTCAAGTTCCGCCCCAACACGGACATCAACGACTATAACGTCAAGATGCGCAATGTGACCAAGTTCTTGGAAAACGGCGACAAGGTGAAAATCACCCTGCGGTTCCGTGGCCGCGAAATGGCCCACCAGAACCTCGGCCGCGAGCTGCTGGAGCGTGTTGCCAAAGACGTGACCGAAGCTGAACTCGGCAAGATCGAGAACTTCCCTAAAATGGAAGGCCGCCAGATGGTTATGCTGATCGGCCCGACCGCGAGCAAGTAAGCCTTGCTCACACGACACACCATAGCGCCCCGCATCACCCGCGGGGCGTTTTTCGTTTAAGGAGCCCAAACGCATGTGGGAAGATCGCTTCAAAGCCGAGGGCTACCTCTTCGGCACGGCCCCCGCCCAATTCCTCAAAACCCATGAAGCCTTGCTCACCGCGGGCCAGAGCGCCCTCTCTGTTGCCGATGGCGAGGGGCGCAACGCGGTGTTTCTGGCCGAAAAGGGCCTGAGCGTCACCGCGCTGGAATACGCCCCCTCCGCCATCGCCAAGGCCGAAAAGCTCGCCAAGGCGCGCGGCGTAGAGGTGGCATTCCATGAGGCCGATGTCCTCACCGCCCCTTTCACCGGAACATACGACATGGTGCTCGGCATCTTCATCCAGTTCATGGGGCCAAGCGCGCGCGCCGCCCTCTTTGACAAGATGAAACAGGCCGTCGCCCCCCAGGGCCTCATGCTCTTGCACGGCTACACGCCGGCGCAACTCGCCTATAAAACAGGCGGCCCACCCCAGGCAGAGAATATGTACACAGAAGCGCTCCTCCAACAGGCCTTCGCTGGCTGGGACATTCTCACCTGCCGCGCCTATGAAGCCGAAATTCGCGAAGGCACCGCCCACGCAGGCCGCTCGGCCCTGATCGACTTCATCGCGCGCAAGCCCGTCTGATCTTTCTTTTTGCCCTAAATATCCCGGGGGTTTGGGGGCTGGCCCCCAATCTAAAGTGTGTTTGGGGGCCAGCCCCCAATCAAAAAACCTGCGCGGCGCAAGCCGCCCCGCAGGGTCACAGCCAGCCTCTCAGCGCCCCAAAAGCAAACGGCGCCTGCCTTTCAGCACGCGCCGTTCACCCATGGGTCTCGGTCAGCCTTATTCGGCAGGCACAGCCACACCGCCGCCGCCGATCCGCTCGGGCAGGACAAAGGCGATGACAACAAACGCCAGCCCCATCAAGATCCCGATCAGATCGCCTGACATGGCGGTCAGCCCGTCATAGCTTGCGCCGGGCACTGTGCCGAGTGTGGTCTTACCACCGGCGATATCGTCCAAAAGTCCGCTGGCCTTCCATGCCGGATAGGTCACCATATAGGCCGCAGCGCCCAAAAGGCCGCCCGCAATAAAGAACCAGGCATCCTTGCGCCCGGAGGCCGCCGCACAGACGCCCGTACCCGGGCAGAAGCCCGAGGCCGCCCAGCCCGCGCCCAGCATCAGGCCACCTATAAAGACACCGGCATAAGCCGCCTTCACGCTCATGTGGCCCACATCGACAAGCCCTGCCATCTGGCCTGCAAACATCAGGATAGAGCCTGTGCCAATGGCCAGAAGAATTGTCTTCATCAGGTTGAGGTTGGTCAGCGCGAGCATACGCCCGATCCAGGTGGGGTTGGTTGCGCCGATACGGTCAAGCACCGCGCCAAAAGCGGCCCCGATCACGATTGCGAGTAAAACTTCCATCTCAGCTCTCCTTTCTGTACATCAACAAGGCCACAGGCACCGCTGTTGCAAAGGCACCCGCAGCAAAGATGTAGCCCGACACGGCGGTTTGCATCATGCCGCTCATCATATGGCCCGAGGTGCAGCCCCCCGCGAGGCGCGCGCCATAGAGCACAACAAACCCGCCCAAAAACGCCAGCGCATAGCGCTTTACGGGGCTGTCCCCGTAGGTGTTACGCCAGATCGCAGGCATGCTGCGCTCGGCTGCGTCCAGACCACCGCGCAGGCGCGTCGAGGCAAAGGCCCCTGCCATCATCGCCAGCACAAAGACAAACGAGTAATTCAGCGGGTTGGCCGCTGCTTTGGCATATTTGCCGTCTGATTTCGCCAGATAGGCGTTGGTCGAGGTATAGCCCGTGTCCGTTTCGCTCACGAGCGCGCTGTTGACCGTGTCGCCAATGATTGCGTCCAAAATGACAAACTGCGTGCTCACGCCAATGGGCTTTACGAGCAGCACAGCAAGAAAAAAGACGCCCCCGAGCAGCACACCGCCCAGTTTCCAGTCCAATGTCATGGTGTTTCCTCCTGTTACATTCCGAGTTTTAAATATCACAGCTCAAAGCCGGCCGACTTGACACATATCAAGTTTGGAATGCGTCCCCATATTGTTTCTCCAAGCGCCAAAATCACACAGCAATTCGGAAAATATTAAGCAAACAAGCGCAGATATTGACGCATAGGGGAGCAACTGGCATAGTTTTGGAAACAATAAGATGCCACCAAGCCAAAAGGCTGGCACAGTTAACGAGTCAGGCAGTTAATGCAGTATAGTACCGAGTCCCGCGCGGAGCGTTCCGCATGAATATCACAGCCCTCACCTGCGTGAAAAACGAAGGCCCGTTCCTCTTGGAATGGATCGCCTTTAACCGCGTCATCGGCGTGACCGATTTCATGATCTATCACAACGACTGCACCGACGGCACCGACCGCCTGCTGGAGAAGTTTCAGGAGCATGGCATCGTCGAGACCATGGTGAACCCCGCCAAGGGGCGCAACTACCAGATGGAGGCGCTCAAAAAGTCGCGCCGCCGCGCGTCGATCAAAAAGGCCGATTGGGTCTGGGTCGCCGATGTCGACGAATTTCTCAACATCCATGTCGGCGATCACACGATCCCCGCGCTGATCGAGGCCTGCGGCAACCCGCAATGTATCTCCGTCACCTTCCAGTTCTTCGCCAACTGCGGCATCGAGACCTATGAAGACAAGCCTGTGATCGAGCAGTTCCTCTACTCTCACAACCCCGACATCTGGACACATGANACCGCGATCGAGGTCAAATCNCTNGTGCGCTCGGANTTCCCNATGACNTATTNTGGCGCGCACCGCCCGTTTCACGAGGGCGCCAACCTGCCCCGCCGCAAGCAGCCCAGCTGGACAGACGGCTCGGGCCAGCCTGCGATGATCCAGTTTATCAAACGGGTCAACAAGCGGCGCATCCGCAAGTTTCCCTCAAAAGGCGTGCGCAACTTCGCCACGCTCAATCACTACGCGCTGCGCTCGCTTGACAGCTACCTTGTCAAGAATGACCGCGGCGATGTGAACCGCGAGTTCCGCGACTTTGATGATACCTACTGGCGCGAGCGCAACGATGCGGCCTATTTTGACGACAGCATCCTGCGCTACGCCGAGCCGCTCGCCGCCGAAATGGCGCGCCTCAAGGCGCTGCCGGGCATTGCCGAGCTGCACGAAGAAAGCGTCGCGCTGCACCGCGCCAAGCTCGAAGAGCTGATGGCGCAAGACACCTACAAAGAGATGCGCAAGCAGCTTCAGACCTGTTCGCCCTATGCGCCAAACGAGGCCGCGCTGCGCGAGCTTATCGGGATGCCCGCATGAGCGACGGGTTCAAAATCATCAATCTGGGTTTGCCCAAGACAGGCACAACCACGCTCACGCGCGCGCTGCGCCGTGCCCGTATCCGCACGGTAGACTGGCGCATTCACCGCCGCCAAAGCGCTGATCCCGAGCTTGTCGGCAAGCACCTTGGCACAGTCATGTACCGCGACTACTTTGATCANGGCGACCCGCTGCGCCGTCTTGGCGGCTTTCGCGGCTTCAACGAGCTGTCTCAGGCGGGCCTGCATTATTCCATCTGGCCCCAGACCGACTGGGGCCTGATCGACGCAATCCAGCGTCACCACCCCGACACGCGGTTTCTTCTGAATATGCGCGACCCTGCCGCCACGGCCTCCTCCATCATGCGATGGGGCAACCTTGGCACCTTGCGCCTGCCCAACACCAATGTGCCGGGCCTGCCCAAGGGCTACGGCAGTGACGAGAGCCACCTCGCCCGCTGGGTTCTGGGGCATTANATGTTNTGNGANCGNGTTTTTGCAGGCGCTGACAACTTTCTGGCCTTTGACATNNCCGACCCTGACGCCCCCACCAAAATAGGCGCTTTTCTNGGCTTCGAGCTGCCGTGGTGGGGCCGCGCCAATGAAAACAAGACAGCCCCCGCAGAGCCTGCCGAACCTGTTTAAAACCACGCCTGTGTAAGTAAGAGTAGATAGAAGAGTAACGATGAAAATCAGCCTGATAATCGGCCCGACAGACTACGGCACAGCGCGCTTTCGCACGGTTCTGAAGAAGAAATCCGCGCTTTTGGCCAAGCATAAGGTGTTCAGCCCCGACTGGAACCATATCCGTATCTATATGGCCTGCTCTTCCAACTCCGAAGTTGGCCTCGTGCGCCACTTGCGCGGCTTTGAAATGCTTGCAGCGCAACAGGCGCTTTACTCGCACCTGCAATCCCAGATTGCCGCGTCTCTTGAAGGTGAAAAGCCCGATCACCTCGTGATCAGCTCGGGCCAGCTGGGCGCGCTCATGCACAAAAAGAGCGAGCTTGAGCGCCTGCGCGCCTTTTTCGCCCCCTTTTCTGACAATATCCAGATTCACGCCTACGTCGATGAGCAGAGCCGCGCGCTGGTGCAAAACTACGAAAAAACCGTGATGGATGGCCGCCGCCACCCGCTTTCCCACGAGCTGGAGCTCACCAAAGCCGACAGCTGGTGGGACGCGGCCCTTGCCATGCGCACGCCCCCCAACCCGCTCACAGCCGAGTATAACGACATTCACTTTCCGCCCTTCTGGGTCGATTACATGGGGCTTCTGACCCATTGGGAAGAGGTGTTTGGCGCAGGCAACGTGCATATGCGCTCCCTCAATATGGAGCGCCTCGGCTCCGAAGACGGGGCCGCCGAGCTGAACGCCATTCTTGGCACCGATATTCCCATGGGCCAGATCGAGGCCGTTGAACCTGACAAAAGCCCAAGTGCAGAGACCCTTGAGCGCGCGCGCCAGCTCAACGATATTTTCGTGCGCTACATGCAGGCCAAAGAGCTCTCCATGCCCTTTGAGATGCGCAAGAAGCTCATCTACCCGCACCGTGTGCGCGGCCCCGTGATCGAGGCTGGCGCGCTCTTTCCTGTGGCCGAGCGCTTCAAAGCCGACAACGCAGCGCTGACCAAGCGCTTTGACACGCTGGAAGACGGCTGGTTCACCCCGCCAAAGGCCACAGAGCTCTGGACCCCCGCCCCCATGACAGGCGGCTGGCGCGCCACGCAATATATGGCCTCCTCCACACATTTCATCCGCAAACAGGCACCCACCTTTGAAGACATCAAGGCGCTCACCACCGAGCAGGAAGACAGCGCCGCGCGCCTGTCGGAGTTTGTGCCGATTGATGCCGAGCTTGAAGAAAAGCACCAAAGCGGCACCTCCGACAAACGCGGCGAGTTCCTCGAGATGTTCAAGGTCAACCACCAGATCGTCATGTCCACCCACATCCGCCCGCACAACGACATGGGCAAAGTGCGCGAAGAAGCCGAGCAACCCCAATATAGCGAAGTGCCCATGCGCAAGCTGCCCAAGGGCAACACGGGCAATGTCATTGTCGGCTGTATGAAGAACGAAAGCCCCTATATTCTGGAGTGGGTCGCCTATCACCGCGCCATGGGGGTAGACAACTTCCTGATCTACACCAACGGCTGCGAAGACAACACAACCGAGCTTCTGGACCACTTGCAAAAGATGGGCGTGCTTCAGCACCGCGACAACAACAAGTGGAAGGGCAAGTCGCCCCAGCAATTTGCGCTCAACAAGGCCCAGAAAGAGCCGGTCATCCAGAACGCCGAGTGGATCATCCATATTGATGTGGACGAGTTCATCAACGTGCGCACAGGCAACGGCACGCTGGAAGATCTCTTCAAAGCCACCAAAGGCGCCACCAACATCGCGATGACATGGCGGCTTTTCGGGCACAATGATGTGCACAAGCTGAGCGATGATTTTGTCATCGAACAGTTTGACACCTGCGCGCCCAAATACTGCCCCAAGCCCCACACCGTCTGGGGCTTTAAATCCATGTTCAAAAACCTCGATGCCTACCGCAAAATCTCGTGTCACCGCCCCAATCAGGTGATTGACGAGAAGCGCGACCAGCTCAAATGGGTCAACGGCTCTGGCGATGACGTGACAGGCGACTATATCAAAGGCGGCTGGAGAAGCTCAAAGAAAACAATCGGTTATGACCT
>P_2C_Liq_3_UnCtyDRAFT_100425_pt1 | contig 12857 bp, 11 predicted proteins | sample Pon2CUnioCityCA_3_FD_9720 | JGI IMG/M metagenome (IMG submission 9720)
CGAGGCCGAGCGGCGTCTGGCCGAGACCGAGATTGTCGCGCGGTTTGACGGGGTTTTGAGCAGTGTGAACGCCGTGGAAGGGCGGCTTGTGAGCGCCAATGAGCGGCTGGCGGAGTTTGTCGACCCTGACGCGCTGGAAGTGGCGTTTCGGGTCAGCACGCAGGATTACGGGCGGCTTTTGGACACGGAGGGACGCCTTAAGGCGACCAAGCTTAGGGTCATTCTCGAAGATTTTGGCACCGACCTTGCGACAGAGGCGCGGCTGAGCCGTGCGGGCGCAGCCAATCTGGGCGGGGAGACGGGCCGCGCGCTCTTTGCAGAGCTGGCCGAGGCCAAGGGCTTTAAGCCCGGTGATTTTGTCGGCGTTGAAATTGAGGAGGCCCCGCTTGAGGCGGTTTCGATGGTGCCTGCGACGGCGCTGGGCACCGATGGCTCTGTCTTGCGGATTGGCGAGGACGGGCGGCTTGAGCTTGTGCAGGTTCAGCTTTTGCGGCGGCAGGGGGACAGCGTGATCATTCGCGCGCCAGAGCTTGCGGGGCAGCTTGTTGTCTCAAAGCGCACGCCTCTTTTGGGCGCGGGGATCAGTGTCACGGCGGTTGAGGCAGGGGCCGAAGCGACCGCGCCTGCGGCGCCCGAGATGATCGCCCTCAGCGAAGAGCGGCGGGCCAAGCTTGTGGCCGCCGTGGAGGCCAACAAAATGATGCCCAAGGACGTGCAAGAGCGGCTTTTGACGCAGCTTAAGGCGCCTGAAGTGCCGCTCAAAATGGTGGAGCGGATCGAAAGCCGTATGGGGGGATAAGGGATGCGCGATGTGGGGCTGATCGGCGGACTTATCTCTTACTTCACGCGCCACAGGACTGTGGCCAACCTGCTTTTGGTCAGTCTCATTGTGGCGGGGCTTGTCGCGATGCCACGGATGCGGGCGCAGTTTTTCCCTGATGTGATTGTCGATAATGTTTCTGTGAGCGTCGTCTGGGAGGGCGCGGGCGCAGAAGATGTCGACGCGGGGATTGTGCAGGTTTTGGAGCCTGCCTTGCTCACGGTTGAAGGCGTGGCCGAGGCCTTTTCAACCTCGCGTGAGGGGCGGGCGCGGATTGATCTTGATTTTGAACCCGGTTGGGACATGGCGCGCGCGGCGGATGATGTGCAGGCGGCTGTCGATTTTGTCACGCTTCTGCCTGAGGAGGCAGAAGACCCCAAAGTCGAGCGGGGCGTCTGGCGCGACCGTGTCACCGATGTTGTGATCACGGGGCCTGTGGGCGCGGACCAGCTGGCGCGGTTTGCCGACGAATTTGTCGCGCGGCTGTTTCAGGAGGGCGTGACGCGCACCACGATCCGTGGCGTTTCGGGCCAGAAAACCAATATTATTGTCTCAACGCGCGATCTGATCGAGCATGACATAAGCTTTGCCCAGATTGCGGGAGCGATTGGCGAAGAGGTCAATGCCGACCCTGCGGGCGATGTGACGGGGGCGAATGCGCGGGTGCGCACCGGTGTGGAAAAGCGCAGCCCCGAGCAGATCTCCCAAATTGTGATCAAGGCGCTGGCCGATGGCTCCAAGCTGACGATTGGCGATGTGGCGCAGATCGAGGTTGAGGGCGCGCTGCGGGGCGAGACTTATTATGTCGGCGCAAACCCTGCCATTTCTGTGCGGGTGGACCGCTCGGCGAGTGGCGATGCGATTGGCATTCAGGCCTCTGTCGAAAAGGTTGCGGCCGCGCTTGAGGCGACGCTGCCGCCCGATGTGTCGATTGACCTTATTCGGACGCGGGCCGAGGCGATTACGGGGCGTCTGGATATTCTGCTCGACAACGGCCTGATGGGGCTTGGGCTTGTGGTTGTCTTGCTGTTTTTATTTCTCAATGCGCGCACGGCCTTTTGGGTTGCGGCGGGCATTCCTGTTTCGATGCTCGCGGCGATTGCGCTGATGTTTGCTTGGGGTCTGACGATCAATATGATCTCGCTGTTTGCCCTGATCATCACGCTCGGGATTGTTGTGGATGATGCGATTGTGGTGGGAGAGCACGCCGATGCGCGGCTCAGGAAGCTGCGCGAGGGGCCTGTGGAGGCCGCCGAAAATGCTGCCAAGCGAATGGCTATGCCTGTGTTTTCGGCCACGCTCACAACCGTCATTGCCTTTTTTGCGCTGACCTTTGTGGAGGGGCGCTTTGGCGATCTGATTTCGGATATTCCTTTCACTGTGGTTGTGGTTTTGCTGGCCAGTCTGGTCGAGTGTTTCCTTATTCTGCCAAACCATATGGCGCATTCGCTCAAGCACGCCTTTGAAACCCATTGGTATGATTTGCCAAGTCGGGTTGTGAACCGCGGCTTTGAGCATATTCGCGAGCGTTATTTCCGCCCCATGATGGCTTGGGTTGTGACGCTGCGCTATCCTGTTTTTGCGGCGGTGGTTCTTGTTCTGGCGAGCCAAGTGGCGCTGTTTGTGCGCGGCGATGTGCAGTGGCGCTTTTTCAATGCGCCTGAACGGGCCTCTATTTCGGGCAATTTTGCCATGGTTCCGGGGGCGAGCCGCGAGGACACTTTTGCGATGATGCGCTTGCTGCAAGAGACAGTGACCGAGCTGGGCGTGGAGTATGAGGCCAAGCACGGGCGCAACCCGATTGATTATGTGCTGGCGCAGGTGGGCGGCAACACATGGCCGCCGCTGGCGGGCGCAGACACCAAAGAGCCAGACGAGCTTGGCGCTGTGGCGATCGAGCTGATTGATGCGGATTTGCGGCCCTATTCGAGCTTTGCGTTTCTGGCCGAGTTGCAAGACCGCTTGCCGAGCCATCCGCTTTTGGAAACTGTGAGCTTTCGCGGCTGGCGCTCTGGGCCGGGTGGCTCGGCGCTTGATGTGCAGTTCTTTGGCGCAGATGCCAATACGCTTAAGGCGGCGAGCGAGGCCTTGAAAGAGGCGGTTGCGCAATACCCCGAAGTGAGCGGGGTTGAAGACGATCTGGCTTATGACAAGGGCGAGTTTGTGCTTGATCTGAGCGCGCAGGGGCAGGCGCTTGGCTTTACGATTGATGGCGTGGGGCGCGAGCTGCGCCACCGCCTCAGCGGGCTTGAGGCGGCGACCTATCCTGACGGTGCGCGCTCGGCCACGATCCGCGTGGAGCTTCCTGACGACGAAGTCACGGCGGATTTTATTTACCGCACCCAGTTGCGCGCGCCGAACGGGCAATATGTTGCGCTTTCGGATGTTGTGAGCGTGCGGGAGCAGGCGGGCTTTTCCACCATTCGGCGCGAAAACGGGCTGCGCACCGTTTCTGTGACGGGGGACATCTCCGAGGATGATGCGGCGCGGGCGGCCGAGATTGTTCAGGCGCTACAGGAAAGAATTTTGCCTGATATTGCCTCCAAATTTCAGGTCGAGTGGCGGCTGTCGGGGCTGTCCGAGCAGGAGGGCGACTTTCTCAACGACGCTTTGACAGGGTTTATCCTCTGTCTTGTGGGGATTTATCTTGTCCTCGCTTGGGTTTTTGCAAGCTGGACACGGCCTGCCGTTGTGATGGCGATTATTCCCTTCGGGCTGGTTGGGACGATCTATGGCCATGCGGCGTGGGATGTGCCTTTGAGTATGTTCACGGTTGTCGGCTTGCTTGGCATGACAGGGATTATCATCAATGACTCGATTGTTCTGATCACCACGATTGACGACTATGCCGAAGAGCGCGGGTTGATCCCCTCGATTGTGGATGGCGCGGTTGACCGCTTGCGGCCTGTGCTATTGACCACTTTGACGACAGTTCTGGGCCTTGCGCCGCTCTTGTATGAAACGAGCCAGCAGGCGCAATTCTTGAAGCCGACAGTGATCACGCTGGTTTATGGGCTTGGCTTCGGGATGGTTCTGGTTCTGTTGATTGTGCCCTCTCTGATCGCGATGCAGGCTGATTTTTCAAAGCAGATCAGAAGCCTGCGGCGGGCCTTGCGCGCCAAGGATGCACGGGCGGTTCAGTGGCCTGTCGCGGTCGGTGCGGCGCTTGTCGGCTTCTGGTTTGTGCTGTCGCTGGGGTGGTTTGCGGTTCTGGGGCAGTTTGCGCCGCTGATCGGCGGGCTGGCAGCGGCCAGCACAGCGCTGGCTGCGCTGGGTGTGTTTCTGGCGGGGGCGGGTGTGATTGTCTTGCTGGTCGCGGTGACTGGCATGGCGCTTTTGGCGCGGGCTCAGTCGCAGCCCTGAATATCAACCGCGTTGTCTGTTCCAATCAGGGTGAGGCGCAGGGCCGATCTGTTGAGCGCGAATGCGCCGCTGAGCGCGTGGACCAGCTCGGTTTTGAGCGTGACGGTCTGGCCCTTGCGGCTGATCTCCGGGTCGCTCGCCCAAACGAGGGGGTCGCCTGTCTCAACGGCGGCGTCTTCTGCCCCGCCAAGGTGGGGCAGGCGGGTGGAAACCGTGAGCAAGACACCGCGTGACCCGAGCGCCGTCTCGCAGCTCACCTCATGAGGCTGGCGGCGCGGCACAGTGGCGAGAGCTGCCTTGATCGCTTGGATGTCAGCGCTGTTGTCGGGCGCGATGGTTTCATCAACGGCGATTGCGAAGGGCACGCAGATGTCTTTGCAGACCCCGATATCGACTCTGCCCTTGAGGCGGATCGGCTTGCCCGAAGTCTCGGGCGTCAGAGCGAGGGGCAGCACAAGGCGCTCGGTGTAGATGATCGAGCGCATCCCGTTTTGGGTATAAACGGTGGGGCGGGGCCAGGCGGGTGTGGCGCGTTCAAGATTGCGCGAGCCTTGCCAGTCAAAGCTGGGGGGGATACCCGCATCTCCCGGTGCGCGCCAGTAACTGTGCCAGCCCTCGGCCAGAGTGAGCTCAAGTGCGGCCATGCGCGTGCCGTCAGCCTCGCTCCAGCCGTGCAAAATGCGGGTCTGGACCTTGTCGGCATAGGGGTTGGCCAGCGCAGGCAGCGCGAGAAAGGCCAGAATAAGAGCAAGGGCTTTTGTCATCTGCCCTAGATGGGCCAAAGCGCGCGCAACGACAACTCACAATAGAGCGAGAAAGATTTCGCGGGAGGCCTTGTCGGGAGCGGCGCGGCTTGGCTAAAGTGAGAGCAGGGGTAAAACGGAGCAAGACAGTGCGGAACGAGAGCGATCTGACAGGGCAGCTTCTGATTGCGATGCCTGACATCGGCGATCCGCGGTTTCAGCGCTCTGTGATCCTGATTTGTGAACATTCAAAAGACGGCACGATGGGCCTGATCCTCAATAAGCCGTCCAGTGATGTTTCTTTTGAGGATCTTGCCAAACAGCTTGAGCTGGGCACGCCTGTGGGCAAACAACAGGTCTATTTTGGCGGACCCGTCGAGATGGGGCGTGGGTTTGTGCTGCACTCAAGCGAATATGTTTCGGGCCGCTCGAGCCATCTGGTTCTGGAGGGGCTGCGCCTCAGCACCTCGCTGGATGTGCTCGAAGATATGGTCACAGGCACAGGGCCGGGCGCGGCCCTCCTGATGCTGGGCTATGCGGGTTGGGGCGCGGGGCAACTTGAGGGCGAAATCCTTGCCAACGGCTGGTTGAGCGGACCTGCGGATGCAGAGTTTGTGCTCGGCGGCGGCGGCACCGAAATGTGGAGCGCCGCCCTGAAGCGGCTCGGCGTGACGCCTCTGCATCTCTCGGCAACAGCAGGGCACGCGTGACCCCGTCCTGACGGCCTGCTGCTTTCTTTTTGCCAAAAATATCCTGGGGGGAGCGCGAGGGGGGCAAAGCCCCTCTCGCCCCACCGCGATTTGACGCAGTCAAAGCGCAATCCCTGACAGCGCTAGCGCGGCGCGGCGGCGCGGGCGAGCCTGTCATTGATGGCAAGCCCTATTCCGCGCGCAGGAATGGGCGAAACGGCGATTTTACCCGCTTGCGCATCCAGCGCGCGCAGCATGGCAAAGAGGTTGGCGGCGGCCTCGCGCAGGTCGCCTGCGGGCGAGAGATTGAGCGCTGCCTTTTCAACGGGGCCAAAGCCGAGCAGCGCTTCGTCAGCCTCGGGGGCTGTCACGTTGAGGCGCAGGGCGGCGTCGGGCGCATAATGTGACGCAAGCTGCCCCGGCGCTATGATGGCGGCGGGGGTTGTGGCCTCTGTGAGCGGCTCGCCGAGTGCGGCTTCCAGCTTCTCGCGGGTGATCGAGCCGTGGCGCAAGAGTGTGGGCGCGCCCGCGAGGCTGACGATTGTGCTTTCAAGCCCGATCTCTGCTGCGCCACCATCGAGCACGGCGGCGACACGGCCCGTCAGCCCTTGCAGCACATGGGCCGCCGTTGTCGGGCTGATCTTGCCTGAAGGATTGGCCGAGGGGGCCGCCACGGGGCCGTCAAAGGCCTTTAGAAGCGCTTGCGCGACAGGGTGAGCAGGGCAGCGGATGGCCAATGTGTCGAGCCCTGCGGTCACAAGGCTGGCAATGCCGTGGCCTGCGCGCAGCGGTAGAACCAGCGTGAGCGGGCCGGGCCAGAAGGCGGCGGCGAGGCGCGCGGCCCTGTCGGGCCAGTCAACATAGCGCGCGGCATCTGCGGGGCGCGCGACATGGACGATGAGCGGGTTGAAACTCGGGCGGCCTTTGGCGGTATAGATACCCGCCACGGCCGCGCCATTGCGGGCGTCTGCACCGAGGCCATAGACCGTTTCTGTGGGCAGCGCGACACGCGCGCCCGCGCGCAGGAGGGCGGCGGCCTCGGCTATGCCTGCGGGATCGGCGGAAAGAAGGTGGGTTTCTGAAAGAGTCATGACGCCGCGTTATTGCAGAATTGGGATTTGAAAGCTTGTAGGTCAGGGGCGAGGGCTTGCCAAGCGGTGCTTTGCGGGCCGAAGAAGGAGAAGACCATGAGCTTTCGTGCCCCCGTTCAAGACTATGACTACATCATGCGCCATATTGTCGGCTATGACAAAGTCAGCGCCACGGCGCGCTTTGAAGAGGTGGGTGAGGCGCTGACCTCGGCTATTTTGACCGAAGCGGGACGGCTTTGTGAAGAAGTGCTCGCGCCGCTTCAGCGCAACGGGGATCTGGACCCTGCGCGGCTTGAAGACGGTGTTGTGCACACCTCAAAAGGCTTTGCTGCGGGCTATAAAGCGATCCGTGAGGGCGGTTGGATTTCGGTGGCGGCCAGTCCTGAGTATGGCGGCATGGGGCTGCCTATGACGGTGACCACGGCGGTCAACGAGATGATGAGTGCGGCCTGTCTGAGCATCGCGGTCAACCCGTTGATGACGCAGGGCCAGATCGAGGCGTTGGAGCATCACGCCAGCGACGAGATCAAGGCGATCTATCTGCCCAAGCTCGTTTCGGGGGCGTGGTGTGGCACGATGAACCTGACCGAGGCGCAAGCGGGCAGCGATGTGGGCGCGCTCTCAAGCAAGGCCGAGGACAATGGCGACGGCACCTATGCGATCACCGGCCAGAAAATATATATCAGCTGGGGCGACAACGACTTTAGCGAAAATGTCTGCCATCTGGTGCTCGCGCGCCTTCCCGGCGCGCCTGCGGGCACCAAAGGGATCAGCTTGTTTCTGGTTCCGAAATTCCTGCCGGACGCAAACGGCGAGGCGGGTGTGGCGAACAGCCTTCATGTTGTCAGTCTTGAGCATAAGCTCGGGTTGCACGGCAGCCCCACGGCTGTGATGCAATATGATGGCGCGACGGGCTGGCGTGTTGGCCCCGAGGGCGGCGGTATGGCGGCGATGTTTACGATGATGAACAACGCGCGGCTGGGCGTTGGCTGTCAGGGCATCGGCGCGGGCGAGGGCGCCTACCAAAAGGCGCTGGCCTATGCCAAAGAGCGCAAGCAGGGGCGCACGCCTGTTGCGGGCGGCACCGGCGCGATCATTGATCATGCGGATGTGCGGCGGATGTTGGCGACCATGCGCGCCGAGCTTTTTGCAGCGCGCTGTATCGCCATGGCCAATGCTGTGGCGATTGATATGAGCCATGCCACGGGCGCGCCTGACTGGGCGGCGCGGGCGGCTTTGCTGACGCCGATCACCAAGGCGTTTGGCACGGATACGGGCATCAAGGTGGCCGATATGGGCATTCAGCTGCATGGCGGGATGGGCTATGTCGAGGAGACCGGGGCGGCGCAATATGCGCGCGATGTGCGGGTCACGGCGATTTATGAGGGCACCAACGGCATCCAGTCGATGGACCTTGTCGGGCGCAAGCTCATGGACGGGGGCGAGGCGGCGCATACACTGATTGATGAGATGCAGCGCTTTGCCGAGGGGCGGCGCATACACTGATTGATGAGATGCAGCGCTTTGCCGAGGAGGCGCGCGCGACGCGGCCACGTATGGCGGGGCTGATCTGGGACGCGACCGAAACCCTGCGCGAGGCGACAGAGTGGATGGTGTCACAGACGGATATGACCGCGCGCTTTGCCGGGTCGGTTCCGTTTCTGGCGGCCTATGCGCGGGTTTTGGGCGGGTATTATCACCTCTGCGCCGCTGTCGCCGAAGGCACCAACGGGCCGCGCACCAAGCTGGCACGGTTTTACATCAACCGCTTGTTGCCCGAGTATAAGGCGCTTCTGGATCATGCCATGCAGGGCGATGCAGACCTCTATGCTCTGGATATCGAGGATTTTGACGTCGCATGAGAGATGATTTGCAGGGCATAAGATATCCGTGGCCAGACGCGCCCGAACCGGGCGGGTGGGTTGAGGTGGCCGAGGGGGTGCTCTGGATCCGCTTGCCGCTTCCGATGGTGCTCGATCATGTCAATGTCTATGCGCTTGATGAGGGTGACAGCTGGACGCTGGTGGACACAGGGTTTCACACCAAGCGCTCTGTTATGATGTGGGAAGAGCTTCTCAAGACGGCGCTGGGCGGCAAGCCTGTGGGCCGTGTGATCCTGACGCATCATCACCCTGATCATATCGGGATGGCGGGCTGGTTTGTGGAGCGGGGCGCAAGCCTTTGGGCCTCGCGCACGGCATGGCTCTTCTCAAGGATGCTTATTCTGGATGTGGAAGAGACGGCGACGCCGCAGGCCGAGGCTTTCTGGCGCGCGGCGGGGATGGACCCCGATATTCTTGCCAAGCGGATGGGCGAGCGGCCCTATAACTTCGCGGACGTTTGCGCGCCTATTCCTGTGGGCTATACGCGGCTCAAGGACGGTGATGTGCTTCATGCGGGCGGGCGCAGCTGGGATGTGCGCGAGGGCAACGGCCATGCGCCCGAACACCTCACCTTCTGGAGCCGTGAGGACAGTCTTGTGCTGTCGGGTGATCAGATCATCTGTTCGATCAGCCCCAATATTGGCGTTTACCCGACCGAGCCGATGGCGGACCCTGTGGGCGACTGGATCGCCTCTTGCGAGATATTTTCCGAACTCGCCCAAGAGGACCATATTGTCCTTGCGGGGCACAAACGGCCCTTTACGGGGCTGCCGTTTCGGATGCGCCAGCTGCGGGAAAACCATGTCCACGGGCTGGACCGTCTGGCGGCCTATATCGAGACGCCGAAGACGGCGGTTGAGTGTTTTCCTGTGCTCTTCAAACGAAAAATTGACCTAGGCACATATGGATTGGCCCTTGTGGAAGCTGTCGCACACCTTAATCATTTGCTATTAGAAGGCCGCGCCGAGCGAAAGCTTGATGAAAATGGCGCGTGGCTGTGGAGTAGCAAAGGGTAGGTTTATGAGCGATATGATTGTCACCTCGGCGGAAGCGATGGAGGCAGACGCGCTGCCCAAACGGCACGAGGCGCATTGCAGCCCGCAGGCGCAGGCGGGCCACAAGCCCACCACCGTGACCCCTAAACCCGTCGCGCAGAAAAGTCCTGCCGAGTGGGCGCATGAGCGGCTGATTCTCTATATCCAGAACTTTGAAGAGCAGCTCGACAACGAACACGAAGTTGCCATGGGCTTTACGGGCGGGGACGCGGGCGTCCTGCGGATCGAGGGTATGGGCTTTTTTGACCCTGACATGGTCACGTTTTACGGCGCGGATGCGTCTGGCGCGAAAACCCAGCTTGTGCAGCACGTGAGCCAGCTTAATGTGATGCTGCGCGCGCTGCCCAAGGAAGTGCCTGCGGCGGCGCCAAACCGGATCGGCTTCCGGCTGGCCAAAGCGCTGGAAGAGGGCGAGGCCTAAAATGCCGCAGCTTGCGGCAATCTAGTGACAGGCGCGCGCAAATGCAGTAATCAGCCCCAAACGCGAATAAGGAGACAGTTATGAGCGACCACAAACACGGCGAAATGGACACCAAAGTTCAAGAAGAAACCTTCAGCGGCTTCATGACTTGGGTCACACGCACAACGATTTTTTGCATCTGCTTGCTGATCTTCGCTTATATGGTCAACGGCTGATCTAATGTTTTGTTTTGCAAGGGGTTTTGCGGCGCTTTTGTTGGCGCTGTCGCTTATGGCTTGCTCAAAGCCTGCCACTTGGGCCTCTGACGAAGACCTTGCAAAAGTGCAATATCGCGACGCGGGGCCGACCAAGCTGACCCTGTTCACGATGATCAACAACCGTTCGGGCGCGGGGGCGCATACCTCGCTTATGATCAGCGCGAGCCAGCGTGTGATCTGGGACCCTGCGGGCAGTTTTTATCATCCGACTATTCCCGAGCGCAACGATGTGCTCTTTGGCATTCGCCCACAGGTGGCGGATGCTTATACGCGCTATCACGCACGCGAGACCTTTCATGTGATTGTGCAAGAGATTGAGGTTTCGCCTGCTGTGGCGGAGCAGGCTTTGCAACTGGCTTTGGCGCGGGGCAATGTCGGGGATGCGCAATGTGCGCTGTCGACCTCGGGGATTTTGAGCCAGCTTGAGGGCTTTGAGAGCCTCAAGGTGGGCTGGTATCCCAAAAAGCTGGCAGAGCAGTTCGGCGCTTTGCCAGGGGTTACGGAGCGCAAGCTCTATGAATATGACAACGCCGATTTGCGCAGCTATGACCCCGCAGAGGTCAAGCTCGATTAACCCAACAGATAGAGCGCCAGATAGAGCGTGGCTGCGCCTGCGGTGATCGAGATCAGGATATTGCGGAACCAAAGCCCTGCGGCCAGTGTCACGAAGGCGGCAAGGCCACGGGGCAGATCAAAGCTGCCGCCTGTGGCGGCGGGCCAGATGATCATCGGGGCGATGAGCGCGGGCAGCACGGCAACGGCCGTATAGCGCAGATGCCGCAGCAGCCATTCTGGCAGCGGCCTGTCGCCGACAAGGCCGAGAAACGTGAAACGCAGCAGGAAGCTGCCAAGGGCCAGAGCGGCGATCACATACCAGAGTTCGGGACGGTCGATCATTTGAAAAGCCCCCGTTTGGTGAGCATGAGTTCGGCTTGTGCGCCTGTGATCATGCCCAAGCTGGCCGCGATGATGAGGCCGAGATTGAAGGGAACCCATGTCAGGCACAGAGCGGCGAGACTGGCGATAAGCGCTGCTGCGAGATGGGCGGGGGTGCGCATCATGGGCGCTATGATGGCGAGGAATGTGATCGGCACGGCAAAGTCGAGCGCAAAGCTTTCGGGGACGCTTTCGCCAATGAGCGCGCCCACGAGGGTCATCAGATACCACATGGGCACAACGGGAATGCAGGCGGAAAAGAAATAGGTGATGCGCTGTTTGAGGCTCCAGCCCGGATTGCGCTCAAAGGCGGCCACCGAGCAGGCGTAGGACTGATCGACAGTGAGATAGGCCACAAGGGCGCGCTGCCAGAGCGGGGCTGCGCCCAAGTGGGGCGTCAGGGAGGCCGAATACATCGCCATGCGCAGATTGACCGCGAGGCCCGAGAGCAGCGCGATCACGGCGGGGGCGTTTTCATTGAGCAGTTGAAGCGTGGTGAACTGGGCGGCACCGGCTATGACCGCGACGGAGAAGAGGAGCGTCTCGGCGATGCTGAGGCCTGCTTCTGTGGCGACGACGCCAAAGACGAGTGCAAAGGGCGAGACAACAAGGATAAACGGCGCGGCGTCGCGTATGCCTTGTTGAAGCGGCGTTTTTGGTGTGGTTGCGCGCATGGCTTGCCTCTACATTGGGTGTAATCGGGCTAACGCGTTTTGGGGGGGAAGGTAAATGGGCAAAGAGACAGACGGCTATATCCTTGCGCCTGACCCTGCGGCGGCGCGGCTGACGCGGGCCGTGGAGGGGCGCGACCAGAGCGGGGCGCTCACCGAGATCAACGTGGTGGAAGAGCGGCCTTTGACGATCTTTCTCAACGCCCGCGAGATTGTCACCGCGATGACGATTGGAGATTATCCCGAGTATCTGGCGCTCGGATTTCTGCGCAATCAGGGGATGATCACCGAGGCCGACAAAGTCCTTGGTGTGGAGTATGACGAGGAGTCCGAAGCCGTGGTTGTGCGCACCGACCAGCGCACGCGGTTTGAGGATAAGCTGGAGAAAAAGACCCGCACATCGGGCTGTGCTGTGGGCACTGTTTTTGGCGATATGATGGAAGGGCTTGAGGGGCTTACGCTTCCTGAGGCGCAGGTGAAACTGTCTGATCTTTATGCACTTTCTGCCAAGATCAACCGCACGCCCTCAATCTATCTGAGTGCAGGGGCGATCCATGGCACGGTGCTCTGCGAGGGCGGCAGGCCGCTTGTTTATATGGAAGATGTCGGGCGGCACAACGCTGTCGACAAAGTCGCGGGGTGGATGCTGTCTGAAGGCGTTTCGCCTGAAGGGAAGCTTCTTTACACCACCGGAAGACTGACCAGCGAAATGGTGATCAAGACGGCGCTGATGGGTATTCCTGCGCTGGTGTCGCGCTCGGGCTTTACCGCTTGGGGCGTTGAAATTGCGCGGCAAGTAGGGCTGACGCTTGTCGGGCGGATGCGGGGGCATCGCTTTGTCTGTCTTGCGGGCGAAGAGCGGCTTCTTTGGGATGCGGACCCTGCGTCTGTGCCCGAGGAGCCGAAGAAAAGCGGACGTAAGGGGGCG
>P_2C_Liq_3_UnCtyDRAFT_100427_pt1 | contig 12851 bp, 13 predicted proteins | sample Pon2CUnioCityCA_3_FD_9720 | JGI IMG/M metagenome (IMG submission 9720)
ATGTGGCGTGAAGTTGATGCCAACGGTTTCCTTGTGAACTCGTTTGCTGACACTGTGAGTGCCAAATTCCCGATGTATGTTGTGCGCGGTCTGGGCGGAACCTTGTTCCTCGCTGGTGCCATCATCATGTGTTACAACCTTTGGATGACTGTAAAACGTTCGCCGGCTGTCGAAGCCACGAACGGTGTCGTCCCTGCAGAATAAGGAGGGATAGAGAATGGCTATTCTTGACAAACACGCAATCCTTGAGCGCAACGTAACGCTCCTTGCGATCTTCGCCTTCCTTGTTGTGACCGTCGGTGGCATTGTGCAGATTGCACCGCTCTTCTGGCTCGAAAACACCATTGAGGATGTAGAGGGCATGCGCCCCTACACCCCTCTTGAGCTGGCAGGACGTGACGTCTATGTGCGTGAGGGCTGCTATGTCTGCCACAGCCAGATGATCCGCCCGATGCGCGACGAAGTCGAGCGCTACGGCCACTACTCACTGGCGGCAGAGTCACAGTATGACCACCCGTTCCAGTGGGGTTCAAAGCGTACGGGGCCCGACCTCGCCCGCGTTGGCGGCCGCTATTCGGACGATTGGCATGTAGACCACCTGCGCAACCCGCAGTCTGTTGTGCCTGAATCGGTCATGCCAAAATACGGCTTCCTCGAGACCAAGATGATCGAGGGCGAGTATATGGACGACCTGTTGAAGACACATGCTTTTGTTGGTGTGCCTTACAGCGAAGAGATGGTGGCCAGCGCACAAGCTGACTTCCAGGCTCAGGCCGACCCCGACAGCGACTATGACGGCTTGCTTGAGCGCTATGGTGAAAACGTCAACATACGTAACTTTGACGGGCAGCCAGGTATCTCGGAAGCGGATGCGCTGATTGCCTATCTGCAAATGCTTGGCACGTTGGTTGATTTCTCGACCTTCACAGCCGACGCAAGCCGCTAAAGGAGGGCGTTATGGAAACCTACTCACTCTTGCGGCAATTTGCGGACAGCTGGATGCTCTTGGCACTGTTCACCTTCTTTGTGGCCATGATCCTTTGGGTCATGTTCCGCCCGGGGGCCAGCAAGACCTACAGCGATGTCGCGAACATCCCGTTCCGTCACGAAGACAAGCCTGCGCCAGCCAAGACTTCTGGCGGCGAAAAGGAGGCCTAAGACATGGCTAAACAACCCATCAAAAAAGAAGATCCGTCAACAACCGGCCACAGCTGGGACGGCATCGAAGAGTTTAACAACCCGCTTCCACGCTGGTGGCTCTGGATCTTTTACGCCTGTATCGTTTGGGCGATCTGGTACTCTATCGCCTATCCGGCGTGGCCAGGCATCAAGAGCGCCTCAGCTGGCTATCTGGGCTTTTCGACACGTGCCCAAGTGGCCGAGGAGATTGCCACAGCTGAAGCCAAGAACGCCACAATCAACGAGAAGCTCGCTACTGTCGAGCTGGCGTCGATTGCGACCGATCCCGAGCTTGAGCAATATGCCAAGTCAGCTGGTGCAGCCGTGTTCAAAACATGGTGCGCACAGTGTCACCAGACAAACGGTGCGGGCGCCAAAGGCTATCCGAACCTGCAGGATGATGACTGGCTTTGGGGCGGCAGCATGGAAGATATCCACCTGACGCTTCTGCACGGTATTCGCAGCGAAACAGACGACGACACACGCTACTCGGAGATGCCAGCCTATGGCCGCGACGAACTTCTTGAAGAAGAAGAAATCAGCCAGGTCGTAAACTATGTCATGTCGCTGACGCCCAATGTGAACCCGCCGCAAGACGCCACTCTGGTTGAAGCTGGTGCAGTTATTTTTGAAGACAACTGCGCAGCCTGCCACATGGAAGACGGCACGGGCGACCGCTCACAAGGCGCGCCAAACCTCGCAGATGCGATCTGGCTCTATGGCGGCGACTACGCCTCCATCAGCGAAACTGTTCACAACTCACGCTATGGCGTTATGCCTGACTGGAACGAACGTCTGAGCGAGGCGCAAATCCGCGCTGTGGCGACATATGTTCACCAGCTTGGTGGCGGCGAGTAACACGAGATCCGAGGGCGCTCGCGCCCTTGGGTGAGACACCGGCGCTTCCGTCCTGTTCGCGCGTTTCCTGGAGGTCCGGTGTCTCTACTAACCAGAAAGCCGAAGGAGAAATCCTTCGGCTTTTTTGCATCTGCTTTTGGCGACGCACAAAGAAAAAGCCGCCGTATGGATGCGGCGGCCTTATCAACATAAACGAAAGTTTTTTGTATCGGCGCTTCCGTCCTGTTCGCGCGTTTCAGGAAGACCGGTTATTTCTTTTTACAGCCTGCGCCAAGAAAAGATACCTCAAAGATACAAATTTGATGCAGGTCAAAGAGGAATGCGCCTGCGACTGCGAGAAAGGCGGGGAATAAAACCCTTTAACGGAGTGAGTCCGTGTCAGATTCTGAATTGAATACCCCCCCGAGTCTCTATGCTGCCCGTGAACCTATTTTTCCTAAAAAGGTCTACGGTAACTTCCGCAATTTGAAGTGGCTGATCATGATCGTCGCTTTGGGGATCTACTATATCACCCCGTGGATACGCTGGGACCGTGGGCCAAGCCTGCCTGATCAGGCGGTGCTGATTGATCTGGCGAGTCGCCGCTTCTACTTCCTTTGGATCGAGATCTGGCCACATGAGTTCTACTTTGTGGCGGGCCTGCTCGTGATGGCGGGGCTTGGGCTCTTTCTCTTCACCTCGGCTTTGGGCCGTGTCTGGTGTGGCTATGCGTGCCCGCAGACTGTGTGGACCGATCTTTTCATTCTGGTGGAGCGCTGGATCGAGGGCGACCGCAACGCGCGCTTGCGCCTTCACCGCCAAAAGAAGTGGGACTTCAAGAAACTGCGCCTCAGGCTGACAAAATGGGTGAGCTGGTTCCTGATCGCTTTGGCGACAGGCGGCGCTTGGGTCTTTTATTTCACGGATGCGCCGACGCTTTTGAGCAACCTGCTGCAGGGCACAGCACATCCGGTGGCCTACACCACCATTCTTATTCTCACCGGGACAACCTTCGCTTTTGGCGGCTTTGCACGGGAGCAGATCTGTATCTACGCCTGCCCGTGGCCCCGCATTCAAGCGGCGATGATTGATGAAGACACGCTGACAGTGGCTTACCGCGACTGGCGTGGCGAGCCGCGTGGCAAGCTGCAAAAAGGGGTTGTCTCGCCAGACAATGGTGACTGCATTGACTGTATGGCCTGTGTAAACGTTTGCCCCATGGGGATCGACATCCGCCACGGTCAGCAGATGGAGTGTATCACCTGTGCGCTTTGCATTGATGCCTGTGACGAGGTCATGGACAAGATCGGCAAGCCGCGCGGCTTGATCGACTATATCGCCCTAACAGACGAAACAAACGAGCGTGCAGGCATGGCCCCCAAGCCGATCTGGAAGCACGTTCTGCGCCCTCGCACTGTGCTGTACACCACGCTCTGGTCGATTGTTGGTGTCTTGCTTGTGGTGGCGCTGTTTATCCGCTCGGATATCGAAATGACGGTGGCACCTGTGCGCAACCCGACGTTTGTAACCTTGTCTGACGGCTCGATTCGCAACGTCTATGAAATCCGCCTGCTCAACAAACATGGCGAAGCGCGCAGCTTTGGTGTCCATGTTGTTGGCGATGCGTCTTTGTCGCTGGAGCTTGAGGGCGTTGAGGGTGACGAGATCGTTGTGCCTGCTGACACAACCCAGCTTGTGCGCACCTATGTTGTCGCGCCTCCCGGCTCGGAGCCTGCGGAGAGCGAGCGTGTGGACATCCGGCTTTGGGCCGAAGATATCACCACGGGTGAACGGGCCTATAAAGACACAATCTTCAACGGGAGAAACAACTGATGAGCGCAGCTATCGCGACAACAAAGGCCGACGGAAAAGGATTCCTCTATTTCCTCGGGCTTTTCCTGCTCGGGCTCGTTGCCAATGCCGCTGGCCTGTATGGCGGCTACTGGCTGGGCAATACGATCAACAAGGTCTTGATGTCTTTGGGCGTGCCCTTTGGCGAGTATAGCTGGATGATCCTGCCGTTTCTTCTTGCGATCCTGTTCTGGGGGATTGCGGCAGCGACTGTGATTGGCGTGTCTGTTTCACAAGCCGGGCGCTTTATGGGCGGGCATATGTTTGTCACGGTGGTGCTGGCATTTACCACCATTATCAGTGTCAATCTGGCCTTGGCCTATAATGCTGTGGCCACCTTTCCCGGGCTTGAAGTGAAAAACTCCTATGTTGCGAGCCAGCAATTTAACGAGCGCAAGGCGGCACAGGAGGCGCTTGGCTGGGCCGTGAGCGCAAGCCATGCTGATGGTGAGCTGCGTCTGGTGATGAATGGCCCTGACGGCCAGCCTGTTTACCCCACCGAGATGGAAGCCATCTTGGGGCGTGCAACACAGGTTAAGGACGATCTTGTGCTTGAGTTCACCCACGATGGCAGCGCCTTTGTGACGCCTGTGACATTGGCAGAAGGCAACTGGAACATTCGTATGACGGCCACTGCAGCAGACGGCACGCTCTATTCGCGGCGTCTGGTTTTGCATGTGAAGAGATAGGGGGCGCGCGTGAGCAGCAGTATGTCAGCCTGCCCTGCGTGTTCGGCGGCCCCGGCCGCCGAAGACCTGGCCGAGCGTGCCGCGCAAAAAGATGCGCGGCTGGCGCTCTCGCTGCCCACGATCCACTGTGCGGCCTGTATTGCGGCTGTTGAGCGGCGGCTTGCGGCAGAACCCGGTGTGAAGACTGCACGGGTGAACCTGACGCTCAAGCGCGCAACCATTGAGGCCGACCCNGATGTCACCGCGCGCCAGCTTGTGCAGGTGCTTGATGATATCGGGTATGAAGCCCACGAGCTTGACGCTGGAACGTTGAGCGCCACCCAGACAGACCGTGCGGGCCGTGAGCTTTTGATGCGCCTCGCGGTGGCGGGCTTTGCCTCGATGAATGTAATGCTTTTGAGCGTTTCGGTTTGGTCAGGGGCCGAGGATGCGACGCGCGATATGTTCCATTGGATTTCGGCGGCGATCACGCTGCCGACGATTGCCTTTTCGGGCCAGCCGTTCTTTCGCAGCGCTTGGGGGGCTTTGCGGGTCGGACGGCTCAATATGGATGTGCCGATTGTGCTGGCGATTCTTCTGGCGCTTGTCACTTCACTTTGGGAAACCACGCTGTCTGGCGAACACGCCTATTTTGACGCGGCGTTGACGCTCACGTTTTTCTTGTTGGCCGGGCGCTATCTTGACCATCGCACCCGCGCTGTGGCGCGCTCTGCGGCAGAGGAGCTTGCCGCGCTTGAAGTGCCGCGCGTGACGCTTCTGCTCAATGGAGAAGAGCGCGAGATGCCAGCCGCAGAGCTGGCTATTGGCGATATTATCCTCGTGCGGCCCGGTGGGCGCATGCCAGTCGATGGCGAGATCATCGAGGGCCAGAGCGAGCTTGACCGCTCTTTGCTGACAGGTGAGAGCTTGCCTGTTTTTGCAGGCGTTGGCCAAAGTGTTTCGGCGGGTGAGGTGAACCTTACAGGCCCGCTCAAAGTACGTGCGACGGCTGTGGGCGAGGAAACATCGCTCCACCGTATGGCGGATTTGGTGGCCATCGCTGAGTCGGGGCGCTCGAAATACACCTCCTTGGCGGATGCTGCGGCGAAGCTCTATGCGCCGGGGGTGCATATCCTGTCGGCTTTGGCCTTTTTTGGCTGGCTGCTCTACTCGGGCGATATGCGCGTGGCGCTCAATATTGCGGCGGCGGTTCTGATCATCACCTGCCCCTGTGCGCTTGGGCTGGCTGTGCCTGCCGTGACCACGGCGGCCAGTGGTAAGCTCTTTCGCAAGGGGATGTTGATCAAGCATGAGACCGCGCTGGAGCGTCTGGCGCAGGTGGACACCGTCGTTTTTGACAAGACAGGCACCCTGACAGAGGGCGCACCAGAGCTTACGAATGGCGACGCGTTAAGCCGCGCCGACATGGCCCTCGCTATGGCGCTTGCCGAGGGTTCATCACACCCTTTGGCGCGCGCGATCTGGGCCGCTGGTAAGGCTGCTGGCGTTGCGCCGCTTGCTTTGCAGTCTGTGCAGGAAGTGCCCGGGTTTGGCGCAGAGGGGCTGATTGATGGTCTTGATGTGCGCCTTGGCCGTGCGGCGTGGGTTGGCGCTGAGGCTGGCGAGGTGACGAGCACTTGGCTGAAGCGCGGCAATGACGCACCTGTGGCGTTTGAGTTTACCGACAGCCTGCGCACGGGCGCTGAAGAGGCCGTGAAGGCGCTCAAGGCGACAGGCAAGGATGTGATCCTGATGTCAGGGGATACGCGTCAGGCCGTTGAGGCCATGGCGCTGCGCCTTGGGATCGAAACTTGGGTGGCTGAAGCGCTGCCAAGCGACAAAGCCGAGCGCGTCACCGCCCTCGCCGAGGCAGGGCACAAAGTGCTCATGGTGGGCGACGGGTTGAACGACACGGCAGCACTTACGGCGGCGCATGTCTCTATCTCGCCTGCGAGTGCGCTTGATGCGGCACGTGTGGCGAGCGATATCGTGCTTCTGGGCGGCAACCTTGCACCTATCGCCGAGGCGACGCTGACGGCGCAGTCGGCNGTGCGGCGGATCAAGGAGAACTTCCAGATCGCTACAATTTACAACATTATCGCCGTGCCGCTCGCGGTGGCAGGGCTGGCCACACCGCTCATCGCGGCCTTGGCGATGTCTTCGTCATCTATTACAGTCTCGCTCAACGCGATGCGGCTGAGAGGATAAGCCTTGAACATACTGACCTATCTTATTCCGATTTCGCTTGTTTTGGGCGGTGTCGGGCTTGGCTTCTTTATCTTTACGCTGCGCACCAACCAATATGATGACCCTGAGGGGGATGCGCGGCGGATCTTGTCGGATGCATATGATGACAAGCCCAAGCCAGACTGAAATATATATCGCTTGAAAACAGAAAAGCCCCGCAGTGCGGGGCTTTCTTTTTGGTTGATGCTGTCGGGTGGGTTTAGCCTGGCCCGATCATGAAGCAGGTCACATTGCGCGCTTGCAGGCGTTGGCAGGCCAGCTCGGCACGCTCACGCGAGAGGCCGTTGAAGTTGGCTTCAAAGCCTTTCGGCCGCTTGACCACTTTGCGCAGGGAGCCGTCGAGTGTTTCCATCTCGTTGAGGGCTGTCTTGAGCAAGGCGCGCTCGGCTTGGTAGCGCGAGTTAAACCTGCCAACGTTGATGCCCCAGTGCTTGCCACCAGAAGTGGACACACGGGTGACAACTTCGCGTGTCGGTGTCTGCACCTGTTTGGCGCGCACAGCTGTTTTGACGCTGGCCAAAACGAGATCAACCGGGCGTGCCTCCGGCTTGACAGTGGCTGCTGCAGAAACGTCAAGGCTCTGGGCCTCTTTCAGCGCTTCTTTGATGTCGTCTTTCATGGCCACAAGCACGGGTGACGGCTCGGCAACGGGGCGGCTCTGCGGGCGCAGGCTGGTTTTGACCGCCGTCACAAGGCGAATGGTCTTGCCTGCTTTGCCAGTGACGTTGTCGGCCAGAACGGGGCCAGTCTCGCGGCCGTAAACAGGTGTGTCGGGCTTGTTGGTGCGGGCGTTGCTGGGGGCCTTGCGAAACCCAAGGTCAAGCAGCTCGGCCACTTTGGCGTTGCGCGAGGCGGTAGAGCGGCCCCCGAAAACGGTGGCGATAATGCGCTCGTTGCCACGCTGCGCTGAGGACACAAGGTTGAACCCAGCGGCGCGCGTGTAGCCTGTCTTGATGCCGTCGGCACCTTTATAGGCGGCCAGTAGGCGGCGGTTGGTGTTGGCGACTTGGCGTATGCCTGCGTCTGCACTGCGGCGCGAGAAGAGGTTGTAATACTGGGGGTAGTCATAGAGCACGTGGCGGCCAAGAAGTGTCATGTCGCGGGCGGTAGACATATGGCCGGTCTCGGTCAGGCCGTGTGCATTTTTGAAGGTGGTGCGTGTCATGCCGAGGGCTTTGGCTGTGCGGTTCATGCGGCGGGCAAAGGCGGCTTCGGAGCCTGAGATCATTTCGCCGATGGCGGTGGCGCAGTCATTGGCTGATTTGATGGCCGCGGCGCGGATGCAGTGGCGGAGCTTGATGCGCTGGCCTGCCTGAAGACCGAGCTTTGACGGCGGCTCGGCGGCGGCGTTGCGCGACACGCGGATTTCCTGATCAAGGCTGACCTCACCCTTTTCGACAGCTTCAAACGCAATGTAGAGCGTCATCATTTTGGTGAGAGAGGCGGGGTGCAGGCGGGTATCTGCGTTGGTTGCGTGGAGCACTTCGCCTGTGCGCGCATCCATAACGAGCGCCGCATAGGGTGCAGCCACCGCAGTTAAGGGGACACCAAATAACATCCATACACATGCAAAGAGGATCTGGCCCAAACGGACCACGGATATATTCTGCCTCACAGCTTTCGCCTTTTTCTGCCTCGGGTGCCGCCGATTTGCTCGACTGGCCAATTTTGATTGCCCTTAGGCTAACATATCGTGGTTATTGAATAAAGTTTTCATTTGAGCCGCTTTGCCAAGAATTTCTGGCAGATGTAGTGGAGGCGCGAAAAGCGCCCCCTAGATGCTGCAATGTGGCGATAATGTGGCGGAGCGTGCCACAGTTGACGGGCGCTTCTCGGAGAGCTGATTTGTTCAGCCAAGCCGCACGATTTGTTTGCCTGTGTTTTTGCCCTCCAGCATCCCCATAAAGGCAGCTGGTGCGTTTGCTAGGCCGTCTGCGATGTCTTCGAGATAGGCAAGTTTGCCTGTGGCCACGAGGGGCGCAACCTCGGCGAGGAAGGCGGGATAGTGTTCAAAGTGGTTGGAGATAATGAAGCCGTTGACCGACATCTGCTTCACAAGGATAGAGCGCCAGAGCAGTGGCAGCTTGTCTGGCCCTTGGGCCTCAACCCCGCCAAGCGCACCTGCGTTGTAGCCTGAGATCATACCGCACACGGGAATGCGGCCAAAGGTGTTCATCAGCGGCAGGACGGCCTCAAAGACCTTGCCCCCTACGTTTTCAAAGTAGATGTCGATCCCCTTGGGCGCGGCCTCGGCAAGGGCTGCGCGCAGGCTTCGGGCATCAGCATGGGCGCGGTGGTCGATGGCAGCATCAAAGCCGAACTTTTCAAGCGCCAGTGTGCATTTCTCGGCGCCTCCAGCGATGGCCACTGTGCGCAGTCCGCGCGCTTTGGCGATCTGGCCAACCATAGAGCCCACGGGGCCGGTGGCTGCGGCGACAACGAGGGTTTCGCCAGCCTTTGGGCGGCCCAGCTCGGTGAGGCCATACCAACCTGTAAAGCCGGGCATACCCAGCACGCCAAGAGCTGTTGTTGCGGGCAGGGGGCTATCAAGTTTGCGCAGCTCACGGGCGGGCAGGCAGCCATGTGTCGCCCAGCCAAACATGCCAAACGCTATGTCTCCGACAACAAAACCAGCAGAGCGCGACGCGATGACTTCGCCCACGCCGCCTGCCTCCATCACTCCGCCGATGGGCACGGGTGCGGCGTAGGACTTGGCGTCATCCATGCGGCCACGCATGTAGGGATCAAGCGAAAAGGCGTGCAGCTTTACGAGCACTTCGCCCTCGGCCAGCTCAGGCAGGGGGCGCTCGATGAGCGCAAAGTCACTTGCCTTTGGTGCGCCAGCGGGGCGGGCTGCGAGGGTGATTTGCTGCATGATATCCGTCATTGCGGGTCAGTCCTTTGTTCTGTGCCGCGATAGCGGAACACGCCTGTGGCGGTTGCGATGAGCGCGCCTGTTTCGTCGTGTATTTCGCCTGTGGCGAAGGCTGTTGAGCGGCCCCCGCCAGTCTTGCGGCCTGTGGCGATCACATGTGCGCCAGTGGCCACGCCAAGATAGCTTACGTTGAGCGAGAGTGTCATGACGAGCTGGCGCAGCGCGGGGTCGCCTGTGTAGGCGACGGCAAAGCCCATGGCTGTATCCATCAGGCTGGCATGCACCCCGCCGTGCAAAATGCGGTATCGGTTGCCAAGGTGGTCAAGCAGAGGCTGCTTGAGTGTGCACGCGCCGTCTGTCCATTCGGTGACGGTGAACCCGAGGGTTTCTTGAAAGGGATATGAGGCTTCTATGGGGGAGGTCATGAGACTGTCTTTGCGGCGTTGAGGCCCGCGCGGGCGAATTGAGGGACGTAAGCGCCAAGACGCTTGGCTTGTTCGGGGGAGGATGCGTTGCCATCAAGCGCACGTTTGAGAACACCCTGCAGGATAGCGCCCATCCTGAAGAAGCAGAAGGCAAGATAAAAGCCGAAGTTTTCAATACCTGTCAGGCCGCGGCGTGCGCAGTAGGCCTCGATGAAGGCTGCATCCGACATCAGCCCATGACCTGCGCGATCCACTCCGAGAAGGCCGCGGCCTTCTGTGCCTTGGGGCATGGACCACTGCATAATGACAGCGGCAAGGTCGGCGTAGGGGTGGCCTATGGTGGAGAGCTCCCAATCCAGCACTGCGGCGATGCGGGGGGCATCGGGGGCGAAGAGCAGGTTGTCGATGCGGTAGTCGCCATGAACGAGCGTGCGCTGGCCATCGTCTTCTGGCGTGTTGCTTTGCAGCCAGCCAATAAGCGCAGTCATGTCGGGGATATCGGCGGTCTGGCTGGCCTCGTATTGCTTTGACCAGCGACCGATCTGGCGGGCGTAGTAGCTGCCTTCGGGGCCGTAGTCTGACAGGCCTACGGCGGCGATATCGACATCATGGATGGCTGCGAGAACGCGGTTCATCTCGTCTATGACAGCGTAGCGCTCATCCGTGGCAAGGCTTGGTAAGGTCGGCTCGGCAAAGACACGGCCCTTGACTGCCTCCATGACATAAAAGGCAGAGCCGATCACGCTGTCGTCTTCGCAGAGCGCGTGCATTTGGGCGACGGGCACATCTGTGCCTGCCAGCGCCTTTTGCACGCGAAACTCGCGCTCGACCGCGTGGGCGGATTTGAGCAGTACACCGGGGGGCTTACGCCGCAAAACATAGTTGCGCGCGGGCGTGATGAGCCGATAGGTCGGGTTTGACTGGCCTTGGGCAAACTTCTCGGCCGTGAGCGGGCCTTGGAAGCCCTTTACATGGGTGCTCATCCAGTGGGAGACGGCATTGGTCTCAAGGGTTTGTGTGTCAGACATCTGTGACCTCGTCTAAATAGCGCAGGCCGAGCCAGCGGGCGGCAAGCGCGGGTTTTTCCTGCCCTTTGATTTCGACTGTGACGTCATAGGTGAGCATGAAGCCGCCATCGGCGCGCGCAGCCAGCTCTGCCAGAGTGAAGCGCCCGCGCACCTCGGAACCTGTGGGAACGGGGGACAGAAAGCGCACCTTTTCAAAGCCGTAGTTGACGCCGATGGCCTCGCCCCGAAGCGCAGGCATTTCATAGACCATGGCCGAGAGCAGCGAGAGCGTAAGAAAACCATGTGCTATGGTACTGCCAAAGGGGCTGGCTGCACCTGCGGTTGGGTCAAGGTGGATGGGCTGCCAGTCTTCTGTGATGTCTGCAAAGGCTTTGATGCGCTCGGCACTCATGGCGTACCAGCGGCTCACGCCGACCTCTTGGCCGACCTGTGCTTGCATGGCTGCAACTGTAAGCGTTTTGGGCATTAGAGATCCTCGTTGAAGAGCGAGATCGGGGCCGCCGACTGCATGCCGCCCGAGAGTGGCAGGATGGCGCCGCTCACATAAGCGCCTGCGCGCGAGCAGAGGAACTGCAAAGCGCCTGCGATGTCTTCGGGGGAGCCGACGCGGCCCAGAGGCACGCCCTTGGCTGATTGTGCGCGGCCTTCCTCGGTGCCAAGGGCAAAGTCGGTCATCTTGGAAGGGAAGGGGCCAGGGGCGATGGCGTTGACTGTGATGAACTCTGGCGCAAGGTCGTTGCTGAGCACACGGGTCATGTGATGCACAGCACCTTTGGAGACGGCGTAGGAGTATGTCGTCGTGCCTTTGGGAACTTCGCCCATGACCGAGCCGACATTGACCACGCGGGCAGGGTCTTCTGCGCTGGCGGCTTGGCGCAGAAGCGGCAGCAGAGATTGGGTGAGGTGGAACATGCCTTGCACGTTGAGCTTGAGCAGCTTGTCCCACGCATCATAGGGGTGCTCACCGAGGGGCGCGCCCCAGGAGCGGCCTGCGTTGTTCATGAGGATATGGAGCGTATCGGTGCGCGCTTTCACCTCGTCCACAAGGGCTGCGATGCCCTCTTCAGAGGCGACATCCCCGCCAAAGCCTTCGGCTGAGCATGTGTAGCCTTTGGCGTTGATCTCGGCGGCGACGGCCTCGCAAGCGGCAGCCTTGCGCGAGGCGATGAGCACATGCGCGCCGGCGGCGGCGAGCCCTTCGGCGGCCATGCGACCAATGCCTGTGGCCCCGCCTGTGACGAGGGCCGTTTTGCCCGAAAGGCTGAAGAGCTCTGACGGGGCCATCATGGGCGCAACTCTGGCAATGTGTAGTCCGCAAATTGCTTGCGCAGGTTGAGCTTGCTGACTTTGCCTGTGGCCGTCATGGGCAGAGCCTCGACCCAGACGACATCATCCGGGAGCTGCCATTTTGCAAAATGCTCGCTCATGTGGCTGTGCAGCTCCTCAAGGCTTGGCCGCGCCTCTCCTGCGGGTACGGCCACAAGNACGGGGCGTTCGTCCCATTTGGGGTGAGCGATGGCGATGACGGCGCAGTTGGCGATGGCAGGGTGTGAAAGAGCTGTGTTTTCCAGATCAATCGAGCTGATCCACTCGCCGCCCGATTTCACCAAATCTTTGGCGCGGTCCTGAATGCTGAGGAAGCCTTGCTGGTCAATGCTGGCGATATCGCCTGTGCCAAACCAGCCTTCACCGTCAAAGGCTTTCGCGCTGGCCTCTTCGTTGTTGAAGTAGCCCGAGATGA
>P_2C_Liq_3_UnCtyDRAFT_100429_pt1 | contig 12797 bp, 10 predicted proteins | sample Pon2CUnioCityCA_3_FD_9720 | JGI IMG/M metagenome (IMG submission 9720)
CACCTCCAATGTCCACATCGCCATGCGCCGCGATATCGAAGCCATAGGCACAAACGCCCACGAGCTGCCCATGGTCTACTCCGCCTTGGCGCAAACGGACGAAGCCCTCGCCCGCGCGCCCTATGACGTGCTCTCGGACTGGCACGAGGAACACGACGGCAACCTGCGCATCATCCTGCCCGACACCTACGGAACCAAAGGCTTCCTCGAGCGCGCGCCCGACTGGCTCGCTGGCTGGACAGGCATCAGGATCGACTCTGGCGACCCTGCAACAGCCGCCGAAACAGCGATCAACTGGTGGCAAGAGCGCAATGAGGACCCGACCAAAAAACTGGTCATCTTCTCCGATGGCTTGGACGTCGACAAAATCCTCGAACTCCACGCGCAATTCTCAGGCCGCGTCCGCCCCTCCTTCGGCTGGGGCACCCTCATGACAAACGACTTCCGCGGCCTCACGAGCGGCGACGCCCTCGCGCCCTTCTCCATGGTCTGCAAAGCCGTCTCCGCCAACGGCTCCCCCACAGTCAAACTCTCCGACAACCCCCGCAAAGCCATGGGCCCAGCGGAAGAAATCGAACGCTATAAACGGGTGTTCGGAGTCGGGGATCAGGATGAAATGGAGGTTGTGGTTTAGTTTTCGTTGTTCAGTATCTGTAACAACGACGAATAGGCATACAGTCCAGGTGCTCTTCCTGAGGGCGCAATTATTGTCTGAATCAATCCTTCTTTAACAAGCTTTGGCGTGAAATTACGGAGAGTAGACTTGGGCCCCTCAGCAACTTCGACGAAGTGGTTGTTCCAAAAAACTGGATAGTTAAAAACGTAGTCAACAGCTGAGTGAAAATATTGAGACTTTAAGACCTCTCTAAATCTCTCACGTGTTTTCTCATAATGAACTTGTATTTGACCGACCGTATCTATGTTATTCGCAGCTTGGACCGACAGGCCTGTCAAAAAGAACGCACACCAGCTTGACCAATCGTTAGAAGCCGATATCTCTCTTAACCTTGCGATGTATTCATCCTTGTTCCGCTCGAAAAAGTCACTCACAAAAAAATGAGGCGCGCTCAACACCTTACATTCCCAAAGCAATAGCGGAATCAGCATTCGACCAACTCGTCCATTCCCATCTTCAAAAGGATGGAGAGCCTCAAATTCCGCATGCGCAATAGCCGTCCGGATCAAAGTATGCTGAGGGTCGTGTCTAACGAAGTTTATAAGCTCACTCATTCCATCGGGAAGATCGTTAGGTGATATCGGAATGAAATCTACTCGCCGCTGAGCTTTGTCTCCAACGTAATTTTGCTCCTCTTTGTATTGTCCCGGCCGCTGCTTTGCTCCGCGTCCAGCACTAAGAAGAGTATGGTGAGCGTTTTTGATTAAGACTTCCGATATCGGATGCCCATTGCGCATTTCTGTTTCGGCTTGCCTTAACGCACGAGCATACAATGCAACTTCCATTGTTTCGTTGCGCACAGCGCCTTCTTGTCTCTTTGCATTTTCGCTTGCTTCCAGTCTCAAAACTTCTTCCAGAGTTGAGATTGTGCCTTCCATTCTAGAAGAAACAACAGCATCGCGCTGTCGAAGCGGAGCCAAAAGCAGCTCAGAATTTTGGAGGTACTTAAGCTTTTCGTCGTAGCGCGTCAGTTGCTGCAATGCCTCCGTAAGAGGTTCAAACACAGCATTGACGTCGATTGGAAGGGGTGGGAAGCCCCCATAGTGGTATCGAACTGCCTTGGAGCAGTCATATGTTGTGTTGTTGATAACAAGTGTCTGAGCTGTAGCCATAACAAAGTTTGTATCACATTGCCTGCCAAGAACAAGGCTTGTTGCGAGAAAACTGGCGAAACAGAGAAACAAGGGGTTTTGCTGCACCCGACTTAGCGACTAAAGAGTTTGTTGCGAGCTTAATGAAGCCCCAAAGCCACAAAGCTCACTCCTCCCCACTCACCTTCCCGCGCATCGCCTTCACATCGCCGCGCACTTTCTTCGCTTTGAGCCGCCGTTTCTGGCTGCCGTAGGTCGGCTTGGTCGCGATCCGTCGTTTGGGTTTCACCAGAGCCGCCCGCACAAGTTCAATCAGCCGCTCCCGCGCGATTTCCCTATTCCGCGCCTGCGAGCGGGTGTCTTCGCCCTGAAGCACAATCGCGCCTTCCTTGGTCCAGCGGCGGCCCGCGAGTTTCCTCAGCCGTGTCTTCACGGGCGCGGGCAGGTTCGGCGAGCGCTCCGCCTCAAAGCGCAGCTCAACAGCGGTGGAAACTTTATTTACATTTTGTCCGCCGGGGCCGCTTGAGCGCACAAAAACCTCGGAAATTTCCCAATCCGCGATCTCTATCTCATCTGAAATGGTTAACGGCATTTTTCTCTTCAGGCGGTGCACGGGGGGTGCACGGGTTGTGCACGCTTTTCACCCCCCTGTTTTTCAAAATTGAGTCGAAAGGTAAAAGGGCCGCTCGATCCTGTCGAACGGCCCCCGAGATTTTAGGAGGTGGGCTGGTTAGGGCGCACCAATCCGTGGTTTGTCGAACCTAGGGGCTGCCCTAAATCCGCGCCTCCCGAACTGTCCCAAGACCATTCTCCGGTTTCCCATTAGACACTAGAGCACCTCCTTTCAGTTGTTTTAAGATGCGCTCAGAGTGGCACAGGGAGCGCATATGTCAAACAAAATGTTGTGTATTTTTTGTGACGCGCCCCACGATGATGCGGAACGGGATCAAGGCCAGCAAGGCGAGCGAAAGCTTGACGCCCCAGTCCGCCACAGCAAGCGAAACCCAGAGCGGCACAGCCGGCCCGACGCCCAGAAGCGGCAGAACCTCGCCCGCCCAAGACACATCATTTGACGGTTCGATAAATGTGAGTGCGCCCGAGAAAGCGATTGTAAAGAAAATTGCGCTGTCCAGACTTGCGCCCAAAAGCGTCGAAACAAGCGGCGCGCGCCACCATTTCCCGCTTCTTAACGCATCGAACGCCGCCACATCCAGAAGCTGCGCCAGCAAGAAGGCCGCGCCCGATCCGATGGCGATCCGAAGCGTCACAAGCGGGCCGTATTCGCCCATGATCTGGGTGCCGACCAAAGAGCAGAAAACACCAAAAACAAACCCGATAACAACAACTTGCCGCGCCGCCTTGGGGCCATAAACGCGGTTCATAATATCAGTCACAAGAAAGGCCAGCGGGTAGGTAAACGCCCCCCACGTGAGCCATTGACCAAAGAGAAATTGGACCAGAATATTGGAGGCAACCACAATGGCCGCCATGGCGATAACGCCAGGAAGATACGTGCGTGTCATGTGCATTTCCGTTTTCACAAGGTTGCGGAGACTTGGCCTGACCCATTCAGACGCGCCCTCCTAACGCCCTAAACCCCTTATTTCAAGGGCTTATTTAAGCGATAGCGGACAGGTTCGCTGGCCATCAACCTCACGACAATGGCCGCAAGCCCTTCAGAAGCGTTGGCGTGGCGGCCCAGCGGCGCTCCGTTAACGTCTTGTAAAGTGACCGGGGTTATCTTGCCTTAAGACAGCACATAGAGGTGCCCCCTATCTGTCAAAACGTGTCGTAGTCCACCGGAGACATCATAGCCCGAAAGCCCGCCAACCGCGGCAATCATCGCGCCTAGCGCGACTGCAAAACACCGACGCATTGATTGGGCAAATCAGCCAGAGTGTATTCGCGCCGCGGCTTGGCGTTCGGGTCGGGGGGCGGCGGATTGAGAATATTATCAACCCATGTCTGCGCATCTGCGCAGCCGTCTCCAGCCGGTGGGCCCGCTTGGTTGACACAGCCGCGCATTCCCTTCGGGCAGTTCAGGCGCACATGGAAATGATAGTGATGCCCCCACCACGGGCGCACTTTGCGCAGCCAGCTTTTGTCGCCTTTTTCCGCATTGCACATTTGCACTTTTGCGCCCGGAAACACAAAAATACGCGAGACGCGCGGATCTTTTGCCGCCGCCTTCATAATCTCCATATGTTGCTGTGTGTAATTGTCATTGGTGTAGGCTCCATTTGCGCGGCGCAGCGAAATCGAGGAAATATTCTCCCGTTCACTTGCGCTCAGGTTGAGCCGTTTTGGCGCAAGCATCCAGATATCCGCGTCTAACCCGTTCTGGTGGCTTCGGTGCCCAGAGAGCATCGGCCCTCCGCGCGGCTGGCTCAGATCGCCCACATAGAGGCCCTTCCAACCCGGCTGGGTCGCGGCAAAGCCCGAAAGTTTCTGAACAAAATCAATCAGTTCAGGATGCCCCCAGTTGCGATTGCGCGACAGGCGCATCGCCTGCCATGTCGGCCCTGTCTCGGCGAGTTCCACACCCCCCGCAAGACAGCCCTTGGCATATCCTCCATAGGCCGCTGAGGATTGCTGTGAGCCGTCTTGCGCCACGCCAAAAAGCTGCTTGGCAAGTTTTCCGCTCATGCTCGCAGGGATCACAGAGGCGCTTTTTGTGCTGATTGTTTCAGACTTGCCCCCGCCACAGCCCGCCAACAGAGCCACCAAACACACAACAAATAACTGTTTCACTTTTAGCTCCTGTCTCCTTCGGGCTTAACCCATCGTAACAAAACCAGCCCAATTAGAAAGAGCACAATCACAGGCGAAACCCCGAGGCGCGCGCTTCCGCTCACTGCGGTCGCCAGCCCGATCAGTGTCGGCGCAAGAAAGGCCGTCGCGCGCCCCGTGAGGCCATAGAGCCCAAAACTCTCGGTCGGCGCTTCAGGCTTGGAATGACGCACCATGAGCGTGCGCGAAGCGGCCTGCAATGTGCCGCCAAGCCCGCCAATAAACACACCACAGATCAGAAACACAATGTCAGGCAGGCTGGAGCCGTCTACCAGCGGCATACCAAAAATCATTTCGCGCGACATCGAAACAACCGTGATACAAACGCCGATCAAAAGCCAGATCGCTATGATAATCACAGGCTTAGGCCCAAAGCGGCTGTCAAACTTGCCGCCAAGCCAGCTGAACAGCGCCGCCGAAATCGCACCAATCACACCAAACACCCCGATCTGGGTGATCTGCCAGTTCAGGACCAGCGCCGCATAGACGCCTCCAAAACTATAAAGGCCGTTCAGCGCGTCCCGATAAAACATCGACGCACCAAGATAGGCCGTCAGTGATTTATTGTGCCGCAGCCCCCGTATCGAGCGCATCAGCGAAGCAAGGGCCGCAGACACACTCGCCCGCGCCCTGCCCACAACAGGTTCGTCCCGCACCCAAAGGAAATAAGGGATCATGAAAACAGCAAACCAAACCGCCGTAAACGGCCCGACAAATCGGGTTCCCTCACGTGCCGAAGCATCAAAGCCAAAAGCCGGATCAAGCCCGATCAAGGTTTTGCCGTCGCCCTGCTCGACAAACAACAAGAGCATAATCGCCAGAGAAATAACGCCACCAAGGTATCCAAAAGCAAAACCAGAGCCGGAGATTTTGCCCGTGCCCTCCTCCGCGCTCAAGGAGGGAAGCTGCGAATTGATAAAGATCAGCGCCCATTCAGCTCCGACAAAGCCGATCCCGAAAAAGACCAGTCCAAGCCAGAGGTTTGACCCGTCGGGCAGCATATACCAAAGCCCCAAGGCCCCCGTGACATAGAGCATGGAGAAAGCAAAAATCCACGGGATACGCCGCCCTGTGCTGTCCGCCAAAGCGCCCAGAAAGGGCGCGCCCAGCCCGATAAACAGCCCGACAAACCCAAGGCCAAAAGACCAAAGGCTCTGCGCTTGCGCGTCGGCCGCCTGCTCGCTCAAACCCGTTCCAAGGAAGTGTTGCGCCGCAACCGTGGCAAAATACGGCCCAAAGATAAATGTCACCAGAAGCGTATGATAAGGTTGGCTGGCCCAGTCAAAAAAGTACCAGCCCCAGATCCGCTTTCGCGTCGAAATCGACTTTGCCATTGCTCTGAAGCCCCCGCCATTCTTTGCCTGATAAGACATGGATTGCGCCCATGGCGCAAGGTTCACGTTCACGGTGCCACCTGTCACTTGTGCTTTGCATCACAAAAACCTAGGTATAGCCTGCATATCCAGAAAGGCGCGGCACATGGCTCCATTTATTCAAACATTCGGCCTGATCCTTGATGTGGCCTTCACGCTACTGCTTGTCCACGTGATCATGAGCTGGCTCATCAATTTTCAAGTGCTCAATCTCGGGCAGCCGCTGGTGGCCCAAATCTGGCAGGGCCTGAACCGCTTGTTTGAGCCTGTATTCCGCCCTGTTCGCAATATTTTGCCCAACACACATCCGCTTGATCTGGCGCCCCTCGCTGTCTTCATTATCATCATCGCCTTACGCGACTATTTCCTGCCCTCACTCTACTGAGCTTGCCTTGCCAGCCCCGCGCCGCTGTGGGACACAGGGGCAAAGAGCAGCAAGAGATACAGAGATAAATGGCTTCGGCAAATGCGCTTCTAAAGTCCGTCTTCGGCTTTGACGCCTTCCGCCCCGGGCAGGAAGAAATCGTGCGCGCCGTGGCCAGCGGCGAAAGCGTGCTCGCCATCATGCCAACAGGCGGTGGCAAGTCGCTTTGCTACCAGCTCCCCGCGCTTATGGGCGAAGGCCTGACCCTTGTGATCTCTCCTCTCATCGCCCTCATGCGCGATCAGGTTTCAGCCCTTCAGCAAGCAGGGGTTGCCGCTGGCGCGCTCACATCCGCCGCCAGCGAAGACGAGAACAACGCCGTAATAGACGCCGCCCGCGCAGGCGAGCTGAGCCTGCTTTATCTCGCGCCAGAGCGGCTGTCTTCCACTGTGACGCGCAATATCCTGCGCGATGCAGGTGTTGCGCGCATCGCGGTTGATGAGGCCCATTGCGTCAGCCAATGGGGCCATGACTTCCGCCCAGATTATCTGCGCATCGGCGAGCTTCAGCGCTATCTAAACGTGCCCCTCGCCGCCTTCACCGCCACAGCAGACAACGAGACCCAAGACGAGATCATCACCCGCCTCTTCGCAGGCACAGAGCCGCGTCGCTTCTTGCACGGGTTTGACAGGCCAAACATCAGCCTCGCCTTCGCCCCCAAGGACAAGCCGCGCCAGCAGATATTGAGCTATGCCGCCGCGCGCCGCGGCCAATGCGGGATTGTCTATTGCGCCACCCGCGCCAAAACAGAAGCCTTGGCCGCCGCCCTGCGCGATGAGGGCCACAATGCCTGCCATTATCACGGCGCCATGGACCCAGACGAGCGCCGCCGCGTCGAGCACCGCTTCAACACAGAAGATGCACTGATTGTGGTGGCCACCATTGCTTTCGGGATGGGCGTCGACAAGCCAGACATCCGCTGGGTTGCCCACGCCGACCTCCCAAAATCTGTCGAGGGCTACTACCAAGAAATCGGCCGTGCAGGCCGCGACGGTGCTCGCGCCGAAACACTCACACTCTATGGCCCCGAAGATATCCGCCTCAGGCGCGCCCAGATTGACGAAAGCCTCGCCCCCGTCGACAGGCAAGAGGCCGATCATGGCCGCCTCAACGCGCTTCTTGGCTTGGCCGAGGCGACAAGCTGTCGCCGCCAGCTGCTCCTGTCTTATTTTGACGAAGCGTCAGAGCCCTGCAACAATTGCGACCTCTGCGACAAACCGCCTGAGACATTTGACGCCACCGAGGCTGCGCGCATGGCGCTTTCCGCGATCTTGCGGAGCGAAGAGCGTTTTGGCGCGGGCCAGATTATCGACATTCTCCTCGGCAAGCTCACAGACAAGGTGCGCCAGTTTGGACATGATGGCCTCCCGACATTCGGCGTCGGAACAGCCTACCGCCCCGCACAATGGCAAGCGGTTTTGCGCCAACTCATGGGCCATGATCTCATTCGCCCAGATGCCCGCGCCCATGGCGCTCTCAAAATCACGCGCAAGGCCCACCCACTCCTAAAAGGCGAAACAACCCTCACACTGCGCAAAGATCTTGTCAGCACAGCGACAAGCGGCCCCAAAATCAAAACGCTGGTGTCAGAAGAAGACGCGCCGCTCTTTTCTGCTCTCAAAGCCAAACGCCGCGCTCTTGCCGAGGCGGCAAATCTGCCCGCATATATTGTCTTCAACGACAAAACGCTCATCGAGATGGTGAAAAATAAACCTCAGTCGCTTGATGAGTTCGCCATGATCGCGGGGGTCGGTCAGAAGAAGCTTGAGAAATACGGGCGTGATTTTTTGTCTGTGCTGGCGGAGGATACGCCCAAAGCCTCCCCAGCGCGCCGCAAGCTGGCGGGCAAGCCCGCAGGCAGCCTGTTTGATCAGCTCGTTGAGGCCCAAAATGCGCTCCAGCGCGGCAGCTGCGGGACACAAAAACCACTCAGCCTGACAAATTCCCAGCTCGCAAAGGTTGCACAAATGCGCCCACAGTCCCTAGATGCACTAGAGCGGCTGATCGGCGACAAACGCGCCGAACGATTTGGAGCGGCCTTTATTGACCTGATACATGGGGGTGTATGACTATGCTTGTTGTGATTTCGCCAGCGAAAAAACTAAACGAAACCGCTGAAACCACTCTGCCCATAACAGAACCAACATTTGCGCCCCGCGCCGAAGCCCTCGCGGCAGAGGCCGCCAAGCTCACCGCCGCAGATCTCGCCAAGCTCATGCACCTGAGCGACAGTCTGGCCAAGCTCAATTATGACCGTTTCCAGAATTGGGAGGCCTTGCCCGCCGCGCCTGCCGCGCTCATGTTCAACGGCGACACCTATTCAGGCCTTGAAGCCGCAAGCCTTGAAGAAGACGCAATGCAATGGGCGGGCGGACATCTGCGCATTCTTTCGGGGCTCTATGGTCTCTTGCGGCCGCTGGACGCCATCAAGCCCTATCGCCTTGAAATGGGCACGCGCTTTAAGACGCCACAGGGCAAAAATCTCTATGAATATTGGGGCAGCGCCATTGCGGAGCAGCTCAACACAGAAGCAGAGGCCGCAGGCGCGGAGTGTCTGGTCAACTGCGCCAGTCAGGAATACTTCGGCGCGGTCGATCTGACGGCCCTCAAGCCGCGCGTCATCACCCCTGTGTTTTATGAGGACAAGCCCCAAGGCCCCAAAATCGTGAGTTTCTACGCCAAGAAGGCGCGTGGCGCTATGGCGCGTTTTATTGTCGAAAACCGCCTCAAAGACGCCGACGCGCTGACTGCGTTTGACACGGGCGGCTACGCCTATGCGCCCGAGCTGTCTGCGCCCGACAAGCCCGCCTTTTTGCGCGCAGGCTAAGCCGCCGCCTCATCTGAGAGAACAGGTAACGCATCCTTTGGCTGATAGCCGCCAATGGCCGAGAATATTTCGGCCTTGCGCAGAGGTTTGGTCAAAAACTGGTCCATCCCCGCCGCCATAATCTCCTCCTTATCCCCGCCCATCGCATGGGCCGTCAGCGCAAGGATGGGCGTATGACAACCCGAGACAGCCTCAAGCGCCCTGATCGCGCGGGTCGCGTCTTTGCCGTCCATTTCAGGCATGGAAATATCCATAAAGATCACGTCAGGCTCAAAAGATTGGTAAAGCTCAACAGCCTCACGACCGTTGTTCGCAAACATCAGATCGATATCAAGCGCTTTGACCATTTTGCGAAACACGAGTTGGTTGGTTTTGTTGTCTTCCGCCGCAAGCACACGCATCTTGCGTTTGGTTCCGTCGGCTTCGATCACATCAGCAGCAACACTGGCCGTCTCATCCGACCGTGAAGGGGCCAAAGCCATCTTCTCGACAAGCGCGCGCGCCAGAAGAGGCTTTTGCAGCTCATGAACATCAAGCCTGCAATCGCCCTGCTTTTGATAGGCTCCAAGCTTTGCACTCAGAAAGATTACCCGGCCCGCATAGCCCGAAGCCTCAAGCGCGGGCAACAAATCATACCCGACCATCTCGCTATCGGCCAATACGACAGAAACATCCGCTCCAAGCGCTTCAAGCGCGTCTGGAACCGCCGCGCAGCACTGAACAGACAAGCCCAAACGCGCCAACTGTTGCTCCGCCAAATCCGCGATCGCAGCGACAGGCTCAAGCAAGAGCGCACGGCCCTCCATGGCCTTCCAGGTGCTTGTGTCCGCTTGCGCTTGTGTCGCCAGCTCTACTTTGAACCCGAAGTTAGAGCCGATACCCTCTTCGGATTCGACCCAGATTTCGCCGCCCATCATCCCAATCAGCTTTTGGCTGATGGCCAGCCCAAGCCCCGTTCCTTCATAGGCACGGTTGCGCGCATCATCGACTTGATTGAACTCACCAAACACATGAGACAGCTTGTCCGCCGCGATCCCGATGCCCGTGTCCTGAACGCTGATATGCAAGCGCGTGGTGCTCAAAACTTGGTCAAACACCCCGACAACGCGCACCAGAACATAGCCTTTGTTGGTAAACTTGACTGCATTGCCAATCAGGTTGGTCAACACCTGCCGCAAGCGCCCGACATCTCCGGTGAACAGGGTCGGCAAAAAGAAGTCATAATCGATAATGATCTGCACATCCTTGCCCTGCAACGCAGGCTGGAGCAGCATCACAACCTCATTGAGCGCGGCTTCAAAATCAAACGGCTCGTGCTGAAGCACCATTTTTTCCGCATCCAGCTTGGAGAAGTCGAGCACATCATTGATGATCACCAAGAGCGATTCACCCGAGTTTTTAATCGTCTTTGCAAAAAGCTCCTGCTCTTCATCAAGCTCGGTTTCCATCAACAGCTCCGCCATCCCGACGACTCCATTCATCGGCGTTCGAATTTCATGGCTCATATTGGCAAGAAACGCCGACTTGGCGCGCGCAGCCGTTTCGGCGCTGTCACGTGCGGCCTTCAGCTCGCGCTGGTAGCGCACTGTTTCGGTAATATTCAGCGCAAGGCTCACAACGTCACCGCCATGGCCCCGCTGATCGATGAGTTTAACATACTCCCCGTTCCAAAGCCGAATGGTAACCGCTTCGGGGGCAGGGCTTTGCCAACGGGCCAGCATATCGGCCCTCCATGCGGCTGGGGCCTGCCCGCCAAGATCAACAATCCCCTCGTCCGTCAACAGCTGCAAAAGCGTTACATAGCTGACCCCGGGCACAACGTCTTCAATCCCGTCAAAAGCCCAAAGATAAGCCTTATTGGCAATGATCATCTGGCTGTCCGCGTTGAAAAAGGCAAAGCCGTCATTGATCGATTCTATCGAAAGCCAGAGCCTGCGCTCGGCAATTTCTATTTTCTTATGGGCAATCGACAAATCACTTTTGACGCGCAGGTTCTCGTCTCGCACAGTCTGGACTTCGGCACGGGTTTCGACAATTTCGGCTGACAGTTTTTTGGCGTAAGCCCCGAGCTTTTGGTTGGCAGCAAAAAGCTCGGCCTGCTTTTGCTCAAGCAGCCGTTCTGCCGCAAGGCGCGCGCGCCTCTCTTGCGTGAGCTTGCCAACCAGGCTCATTGATCCTCCACCATGCCAATTCAGGTCAGGGCAGACGCTCGCACAAACAGGGTGAATATAGGTTTAAGATCAAAGATAAATTAGCACAAACCGCCCCAAGCCAAAGGCTCGAGGCGGTGCGCAGAACAGGTTTCGGTCCAAATCAGATCGCTTCAATCGCAAGGGCAATGCCCTGCCCGCCGCCGATACACATAGTGACAAGCGCGCGCTTGCCGCCCGTGCGCTCTAGCTCATAGAGCGCCTTCAGGGTGATGATGGCCCCCGTTGCGCCAACAGGGTGACCAAGCGCAATCGCGCCACCGTTCGGGTTCACTTTGGCTGCGTCAAGACCAAGCTCTTTGTTGACTGCAAGCGCCTGTGCCGCAAAGGCCTCGTTGCTTTCAATCACGTCAAAATCCGCAAGGCTCAGACCTGTGCACGCAAGCAAGTTCTGCACCGCAGGGACAGGGCCAATCCCCATGACCTCAGGGCGCACCCCCGCATGGGCATACCCCAGCACCCGCGCACGCGGCTTCAGGCCCGCCTTTTCCGCCGCATCTGCGCGCGCCAGCACAAGCGCCGCCGCACCATCGTTGATCCCAGAGGCATTGCCCGCTGTCACTGTGCCGTCTTTCTGAAAGACCGTGCGCAAGCCCGATAGCGCCTCAAGAGATGTGGCTTTAGGGTGTTCATCCACCTCAAAGGCCACCATGTCGCGCTTCACGCGGACCTCGACGGGCACAATCTGGCTGGCGAAATATCCAGCCTCAATCGCCTTGGCGGCGCGCGTCTGGCTTTCCAGCGCAAAGGCGTCCTGTGCCGCGCGGCTGATGTCGTGCTCGGCGGCGACATTCTCGGCTGTGACGCCCATATGCCCTGTTCCAAAGGGGCAGTTCAACGCCCCGAGCATCATATCCAAAGTCTTGATATCGCCCATTTTCTGGCCCCAACGCTGGGCAGGCACAATATAGGGCGAGCGGCTCATGCACTCCACGCCGCCCGCGACGGCAAAGGCCGCATCCTCAAGCATAAGCGACTGCACCGCCGAGACGATCGCCTGCGCGCCAGAGCCGCAAAGACGGTTCACATTCATCGCGGGTGTGCTGTCAGGAATGCCCGCATCCATCGCCGCAATGCGGCTGACATACATATCGCGCGGCTCCGTGTTGATGACGTGGCCGTAAACCGCATGGCCGATCTGCCCGCCCTCCACGCCCGAGCGCTCAAGCGCGGCGCGGGTGACGGTTGCGCCAAGTTCGGCTGGGGTGACGCCTGCGAGCGCCCCGCCAAATGTGCCAATCGCCGTGCGTGCGCCGTCTAAAATTACGATATCCGTCATGAGACCTCCGCTATATATCTTGCCTAAACTTAGCCAAACCATAGGCCGCAATCCGCGAGAATGAAAAGTCGAACGGAGCGTCAAACCCCTCATTTTCGGCTGTGTGGCACAGTATAGGGCAACCTAT
>P_2C_Liq_3_UnCtyDRAFT_100430_pt1 | contig 12785 bp, 13 predicted proteins | sample Pon2CUnioCityCA_3_FD_9720 | JGI IMG/M metagenome (IMG submission 9720)
GATTGTGGAGGCCGAGAGCCGCCGCATCGCGGCGACGATCGCGGGGGGGCGGGTGAGCCATATGTCGGGCGATATTGCCAAGCGCTTTATTCAAAGCGGCAGCTGATCTACCGCCGTTTGCCAGCCCCCGGCTGCACTGTCGCAGCCTGATGGGCGGGCCAGCGCGCGCTCTGGTTAACGGGGCGGCATGGGCTGCGCGACAGGGGGGTGAAAAGCGTGCACCATGCGTGCACCACGCGTGCACCGGCAAACCCGCGCATTTGTTAACACAAAATTAGCTAACGCTGCGCGCGGTGGGGGCGCGCAAGGTGGGTTTCACCCACCCTACGATCAGGTGCGGATGCCCGAGAAGCGCGCGGCCCAGTCTTCGCGTTCTTCATCTGTGATTTTGGCGAAGAGGTTGTCGGGCACGGTGAAGGTGTGGCCTGCCTCAAGGCTGCCCAAGCTGGCGGCCACATCCTCGGGCCAGCGCGTGTCGAGCGTGTTCATCGCGACAAAGAGCTTGGCCGCGCTTGTCGGGATGAAGGGGGCCGAAAGCACCGCGTAGAGGCGGATGAGGTTCAGCGCGAGGCGGATCTGGGCTGCGGCGCGGTCGGGGTCTTCCTTGAAGACCGACCACGGCGCGGCCTCTTGCAGGTATTCGTTGCCTGCGGCCCAGATGGCGCGCAGCTCGGCGGCGGACTTGCGCACATCCATCGCGTCCATGTGGCCTTCATAGGCGCGGATTCGGGTGGTGAGGTCGGCGATGAGCGCCTCTTCTGCAGGGCCATACGCCCCCGCCGATGGCACGACCTCGCCAAATTTGGAGCGGCAGAACTTGGTGACGCGGGAGACGAAGTTGCCCAAGACATCGGAGAGGTCTTTGTTGACGGCGGCCTGAAAATTCTCCCACGTGAATTCGGCATCCGAGCTTTCGGGCGCGTGGCTGAGCAGCCACCAGCGCCAGACATCGGCTGGCAGGATTTCAAGCGCCTGATCCATAAAGACGCCACGGCCTCGTGAGGTGGAGAACTGGCCACCCTCATAATTGAGGTAGTTGAAGCTTTTGATGTAGTCGACAAGCTTCCACGGCTCGCCCGAGCCCAGAATGGTCGCGGGGAAAGAGAGCGTGTGGAAGGGCACGTTGTCCTTGCCCATGAACTGGGTGTAGCGCACATCATCTGCGCCTTTGTCGGTGCGCCACCAGCGCTCCCAGTCGCGGCCTGCGGCGGCATCGGCCCATTCCTGAGAGCAGGCGATATATTCGATGGGCGCATCAAACCAGACATAGAAGACCTTGCCTTCCATGCCGGGCCAGTCTTCGGTTCCGCGCTTGACGGGGATCCCCCAGTCCAGATCGCGGGTGATGCCACGGTCTTGCAGCCCGTCGCCATCGTTGAGCCATTTGTTGGCGATGGAGGTGGTGAGCAGGGGCCAGTCTGTTTTGGTGTTGATCCAGTTCTGCAGCTCTTCGCGCATATTGGATTGCTTGAGGTAGAGGTGCTTTGTCTCGCGCTCTTCCAGATCGGTGGAGCCTGAGACGGAGGAGCGCGGGTTGATCAGATCGGTTGGATCAAGCTGCTTGGTGCAGTTGTCACATTGGTCACCGCGCGCGTCTTCAAAGCCGCAGTTGGGGCAGGTGCCCTCGATGTAGCGGTCGGGCAGAAAGCGGCCATCGGCCTTGGAGTAGATCTGGGTTTCGGTGACCTCTTCGATGAGGCCCTGCGCCTCAAGCTGGCCTGCAAAATGCTGCGTGAGCGCGTGGTTTTGCGGGCTGGAAGAGCGGCCGAAATGGTCAAACGACAGCCCGAAGCCCTCGGCGATACGGGCCTGAACGGCGTGCATTTCGGCGCAATACTCGGCCACGGGCTTGCCGGCTTTGGCGGCGGCCAGCTCGGCGGGGGTGCCGTGTTCGTCGGTGGCGCAGAGAAACAGAACCTCATGGCCGCGCGCGCGCTGGAAGCGGGCGAAGAGATCTGCGGGAAGCTGGGAGCCAACAAGGTTGCCGAGGTGTTTGATCCCGTTGATGTAGGGGATTGCCGAGGTGATGAGGTGACGTGCCATCGGGGGAACCTTTTCTTTGCGCTTTGGCGGGTGTTTAGCTCAATGGCGCGTGGGGTGCTACAGGCATTCGAATTTTCAGGCATTCGAATTTTCGCTGCGCGAAAATCCGACGGTGGCGAGAGGGGCTTTGCCCCCCTCGCGCTCCCCCCAGGATATTTGGGGCAAAAAGAAAGACATGGGGGTCAGTCTTTTTCGCGGCTGCGCCCCAAGAGCCGCCCGATGGTGAAAGAGGTGCGTGGCGCGTAGATGTAGGGTGTGCGCTCGGCGGGGCTGGCGCGGCTGCGCATACGGGCAAGGCCAAAGGCGGCCAGCCCTGCGTGGCCCACGGCGATCATGATGAAGAGCGCAGGCGGGCCGAAGGCTTCCATGAGGTAGGAGGCGACGAGCGGCGCGGCAATGGCGCCTGTGGCAAACCAGAACATAAGTGCCGCGGAAAGCTCGACCCGCTCTTCGGACCTGGCAAAGTCATGGGCGTGGGCGGCGGCGACCGAGTAGATGGGGAAGGTGGTGAGGCCGAAGAAGGCCGCGTTGAGCAGGATGCCTGCTGTGCTGAGGCCCTGAAGCAGGGCCGTTGAGGCGCAGCTGACAATGGCGGCAAGCGAGAGCCAGATCAGCACCCAGCGGCGGTCGTATTTGTCGGCGAGCCAGCCGATGGGGTATTGCGCCAGTGCGCCGCCAAGCACGAAGGCGGCGAGAAATGTCGCAATCTGGGTGACTTGCAGGCCGACCTCCTGGCCGTAGACCGGCCCGACCATCCGGAAGCTCGCCGAGCTGAGCGCCGCCACGACCACGCCAAGCGCGGCAAGGGGCGAGCGGGTGACGGCCAGCATGGGGCGCAAGCGCGGCGCGCTCGGGGTTTCGGGCTGGGTGGCGGTTGTGAGGGTGAGCGGCAGGATGGCGGCGCAGCAGAGCATGGCCAGAATGGAGTAAGACATATAGTAGGCAGGTGTGAGAAAACCGATGAGAAGCTGGCTGACAAGCGAGCCGCTCATATCGACAAGGCGGTAGACGCCCATGGTGCGCCCGCGTGTTTCGTTGGTGACTTTGGCTTGCAGCCACGCCTCGATAATTGTGTAACACCCTGCCACACAGAGACCCGAGGCCACGCGCATCAGCGCCCAGGCGTAGGGGCCGATGATGATGTAGTGGGCCAGCAGGGCGATGGCACCCATCGCGGTAAAGGCAGCAAAAGCGCGGCTGTGCCCCACCGTGCCCATAAGGCGGGGTGCCCACCAGCAGCCAATGAAGAAGCCAAGGTAGTGCGCCGAGCCGAGGAGGCCGATTTCGGCGCGCGAGAAGCCGAGGGCGATGCCTGAGAGCGCATCAAGCGGGCCCACACCGCCTGTTGAGAGCTGCAAAAGCGCCACTGACATAAACAGGGCGGCGAAGGAAATGAGAAGGCGCATATCCCGCCCACCATCGCAGCCGAGCTTTTGGGCGCAAGCAGGTTTTCGACTTTTGCGTGTCGTATTTGCCCGGAGGGGCTGGCGCGTTAGTCGTCAGGGCGGGCGAGCTCAAACACCGAGCGCACGACGGTATAGTCGCGATAGCCCATGCGCGCGAGCGGGTTGAAGCGGGTGGGGTCAAACTTGCCGTCCACGATGCAGTCTTCGCGCAGGTGAACGCCCGTGACCTCGCCGATCACCACATAGTTGGCCGCGCCACGGCTCTTGTGGATGTCTACGAGCTTGCACTCCATGGCGGCAGGGGCCCCCGCAAGGCGCGCGCAAGCGATGGTTTCACATGCCGCGCGGGTCAACCCTGCGTGATCAAACTCGGAAACGCCTGATGGCAGGGTCTGGGAGGTGGCGTTCATCGCGTCTTTGGCAGCCTCTTCCACGATGTTGACACAGAACACGCCGCTTTCGCGGATGTTGGCCAGCGTGTCTTTGGTGCCGTCGCGGTCTTCCTTTGTGCCTGTGGAGGCAAACATCACCTGCGGTGGCACATAAGCTGCACCCGAAAAGAAGGAATAGGGCGCAAGATTGTCTACACCGTCGCTGCCGCGGGTCGAGATCCAGGCGATGGGGCGTGGCACGATGAGCGCGTTAAACGGGTTGTGCGGCAGGTCGTGGCCATCTTCGGGGCGGAAAAACATCGGCAAGGCTCCTTGAGGTATTTGCCCCGTGCATAGCGCCGTGCTAGGGGCGTTTCCAGCGCAAAGGAGATTTTGGAGCGTGATCAAGCTAGGCCCTGAGCGCCCCGAAGAGGGCTGGGAGGTGGAAACACTCTATGACCTGTGCTTTGCGCCCGGGCGTGAGGGCTTGTCTTCTTACCGTTTGCGCGATGGCGTGGCGCCGGCGGCGGGCCTGAGCCATGTGGCGCGCGACGAGTTTGGCGAGCTGGCCGGTGCGATCCGCTATTGGCCTGTGCGCATAGGCGCGGCGCGTGCGCTGCTCCTTGGCCCCGTCGCTGTCCACCCGACGCGCCAGGGCGAGGGCGTGGGGGGCGTGCTCATCCGCGAGAGCCTTGCCGTGGCCGCAAGAGCAGGCTGGGCACGGGTTATGCTTGTGGGCGATGCGCCTTATTATGCGCGCTTCGGCTTTACGCCCCTTTCGGGCGTGGAAATGCCTCCGCCCACCAACCCTGCGCGCGTGCTGGGCCGCGCGCTCACAGAGGGCGCCTGGCAGGGGATCCGCGGCAAAGTGACGAAAGACGCTTGAAAAACGGCACGCCGCGCCCGATCTTTACCCCATGACACGTGATCTGGAAATTCTTGACGCCCCCATCGACGCGACAGAGGTTGAGGCCGAACTCACCGCTCTGGCCCGCCGCTACAGCCGCGCGGGGGGGCTGGTGATTGATCTGCTCAACCAGATCGGTGGACAGGCCGACAGCTTGCTTGAGCGCTTGCCAGCGCCTGTGCGCACAGGGCTTGGCGCCCAAACCGAGCGCGCGCTTGGCTTTGCGTTTGATGCGGCCAGCCGCTCGCGTGGCCATGTGGCAGGGGAGCCGAGCTGGATGACCCGCGCACTCACAACCGCCATGGGGGCAGCGGGTGGCTTTGGCGGGCTGCCTTCGGCGCTGGCCGAACTGCCGGTGACAACGACCGTGCTCTTGCGCGCGATCCAGACCATTGCAGAAGAGCACGGCTTTGACACAGGCGAAGAGGCGGTCAGGTTTGACTGTATCACAGTCTTTGCCGTGGCTGGCCCGCTGGCAGAAGATGACGGTGCCGACCTCGCTTTTCTCTCCACGCGGCTCATGGTCAACGGGGCAGCACTCAGCACAGTTATTGCGCGGATTGCGCCGCGTCTTTCGGTTGTGCTTGGCCAGAAGCTTGCGGCCCAGACCGTGCCAGTGCTTGGCGCTGCGGCAGGGGCGGCCACAAATTATGCTTATACGAGCTACTATCAGGACATGGCCCATGTGCATTTCGGGCTGCGCCGCCTCGCCATCCGCGCGGGTCTGGATCATGCGGTGCTGCTGGCGCGCTTCAAAGCCAAAGTCGGCAAGCCCAAGCTGCACAAGGCTGGCTAGGCGCGGCTCTTTCTTTTTGCTCTAAATATCCTCGCCGAAGGCATAAAAGTCAGGGCCGAGCGTAGCGAGGCCCCCCCGCGACGCCGAAGGCGGCGCAAACCTTTGCCTGAGACGCCGAAGACGGCGCAGATCCTCAGCTCAAAGAGCGCATATACTCTACAATTGCAGGGCGCACCGATTGCTCTCCGCGCTCGGCGGCGGCTTCGATCAGCTCTTTGATCTTGCCCAGATCAACACGGCGCAACAGGCTCTTTACAGGGCCGATTGACGCGGGGCGCATGGAGAGCGTGCGCAGGCCGATGGCGGCGAGGCAGGCGGCCTCCAGCGGGCGGCCCGCATCTTCGCCACAAAAGCTGAGCGCTGTGCCCGAGGCGTCGCAGCGTTTGACGATGCCTTCCAGAAACGTGAGAAAGCTCACGTTGAGCGTATCATAGCGGCGGCGGACACGTTCGTTCTCGCGATCAGCCGCAAAGAAGAATTGCTTGAGATCATTGCCCCCGATGGAGAGGAAATCGACCTCGTCAAAGAATTTGTCAGGCGCAAAGGCCAGTGAGGGTGTTTCCAGCATCGCGCCGACTTCGATGTGTTCGGGGAGCGCGTGGCCCAGAACTTTCTCGCGTGCGAGCGCTTTGTCCATCTCGGCACGTGCGGCGCGATACTCCTCAAACTGCGCCACGAAGGGGAACATCACAGTCAGCGGGCGGCCGTTGGCGGCGCGCAAAAGCGCTTGCAGCTGCATCCGCATGATGCCCGGTTTGTCCAGCCCCACGCGGATGGCGCGCCAGCCGAGCGCCGGGTTTGGCTCGTCGTTCGGCTTCATATAGGGCAGGACTTTGTCCGAGCCGATGTCGAGCGTGCGAAAGACCACGCGTTTGCCTTGGGCGGCATCCAGCACACGGCTGTAGAGCGCAGACAGCTCCGAGCGGCGCGGCATCTGGTTGCGCACGAGGAATTGCAGCTCGGTGCGGAACAGGCCCACACCTTCGGCGCCCGAGCCTTCAAGCGAGGGCAGATCGGCCATGAGGCCTGCGTTCATGTGCAAGCCAACGGTCTGGCCATCGCGTGTTTCTGCGGTTTTGTCCCGGATCGAGGCATAGCGTTCCTGGGCTTGAGCCTGCATCGCGATTTTGTCGCGAAAGGCCGTGACGACAGTGTCATCAGGGCGCAGGTGCACCACGCCTTGGTCCCCATCGACCATGATGTGGTCGCCGTTCAGTGCTTCGGTTGTGACACGGCTGGCGTGCACCACCAGCGGGATCGCCAGGGCGCGCGCCACGATGGCCGCGTGGCTGCCAACCGAGCCTTCTTCGAGCACGATCGCCTTGAGCGAGCGGCCATAATCCAGCAGCTCGGCAGGGCCGATATTGCGCGCGATGAGCACAGGGTCGGCGGGCATTTCTGCCCCGGTATCAAGGCCTTGGCCTGTGAGGATGCGCAGGAGGCGGTTGCTCAGATCGTCCAGATCATGCAGCCGCTCGCGCAGATACGGATCGGTGACCTGCTGCATCCGCGCGCGGGCGGTGGACTGTTCTTTTTCGACAGCGGCTTCGGCCGAGAGGCCGCGTCCGATGTCTTGTTCCATGCGGCTCATCCAGCCTTTGGAGTTGGCAAACATGCGGTAGGCTTCCAGCACATCAAGCTGTTCTTTGCCGCCACCGCGCGCGCCTGCGAGCATTTTGTCAACGCCCACGCGCAGCTCTTCAACGGCTTCGTTGAGGCGCTCGAATTCGCGGTGCGGGTCTTCGGCGATGGGGTTTGTCACCACAACGCGGGGCTCGTGCAGCCAGACGTGGCCTTGGGCTGCGCCTTCCTGGCCTGTGGTGCCGCGCAGAAGCACGGGTTGGGTGTGGCGGGCCGACAGCGCCGCGCCTTCGCCGATAAAGGCGCCCAGCTCGGTCATTTCGGCCAGCACCATGGCCACAACTTCGAGCGCATCGACTTCTTCATCGGCAAATTCGCGGGCGTCTTTGGTCTGGACGACAAGCACCCCGAGCTTTTCTCCCAGCCGCTGGATGGGCACGCCGAGGAAGCTGGAGTAAATTTCTTCGCCTGTTTCCGGCATAAAGCGGAAGCCGCGCTCGGAGGGGGCATCGGGCGTGTTGATACGCTGGCCCTTGCGCGCCACGAGGCCAACGAGGCCTTCGCCCATTTTGAGGCGGGTCTGGTGGACAGAATCGGCTTTCAGGCCTTCGGTGGCGCAAAGCTCCAGCGTGTCTTCATCGCGAAAGAGGTAGATCGAGCAGACCTGCGAATACATCTCTTCGGCGATCAGCTTGGTGATGGTATCCAGCCGCGCCTGACCTTGGCCTGCGGTGTTTTCGGCCATGATCTCGCGCAGACGGGCCAGCATTTGCCGGCTGTCTGTTTTGATCTCTGTGGGCTGCTCAGTCATATCAGCGCGGGCCTTGTTTTATGCGGCCCAAGGCAGAATCTCAGGCCGGTTTCTCGAGTTCGAACGCATCATGCAGCGCTTGGACGGCGAGTTCCATGTATTTCCTGTCGATGAGCACGGAAATCTTGATTTCCGATGTCGCAATAACCTTAATGTTTATGCCTTCATCAGAGAGTGTCTTGAACATGGTTGCGGCCACACCCGACTGGGAGCGCATGCCGATGCCCACAGCCGAGACTTTGGCCACATCGGTGTCGGCGACGAGGTTGTGATAGTTGATATCCCCCTTGTCTTTGGCCTCTTCCATGGCTTTTTCGGCGCGTTTCACCTGCTCGACAGGGCAGGAGAAGGTCATATCGGTGCGCCCGTCTTCGGCGATGTTCTGGATGATCATATCGACGTTGATGCCAGCCTCTGGAGCGGGCCGAAGATGGCTGCCGCGATGCCGGGGCGGTCGGCCACGGAGAGCAGGGTCATTTTGGCTTCATCGCGGGAATAGGCGATGCCTGATACGGGGCGGTTTTCCATAACTTCCTCCTCATCGCAAACGAGCGTTCCTGCTGCGTCGGATTGTTCTTCAAATGAGCTGAGCACTCTGAGTTTGACTTTGTAGCGCATGGCAAGTTCGACAGAGCGTGTCTGAAGGACTTTGGCACCAAGGCTGGCCAGTTCGAGCATTTCTTCAAAGGCGATCTTGTCGAGCTTGCGGGCTTTGGACGAGATCCGCGGGTCGGTTGTGTAGACGCCGTCAACATCGGTGTAGATGTCGCAGCGCTCGGCACCGAAGGCGGCGGCAAAGGCCACAGCCGTTGTGTCAGAGCCGCCACGGCCCAGTGTTGTGATGCGCCCCTCAGGGCTGACGCCCTGAAAGCCTGCAACAACGGCCACGCGCATACCTTCGGCAAACTTGGCCTCGATATTGGCGGGGGGGATGTCCTGGATGCGCGCAGAGGCGTGGGCCGAGGTGGTTTGCACGGGCACTTGCCAGCCCTGCCAAGAGCGGGCGGGGATGTCCATTTCTTGCAAGGTCAGCGCCATGAGGCCTGCTGTGACGTTCTCGCCCGAGCTGACAACAGCGTCATATTCGCGCGCGTCATAGAGCGGGGAGGTCTCGTTGACCCAGCCCACCAACTCGTTGGTTTTGCCAGACATGGCCGAGACAATCACGATCACATCATAGCCTTTGGCCACTTCGACGCCCACGCGCTTGGCAGCGCGGCGGATGCGGTCAAGGTTGGCAACAGACGTGCCGCCGAATTTCATCACCAGAACGGGCATGAGGAGCCTCTTTCGTTGCGTTCGGCGCGGTTTAGTCTGTCGCACGCGCTCGCGCAAGGGTGCGCGTGTCGCAGGCAGGCTTAATAGGGGTGGTCGCGTCCGTCCCATGTGCGAAAGCAGCCTGTGGTGGCAAGGCTGAGGGCGTCAAACTCTTTGATCAGCCCTTCGGCAGACTGGGCCACATCAATATCGCCGCTGTCGCCGCCCATATCGGTGCGCACCCAGCCGGGGTGATAGGCGCCGACGGCCACGCCTTCGCCCTTGAGGTCTGTGGCGAGGTTGCGCGCGAGGTTGAGGGCCGCAGCCTTGGAGCTGCGGTAGATGTAGCTGCCACCCGGTGCCTTGGTGTCGCTGCCCATCTGGGAGGAAATGATGGCGATTTTGGGCGCGTCAGAGCGCATGAGATGCGGCAGAAAGGCCTGCACGGTGAGAAACACGCCCGTGACATTGGTGGCGAAGGTATCGGCCCACATATCGCTTGGGTAGCCGTCTTCAAGGCTCTGGCCTTTGTCGTGGTAGATGCCGGCGTTGCAGATGAGCAGATCAACCGTCTCTCCGCTCATGGCTGTGGCAAGCGCTTTGACGCTGGCTGGGCTAGTGACATCCAGCGCGGCAAAGCCGTCGCCGCTGCGCGCGGTGGCTGTGACCGTGTCGCCTGTGACTGTGTAAAGCTCTGCAAGGCGTGCGCCGATGCCTCTGTTGGCACCCGTGATAAGGATATGGCTCAATTTGATCTCCTGTTGGGCTTGAAGGGCAGGGGCATGACAGGCACGCCATCTTCGATCAGTTTTTTGGCGTCTTCGACCTTGGCTTCGCCATAGATCGCGCGCTCGGGCGCATCGCCAAGGTGCATCTTGCGCGCCTCGGCGGCGAACTTGGGGCCGACATATTCGGAGTTTTTCTCGACCTCCTGGCGCATTTTGGCCAGCGCCTGCTCGGCGGGGGAGGCGGGACTTGTGAGCGCGCCTTTCATGTTTTTCTCAGCGGCGGCGTCACTGGTGCGCACGCGTGGGGCCATGAGTGATTTCTCGACCGATTTGGAGCCGCACACAGCGCATTCAAGCTGGCCAGCCCCTTGCAGCGCGTCAAAGGCAGAAGACGACTGGAACCAGCTGTCAAAGCTGTGTCCGTCTGCACATTTGAGCGTGAAACTGATCATGGTGTCCCTCTGGTTGCTGCCTTAAATAGATAAGCTTTGTGGCGGCGTGCGCAAGCCTCAGCTGTCAAGCAGGCGCGGATCAAAGGTCTTGAGGATTTTCTTGAGCTCGGGTTCGGCCACCTTGCCTGCGGCTTTTTTCGGGCTGAACCATTTGCGGCGGCGCTCGCCTTTTTCGGGAAAGTTTTTTTCCAGAGAGGTGACGAGCACAGGGTAGACCAGCGCCACACAGGGCAGGCTCTCGGTTTTGCTGATGTCTTTTGTGTAGGAAAACAGGCCCAAGCAGCGGTCAAAGGCGCGGCCCTTGACGCCGGCTTCTTCCCAAGCCTCTTGCAGCGCGGCTTTGGCGGGGGTTTTCTCGGCCATGGGCCAGCCCTTGGGGATGATCCAGCGCTGGGAGCCACGCGAGGTGATGAGCAGCACCTCGGGCTCGCCCTTGCGGATGCGATAGCACAAAGCGGCAAACTGGCTGCGCACATCGGTTTTGCGCGCGCCTTTGAGCAGGATCGGGAGCTGTTTGGGGCCTTCTATGGCCATGGGGTCGGACTTCTCTGTCATGTGTTTTGGCTCATCTTAAGCCGAAACATTGAATCAAATCTGAAGCCTTGGCCAGTCTTTCCTTGGGGGGCGCGGGGTTTTGCCCCCCAAGATGTGGTATTTCTACGGGTTAGCGGCGGTAGATCACTGGAAACCAGTCTTCGCGCAGCCGCTCGCCTGCGCTCATGCCGTGGTCGGGGAAGGGCGGTGAGGTGCGCCCGGGGCGCTCGACATAGCGCGCATCGTCTCCCACGAGGCGCAGAGAGAAGGCGCGGCGGCGGGTCTGGCTTGTGTTGCCACGCGCGCCGTGGAGGATGGCGTAGTTGAAGGCCACCGCATCACCCGGCTGCATCTCCCATTCGCGGATGTCCATGCCCTCGGCCTCCGGGTCGGGCACGGGCATATAATCTTCCTTGTTGGGAAAATAGCTTTCGTCAGACACCCACCGCATCGGCATGACGGGCTTTTCCCATGCGTGGCTGCCTGCGACACAGCGCAGGGCGGCGTCTTTGACGGGGTCAAGCGGCGACCAGAAGCTGACGGTTTGCTGGCCTTGCACAAAATAATAGGGGCCATCGGTGTGCCACGGGGTGGCCATGGAGGTGCCGGGCTCTTTGACCAGAACATGGTCATGAAAGACCTGCGTTGTCTGGCTGTTCATAAGATCGGCGGCCACCTCGGCTGCGGCGGAGGTTTCGATCACCTCGGCAAATTCGGGGATGCGCTGCCAGTTGCAATAATCGTCAAAGAAGCGGCCAGATTCGCCTTCTTTTTTGTTTTCGGAGGCGTAGGGGCCCGGCTCGGTCATGTTGCGCTCGACGCCTTTGCGCAGGGTTTCGACATGGTCGGCAAAGAGCCCGCGAATGACAATGACGCCGTCGCGCTGATAGGTGTCGATGTCGTCTTGGGTGATGAGCGGATGCGGCATTGGGGGCTCCTGAGCGCGTGTGATCTGCGCTAGAGCGTCCTTTGGGCGGGGGCAGATGTCAAGCGCTGCCCCCAAGAGAAAACCCCCGCCAAGCGGCGTGCGCGGGCGGGGGCTGGGCTGTGATGTGTTGGGCGGCCTATTCGGCGGCTGCGCGCTTGGGCAAGACCCAGTCGGGGCGCGCAAAGTGGCAGGTGTAGCCGTTGGGCAAGCGCTCAAGATAGTCTTGGTGCTCCGGCTCTGCTTCCCAGAAATCACCTGCCGGTTCCACCTCGGTGACAACGCGGCCCGGCCAGAGGCCAGAGGCGTTGACATCGGCGATGGTGTCTTCGGCCACGGCTTTTTGGGCCTCGCTCATGTAGTAGATCGCGGAGCGGTAAGACATGCCACGGTCATTGCCCTGACGGTTTTCTGTGGTGGGGTCGTGGATCTGGAAGAAGAACTCCAAGAGGTGGCGGTAGCTCGTCTTGGCGGGGTCAAACACCACTTCGATGCCCTCGGCATGGGTGCCGTGGTCACGGTAGGTGGCATTGGGCACATCGCCCCCTGTGTAGCCCACGCGCGTGCTGATGACGCCGTCCATCTTGCGGATCAGGTCTTGCATGCCCCAAAAGCAGCCGCCTGCGAGAATTGCGGTTTCTGTTGTCATGATGCGTCCTCCACTTGGTCAAGATATGCGCCGTAGCCTTCGGCGTCCATTTCGTCTTTTGGCACAAAGCGCAGAGATGCGGAATTGATGCAATAGCGCAAACCGCCCATCTCTTGTGGCCCGTCAGGAAAGACGTGGCCCAAGTGGCTGTCGCCATAGGTCGAGCGCACTTCTGTGCGGATCATGCCGTGTGTTATGTCGCGCAGCTCGTTGATATGGGCCGGCTCAATGGGCTTGGAAAAGCTCGGCCAGCCGCAGCCTGATTCAAACTTGGCAGATGAGGCAAAGAGCGGCTCGCCTGAAACAATATCGACGTAGAGACCCG
>P_2C_Liq_3_UnCtyDRAFT_100433_pt1 | contig 12685 bp, 8 predicted proteins | sample Pon2CUnioCityCA_3_FD_9720 | JGI IMG/M metagenome (IMG submission 9720)
ATTTCACATTTACATGGCGATCATTTTTATGGATTGGTGGGTTTATTATCGACTTATGGCATATTAAGTAGAGAAAAAGAGCTACATATTTATGGGCCAAAAGGTATAAAAGAAGTAACACTTTTACAGTTAAAAATTTCGCAATCGCATGCAAAATATCCTTTAATTTTTCACGAGTTATCTTCTAAAGAAAGCAACGTTATTTTTGAAGATGATAAGGTATCTGTAAGAACCATACCTTTACATCATCGAGTGTATACAAATGGATATTTATTTAGCGAAAAAGAAAAACCTAAAAAACTGCATATAGACAATATCAACAACTATTCAGAAATTGATAGAGCAGATTATAATAATATAAAAGCAGGTAGAGATATTACTTTATCAACTGGTGAAGTTGTACCCAATTCAGAATTAACCTTACCACCAAAAAAACCATTACGTTTTGCTTTTTGTAGTGATACGGTTTACAAACCCGATATTGTTCCTCTTATAAAAAATGTCGATTTGTTATACCATGAAGCTACTTTTTTAGCCGACAGAGAAGATTTAGCAAAAAAAACAAAACATACCACCTCTAAACAGGCTGCGCAAATTGCTAAAGACGCCAATGTTAAAGAGCTTATTCTTGGGCATTATTCTGGCAGATATAAAGACATTTCGTTCTTTAAAAAAGAAGCTCAAGAAATATTTGCAAATACAGAATTAGCAGAACCAGGAAAAACATTTAAAATCGATGCAACATAATAATATCAATGCGCTTTATAATAAAATTTTTGATACCTATCCAAAGGTAGAAATAGAAGAACATATTAAAAAACTCATTGAGTTAGATTATTTTTACCCTTATAACTCTACTTTTTATTGCATTACAAATACTGTTCATCAAAACTTTGAATTTGTAAGTAAAAACTTTACGGCTTGTACAGGTTTATCACACCAAAAAATGATGGAAGGTGGTATGAATTATTTTTGGTCTCTGTTTCATCCAGAAGATATTAAACTTTGGTTACAAAGTTTACATAATTTAATGACGTTTACCATGACAGAGTTAAATGATGACCAACGAAAAAGAATGAGTTATACATGGAATTATCGAATTAAAAATGCTGATGATCGCTATGTAAANATCATTCAAAACACCACTCCNTTGCAATTTGACGAAGCTAAAAAACCTATTATTGGTATGGCCCATTATACGGTTTTAGACGGAGATATGGCTATGGATATTTGCGCAAGTGCTAAATATTTAAATGATAAAAATGAGTATGAAACTTTATTTTATCAAAATGTATCTAATTCAAAATTACTGGGTCTTATTAGTAATAGAGAACGTGATATTATTCGATTAATTATTACAAAAAATACTAGTGAAGCTATTGCCGAAAAACTAAACATTAGTATTCATACCGTAAACACACATAGAAGAAATATTTTAAAGAAAATTGACCTCAACTCTACTTTTGAATTAATTAGCTATTTTAAAAACAATCCTAAATTACTTTAAAATACTCATTATGAGTATTTTTTAAAATAGGCTACCCGTTTATCTTTGTAAAACTAACCTTTTTACAAGATAGATTGGTTCTATAATATTTTGAAAAAGAAGAATAGTTTAAATTCCCCAACTCCCAATCTGTCTTGTTTTTAATGTTGATATAAAACGAAAGTTCACAGAAGGTCTTAGAATATTGATTCTTTTTAATTCTTTGCAAAGTCCAATTTTCTATATCTAAACTATTTTATCTTGTTATTTTTAGATGATACAATTAATTCATCTTTCAAAAAACCTCATAAAACCAAGTAACAATAACTCCTTTGTTATTTTCTAAATCTAAAACCAAGCGATCTTGTATAGTTTTCATTTTAAAGTTAAATGGAGGTTTTATAATGTCAAGTCCGCTTTGTTTTTTTAGTCTGATGCCTTGTCCTGAAATAATGTCTTTATTGGGTATAAAATCACCATTAGGTAGGTGTTCTGTAAGAATAATATATTTATAGTTATGTAATTTCTTAAGCACTTGATGCACTTCTGTATTAGATAAATGTTGTAATACTTGTCTTAGCAACACGCAATCAGCTTGAGGTAAAGTATCTTTGGCAATATCTAAAAAATGAAATTCTAAATTATCGGCTTTAAAGTTTTTAGCATTACAAGAAATTAAAGGCGCTACAATATCTATTGCAATGTATTTTTTTGAATAGTTTACAAGTTGTTTACCAATATTAAAATCGCCACAACCTAAATCACAAATTGTTAAAGGTTCATTGAAAGAAGTAAGAAACGCATGTACTTTTTCAATATAAGGATGCACCAATTCTGGCTTATGAGAACCAAAACCAGAATAAAATTCAGTATTATTTTTTCCCCAAAGATTTAAATCATAAATCTGTTCCATTACCTTTTTTGTGGGCCAAGGTATTTTTGTTTTTCGGGCATTTTCTTCTGGCATTACATATCCATTTTTAAAAAAAATATCATAATTCTTATCATCTTTACCTTTGGTTGATTTCTATTCTTCATAGAAATGATGCTTCTTTAAATTCAATATGAATATCAGAGACATTTCATTTACTAATTTTGAACGTGTTTTCGATACAATTCTGCCTAAAAACGAAATCACTCAAACTGACATTAGGTTCTTTTGATGATAATTTTACTTCTCCAAAATACTATTGACAATCATTTTAGCATGCACACGTGAATTTTCGATAAACCATTTATGGGTTTCCATACCTCCACAAATAACGCCAGCCAGATAAATTCCGTTAATATTGGTTTCCATAGTTTCAAGGTTATAAACCGGTAATTTTTTATCGTCTTTTGATAATTCGATGCCCATTCTTTCTAAAAAAGAAAAATTTGGCTGATAACCTGTTAAAGCTAGCACAAAATCGTTTGCTATTTCAATACGTTCATTTGAAGTATTTACGATAATCTTATCATTTTCAATTGCGGTAACTTTGCTATTATAAAAAACTTTTATACTTCCTTCTTCTATTCTATTGATAATATCTGGACGTACCCAGTATTTTACACGTTGCCCAATTTCTGCTCCACGAATAATTAAAGTAACCTCTGCTCCTTTTCTGTAACATTCNAGAGCAGCNTCAATTGCNGAATTGCTTGCACCAATAATTGCTAATTTTTGTCCTGCATAAAAGTGCGGTTCTTTGTAATAATGCGAAACTTTTGCTAATTTTTCTCCAGGAATATTTAAAGTTTTGGGGATGTCATAAAAACCAGAAGCCACCACAACATTTTTAGATTGATATGCTCCTTTATTTGTTTTTACTTCAAAAAGTGTCTCCTTTTTCAGAACATTTTCTACTTTTTCGAACAACTTTATATGAAGTTTGTTAGATGTTGTAATTCTTCGATAATACTCTAAAGCCTCTCCTCTACTTGGCTTTGCAGCATTACTGATAAAAGGAATTCCATCAATTTCTAACTTTTCTGAAGTAGAGAAAAACTGCATATTTACAGGATAATTGTATAAAGAATTTACAATTGGACCTTTTTCAAAAATGATATAACGTAATCCTTTTTTCTGTGCTTCTAATCCACAGGCAATTCCTATTGGGCCTCCACCGATTATAATGACATCAAAAATCTGCATACCAATTGTGCTTTTTTGTATTGTATTAAAAGCTTAAAAATAAGCTATTCGTTTGAAATTAAAAGAATCGTTGGTAAATAGTTGCGTTAAGGATTGCAGTGGAAATCCTTTTTGTGAAGAATGAGAAAAAAGATTGTAACGAAAAGCCTGACCTGAAAGGAAACGCCATAAAAAAAACTCCAACAAATGCTTGCTGGAGTTTCGATATTTTGAAAATTCTAAACGAATTATTTCTTGAATTTTGCGTATTTGTTTTTAAATTTATCAATACGTCCTGCAGCATCAATAAGTTTAGATTTACCAGTGTAAAATGGGTGAGATGTTCTAGAAATCTCTAATTTTACTAAAGGATACTCAACACCATCCACTTCTAAAGTTTCTTTAGTGTCGACAGTAGAACGTGTTAAAAAAACGTCTTCGTTAGACATATCTTTAAAAGCTACCATTCTGTAATTTTCTGGATGAATTCCTTTTTTCATTTTATAATATTTTAATTCTTTAATGTTATGTTTGCAAAGTAAAGTTGGTAAAGCTTTACTTGATTCTTTAAATAGCTTACTATTACTATTTTGAGGATACAAATTTAACGATATTTTTCAATTTACAAATAAATAAGTTACTTTTATTTGTTGGTATTAAAAATTTTAATGAAAATCCTTATTTATCTGAGGATATTCTACAAGAAGTCTCAAAAAAAAGAATACAAAAACGAAACATAATGAAGAAAATTGCGCTTTTTACAACCACATTACTCCTATTTATTTTTATAAGTTGTAATAACACCTATAAATTTACACTAGATGTTACCAAAAAAACAACGCTAAATGGCAAAGTGAACATTACTTTAAAAGAAAAAAATAATAAACCATTAGATAATGTTCAGTTTTTTGTGGATGGTAAAGAAATTACAACTCAAGGAAATTCGATAACCTTAAATGCTGCTGATTTTGGTGTGGGTAAACATACTATCTCTGCCTTAGCTTTTTATCCTGGTAAAACAAAAAAGACAAACAATTCTTTCGAAGTCTTTGCCAATGAAAAACCCGCTATTTATACCTATGAAATTATAAATTCATTTCCTCATGATACTAAAGCCTACACACAAGGTTTAGAATACTATGATGGATTTTTGTATGAAACCACAGGAAGAAGAGGACAATCTTCCTTAAGAAAAGTAGACATTAAAACCGGAAAAGTTTTACAAAAAATAGATTTAGACAAACAATATTTTGGTGAGGGAATGACCATTTTAAATGATAAAATTTATTGGTTAACCTGGGAGGCTAAAAAAGGTTTTGTATATAATTTAAACACTTTTGAATTAGAAAAAGAGTTCGAGTACAACAATAGTAAAGAAGGCTGGGGATTAACCAATAATGGTGATGAATTGATAAAGTCTGATGGAACAAATAAAATCTGGTTTTTAGATTCAGAAACTTTGAAAGAAAAGCGTTCTATACAAGTTTATTCGAATGATAGGGCTGTAGATAATATTAATGAGTTAGAATTGATTGATGGTAACTTGTATTCTAATAAATATCAGAAAAACACCATCGTAATTATTGATATTCAAACAGGTGCAGTTGTTGGTTTAGCAGATCTTAGGCCTTTAGAAAAAGAAATGGCTAAAACTCAAAAATTGGTAGCGCAAGATGAAGTTTTAAACGGCATTGCTTACGACAAAATCAACGATAGACTTTTTGTAACGGGTAAAAATTGGGGAAAGCTTTTTGAAATCAAATTGATAAAAAAATAATAAACGGTTCATTTTAAAGTTCTATTTTTATACAAAATTGATTTATGCGTTATCTTATCACTTTTCTTATTTGTGTTGCCTTTATTTCTGTAAGTTCTTGTCGAAAAGATTTTTCAACAATACAAAGTTTTGGCAGTTTAGAGTTTTCTAAAGACACCGTTTTTTTAGATACGATTTTTACAAATATTGGTTCTGCCACCTATAATTTAAAAGTATACAACAGAGGCAATAAGGCGATTACTATTCCCGAAATTTCTTTAGAAAATGGAGTAACTTCTAATTATAGGTTAAACGTAGATGGCATCCCTGGAAAAGAATTCAACAATATTGATATTTTAGGAAAAGACAGCATTTTTATTTTTGTTGAAACCACTATTAATGCTAATGCTCTTGCAAATCCTTTATACACCGATCGTATTTTATTTGATACAGGCACAAATCAACAAGATGTAGATTTGGTTACTTTGGTTCAAGATGCCAATTTTATTTTTCCTGATAGGGACCCAATCACCAGAAAAATAGATAGTTTAACTATTGATGGACAAGCCACAACTATTAAAGGTAGATTTCTAAAAGATACAGAGCTTACCATTACCAATACAAAACCTACTGTAATTTATGGTTATGCTGCTGTACCCGCCAATAAAACGTTAACTATTGAAGCGGGTGCAAGAATTTATTTCCACGATAATTCTGGTTTAATTATAGACGATAAAGCTACTTTAAAAGTAAACGGAACTTTAACTGATAAAGTGGTTTTTGAAGGTGATCGTTTAGAAAATCGTTTTAGCCAAACGCCTGGTCAATGGGGTACTATTTGGATGCGTGCAGGTAGTAAAGACAACGAAATGCATCACACACAAATAAAAAACGGAATTATTGGTATTTTAATTGATAGCATTGGCTCTGCTAATGCTCCCACTTTAAAACTACAAAATACAGAAATTTACAACCATTCTAACTTTGGAATTTTAGCAAGAGAAACGAATATTGAAGGCCATAATGTTGTTATTGGTTCTGCAGGCCAAGCCTCTTTAGCTGCAACTATTGGTGGTACTTATAATTTTACCCATAGTACTTTTGCTAACTTTTGGAATAATGGTATACGACAATTACCCACAGTTTTGGTAAATAATTTCTTTACGTATAATGATTCAAATGGACAAGAAATCATAGAAACAAGAGATTTAAAAGCCGCCAATTTTACCAATTGTATTTTTGATGGCAACAACAACATTGAATTTCTTTTAGATAAAGTTGAGGGTAGCCTTTTTAATTATACTATTAGCAATTGTATGATTAAATTTAACGATACTGATGCTTCTTTTGCCGATGTTTATGAGGTTGATTTTGAGAACAACGCTAATTACGAAAACAACATTTTAAATGGGTTTTCGCACTTTAAAAACTCGCAAAATGAAGATTTTATCATTGGCCAAGACTCTGACGCAATTAATAGGGCTAAAAGTTCTATATTTCCTTTTGATATTTTAGGTTTTGACAGAACGACAAATCCAGATATTGGGGCATACCAACATATTACTTTTGAAGATTAATTTTTTATTGGTACAACATTTAACTTCAATCAGTAGCGAGTTTTAACAATGTTATCATCTTTCTATTTAAACACTATCAGAAGCTAACAGACGCTTTTTTACTTTGTATTTTGATGTATATTTTGAGTTATATCAACATAAAATTCCCCAATGATTTAATTTTTTGGAATTAAATTTTATGTTTTTTTCTAAAGTTTGTTGTTCCATTCCTAAACAAATTTCGATTCAATTGGCCATATAATATCAAAGAATGTATACAGTGTTCGTTTTGCTTTACCTTAGCTTTTGGCCTTTTTCAATGATACAAGTTTATCTCTATTTGTAAAAGCGTCGAAATAAAAAGACCCCAAAGCGATTTTTAAGCTTTGGGGTCTCAACTCTATAAAATAAAATTATTAATACAGCACTCTAAACTTAATTGTGCCTTCTACATTTCTTAATTTTTCTAAAACTTCTTTATTATACTCTTTATCTAAGTCTGTGATTACATAACCTACTTTTGGGTCTGTAGATAAATACTGACCTATAATGTTCAAGTCGTATTTTGCTAAAATCTTATTGATTTTTGCCATAACTCCAGGTACATTTTTATGAATATGTAAAAAACGATGTGCATTGGTTTGTCTAGGCAAACGAATATTTGGGAAGTTTACAGCATCTACTGTATTACCTGAATTGATATATGCCATAATTTTACTCGGTACAAAATCTGCAATATCTCTTTGAGCTTCTTCTGTGCTTCCACCAACGTGAGGAGTTAAAATAACATTATCTAAACCTTGTAACTCTGTATAAAACTCTCCGTTTTTTCTAGGTTCTTCGGGATATACATCAATAGCTGCACCTGATATTTTACCAGACTTTAAAGCCGCTACTAAGGCAGCAATATCTACTACAAATCCTCTAGCTAAATTTACCAAAACTGCACCGTCTTTCATCTGAGCAATTTCTTTTTCGCCAAAGAAATTTTTATTTGCGGCATGATCATCAACATGTAAACTTACAGCATCAGAGATAGAAAGTAACTCTTCTAAAGTGCTTACTTTTGTTGCATTTCCTAGCGCCAATTTATCTTCTACATCATAATAATATACGCTCATTCCTAAAGCTTCTGCTAAAATCGAAAGTTGAGAACCAATATTACCATAACCAATGATTCCTAACTTTTTACCACGGACTTCTCTAGAGCCAGCAGCCGTTTTTTGCCATTGACCATTATGAATTTCTGTACTTCTTTGAAATACAGAACGCATAAGCATTATAATTTCTCCAATTGCCAGCTCAACTACAGAACGAGTATTACTGTAAGGTGCATTAAAAACAACGATTCCTTTTTCTTTACACGCCTCTAAATCAATTTGTTTGGTACCAATACAAAACGCACTAACTACCATTAATTTATTCGCGGAATCTACTACCTTTTGGGTAACGTTGGTTTTAGAGCGAATACCTAAAACGTGCACATCTTTTATTTTTTCAATCAGTTCTTCTTCTGATAAACTTTTAGAGACTGTTTCTACCGAAAAACCATCTGAAGACAACTTTGTTAATGCATCTGGATGTACGTTTTCTAATAATAAAATCTTAATTCTGTTCTTTGGGTAACTAATATTTCTTGGCAACTTGTTTACGTATAAAAATTCATCTAAATTTGGTGCAATATGGTCTGCCTTTTCTGTAGTTTTATCTCTTGAAACATTTTCTGTATAGGCAAAAAACTTATCTGCCACACCTGCTTCACGAGTTACATAATCACTATAACCATCACCAATAACTTGTATTTCTCCCTCAAGGTTCATATCCTTTAAACACTTGATTTTTCCATTGTGTTGAGAAAGTGGATTTACACTATCAAAACTAACAATTTTTCCATTTGCATCAAATTCAAAAGTATTGGCATACACTCTATCTGACGGAATATTGTATTCAGCTACAATTGGGTCTATAAACTCCTTAAATCCGCAAGAAATTACATAAATATCATCTGCAAATTTTTCAAAAAATTCTTTGTTACTTTCTATAGATTTCGATACCTGTTTTTTTAAAGCCGCCACTAAAGCTGCTAAATCAGACTCATTTGCTTCTAATAACTTAATTCTACGTTCTAAAGATTCTGTAAATGAAATTTCGCCATCAATTCCTAAATTGGTAATGTCTATGATTTCTTGAATAATTTCATCTTTCTTCGGATTATTTTTTAGCGTAATTTCTGCTAAAACATCCAAAGCTTCTACACGAGTTAATGTGCTGTCAAAATCGAAAATATAATTTCTTTTTGTGGTAATCATTTTCTTTAAATCTTGGTTGAATTTAAGTGGGTAAATCTACAAATATAGTAGCCATTTAAGAAGTATTTTTAGAGTTTTATGATATCTGTTTTATTTGTTCTAATTCTTAAAAAACTTCACAAAAAAAGCAGCTTTACTTACTAAAAATTATGAAATCCTAAATGAATGAACCACCAAACAATTGGTAAAGATTCTACCCAAAAAGAACTGTAGTATTGAGACTGGTCTTTTTTTGCTCTCATCAACAATAAAATCAACAGAAAAAAGAACAACATGAAAGGTGTTTGCATAGTGTTTTTGGTAGCTGCCAAATACTCTAAAATCAGACAAAAAACCATCAAAATTAAGCCTAATCTTTTGGTTTTTTCAATGCCAATTTTTCTTGGGATGGTTTGCAAGGATATGGCATCATAGTTTAGGTCTCTAATATCAAAAGGTAAAATTAACACCACTACAATTAAAAAACGTTGTAACAAAAGCATATATACTCTAAAAGTGATTTCTAAACCCGAATCTACAACAGGAATTAACACCGTAAAACCTGCCCAAACTAAAGCGACTACCATAATTTTTAGATAACTAACTTCTCTTAAATTTTTATCAAATCCACTTAAAAAAGGAACAGCATACAAAACCGTTAACAGCACAAAAGGAATTGAAACACACAACGTTGGTAACGAAATTTGATAAGCGAAATAACACATCCCTAAAAAACAAAAAAGAGAGAAAACTTGAATAACTTTAAGGCCGTCTGTTAAACTTTGATGATGTAATTTGGCTACGCCAACATATTTTACAAAATTATAACCTGTTATGGTTCCAAAAAAGATGAAATAATTAAGATTTTGGTTATACGATAAATCAAAATAAATCTCTGTTATCCTTAGCAACCCATAGACAGCCAAAGCAACGTGAATACTTGCGTTAATGTAAAAATCAAAAGCCGACTTTAAAATCTTCATCAAACAAAAATAGCGTATTGTTTATAATTATTCTATTTAGTTAATAATTAAATCTTTTACAGTGCTTTTATGATATAGAATAAAACAAAGAATACGTATTTTTGCAAAATTAAATTTTACGTTGCTTTACGGGTGGAAAAAACACCACGAAAACGATTGAAATAAGACCTTATAAAACTTTATTTAATGAACACAAATTCGTTTCAATTAAGACATATTGGCCCTAACACAGAGGAGCAAAAAAAAATGCTACAAGCTATTAAAGCCGATAGTTTAGAACAACTGATAAATGAAACTGTACCCGACAATATTCTTTTAAAAGAAGATTTAGACTTAGCACCAGCAATGAGCGAATACGAATATTTAGCTCACATTAATGAATTGGCCAACAAAAACAAAGTTTTTAAAAGTTACATTGGTTTGGGATATCATGAAGCGATTGTACCAAGTGTAATTCAGCGTAATATTTTAGAAAACCCAGGTTGGTATACAGCGTATACGCCTTACCAAGCAGAAATTGCACAAGGTCGTTTAGAAGCCTTGTTAAATTACCAAACTATGATTTGCGATTTAACAGGAATGGAATTGGCAAACGCTTCTTTATTAGACGAAAGCACTGCAGCTGCAGAAGCGATGGCTTTATTATTTGATGTTAGAGAACGTGCAAAGAAAAAAGCAGGAGCAAATAAGTTTTTTGTTTCTGAAGAAATTTTGCCACAAACCTTATCTTTATTACAAACACGTGCAACTCCAATTGGCATTAAACTGGTTATTGGCAATCACGAAGAATTTGATTTTGATGATGCTTATTTTGGAGCAATTTTGCAGTATCCAGGACAATTAGGTCAAATTTATGATTATGAAAGTTTTGTGGCTAAAGCCAACGAAAACGATATTAAAGTGGCTGTGGCTGCTGATATTTTATCTTTAGTAAAATTAAAAGCACCTGGAGAATTTGGAGCTTCTGTGGTTGTTGGTACTACACAACGTTTTGGAATTCCTTTAGGGTATGGTGGCCCTCATGCAGCGTATTTTGCCACCAAAGAAAAATACAAAAGAAGCATTCCTGGACGTATTATTGGAGTTACGAAAGATATGAATAGCAAGCGTGCTTTGAGAATGGCGTTGCAAACTAGAGAACAACATATTAAGCGAGAAAGAGCGACATCTAACATTTGTACAGCACAAGTTTTGCTAGCAGTTATGGCTGGTATGTATGCTGTGTATCATGGTAAAGATGGTTTAAAATATATTGCTGATACTGTACACAACAAAACAAAATTAGTTGCAGATTATTTAGAAAAAGCTGGTTTTAATCAACTGAATTCTTCTTATTTTGATACGCTTTTAATAGAGATTGATGCTATAAGATTGAAACCAATTGCAGAATCTTTTAAAGTAAACTTTAATTATGTTTCTGATCATTTGGTGTCTATTTCTTTAAATGAAGCCACCACACAGAAAGACTTAATGACGTTGTTTACCATTTTTGGTCAATTAAAAAAGCGTCCAAATCCCGTTAAAGAAGAAAATTACGATACGTTTTCTCAAATTTTAACGCAAGAACCTTTTCACTCTGATTTTGAAGTTATTGTTGATGCTGTTTCTAGAAACACACCATTTTTAGAAAACGATATTTTTAACACGTATCATTCAGAAACAGATATGATGCGCTATATCAAAAAATTAGAACGTAAAGATTTGGCTTTAAATCATTCTATGATTTCTTTAGGATCTTGTACTATGAAATTAAATGCGGCTTCAGAAATGTTACCTTTGAGCAATCCTCAATGGGGTAATATTCATCCTTTTGTACCATTAAATCAGGCAGAAGGCTATCAAGAAGTGTTACAGAAACTAGAACATCAATTGAATATTGTTACTGGTTTTGCAGGTACTTCTTTACAACCGAATTCTGGAGCACAAGGCGAGTTTGCTGGTTTAATGACCATTAGAGCCTATCATTTATCTAGAAACGATGCCCATAGAAATATTTGTATCATTCCTGCTTCTGCACACGGCACAAACCCTGCATCAGCAGTTATGGCTGGTATGAAAGTGATTGTAACTAAAACTGCCGAAAATGGAAATATTGATGTCGCTGATTTACGGGAAAAAGCGGAATTACATTCTGATAATTTAGCTGCCTTAATGGTAACGTATCCATCTACTCACGGAGTTTTTGAAAGCGAAATTCAAGAAATCACCAAAATCATTCATGATCATGGAGGACAGGTGTATATGGATGGCGCTAACATGAACGCTCAAGTTGGCTTAACTAATCCGGCTACAATTGGTGCAGATGTTTGTCATTTAAACTTACACAAAACATTTGCCATACCTCATGGAGGTGGAGGACCAGGAGTTGGCCCTATTTGTGTTGCACCTCAACTCGTGCCATTTTTACCATCAAACCCAATTATTGAAACTGGAGGCGAACAAGCAATCACAGCAATTTCTGCTGCACCTTGGGGTTCTGCTTTGGCGTGTTTAATTTCTTATG
>P_2C_Liq_3_UnCtyDRAFT_100434_pt1 | contig 12680 bp, 9 predicted proteins | sample Pon2CUnioCityCA_3_FD_9720 | JGI IMG/M metagenome (IMG submission 9720)
CAAGAAGCCCCGCCACGACGAGCACAACAGCACTCTGGCTGATATGTGTGTCGACTTCTGCAAACAGCGGATAGAGCACCAAAGGCATCAGAAATGTGCCCGCCAAAAAGGCGAGCCGCTCGCGCCACTCGCTGCGCCCTGTGCCGTCGATCAAGCCGCCAAGAATGCCACTGGCGCCCATAATGCGCCCGTTGCCCCAAAGCAGCACAGCGCCACCCATCCCGATAAGAAGCCCGCCAGCGAGCCCCCAGAGCCAATCCGGTTCCATTCGCGTTTCCTTCTGTCCTATATAAGTCAGTTGTTCGTTAAGCCCGTTCGCATAGGCTGTCGGTTGTTTTGGTGTCGCCCGCTTATAGCTTGTTGACGGGGACTTTCAAAAACACATCCCCTGTCTCGTCCGCGGGCGGCATCTGCCCCGCCCGCATATTGACCTGCAAAGACGGGATAATCAGCTTTGGCATCGCCAACGTCGCGTCCCGCGCATCGCGCATCTTCACAAACTCGCTTTTTGAGCGCCCTTCACCCACGTGAATATTGGCCGCCTTTTGCGCGCCCACAGTTGTCTCCCAAGCAAAATCGTCCCGCCCGGGTGCTTTATAATCGTGGCCAACAAAAATACGTGTCTCCTCTGGCAGGCTCAAAATTTTCTGCACAGACTCAAACAATATATCCGAAGACCCGCCCGGAAAGTCGCAACGCGCCGTGCCAAAGTCGGGCATAAACAGCGTATCGCCCACAAAGGCCGCATCCCCGACCACATAGGTCAAGCACGCAGGCGTATGGCCGGGTGTGTGCAAGACATCGCCGCGCATCTGCCCGATCTGGAAGCTGTCCCCCTCCTGAAACAGCTTGTCAAACTGGCTGCCATCCCGCTGAAACTCGGTGCCCTCGTTGAAAACTTTGCCAAAAGTATCCTGCACAGTCACGATCTGGGCGCCAATCCCGATCTTGCCGCCGACCCGCTCCTGCAAATAGGGCGCTGCCGAAAGGTGGTCCGCGTGCACATGGCTCTCCAGCAGCCACTCAACCTTGAGGCCTTCTTTCTCGACATGGGCAATCACAGCATCCGCAGAGCGCGTATCTGTGCGGCCCGACGCATAGTCAAAATCCAAAACAGAATCGATGATCGCACAGGCGCTCCCGCTGGGGTCTTTCACCACATAAGAAATTGTGTTGGTCGCATCATCAAAAAAACCTGTTACATCGGCTATCATCTGGCTCTCCTTGGCAGTATCTGACCTTTGAAGCACTATATATTCTAATTTCGATATATGTCAAACCCTCCGCGCGCAACCTCGGCCTTTTCTGTCCCCAAAGGTTGCAAAGGCGCGGTGCGAACGGCAAACTCCCCTCAGCCAAGGAACGGATTTTTGTTGTGACACGCCCCCCAAGCGCCTTTTTATCATCCAATACAGGCAATCGCATCGCCGTTATTACGCTGTCGCGCCCTCCTTTGGGTAAACTGCCCCAAGAGTTACGCGCCGAGCTTTACAACACACTCTCTGACAGCTTCGACACCCCGGAAATTGACGCAATTGTGATCGCAGGCAATGATGACGGGTTCAATCTCGACCTGCCCTTGGCCGAAAGACAGCTCGGCGAAAGCGCCCCCACCCTTGAGGCGATCACAGACCTCATCAGCACGGCCCCAAAGCCCGTTGTTGCCGCCTTGCGCGGCCGTATCTCTGATGCCGGCGCAGAACTTGCGCTCGCCGCACAGGGCCGTATCGGTCACCGCGCCAGCCATATCAGTCTTCCAAGCCTGCGCGCAGGCCAGCTCCCCTGCGCCGCCGCCTGCTATACCCTTGCCGCAACGCTTGGCCCCCAGAGCACCATAAGACTTCTGGAAACTCTGGCGGATATTTCCGTCACCCTACCACAGCTTGCGCCCCTATTTGATAAAGTGGTCGGGCAGAACGTGGTCGGCGAAGCTGCAGGCTTGGCCCAGAGCCTTTTCAAATCTGGACCAAACTCGGCATCAAACGCGCCCGCATTCGCTCCGTCCACGCGCTATCAATCCGAGTTGGAAGCCCTGCGCAGCAAAAACCATTTGGCTCTGCAACCCGAAAAAGCAGCGGCAATCGCCGTGCTAGAAGCCGCGCGCCTGTTGCCCAAAGAGGCCGCTCTTTTGTTTGCCCGCGCCCAGAGCGCAGATCTCGCCGAGAGCCCCAAAGCCAAAAGCAAAACCTATAAACGCGCCGCGCGGCTTGCCAGCCTGCACCACCTCCCCGAAAGCAGCCCCCCCGCGAGCCTCTCACTTGTCGGCACAGGTAAACAGGCCTTAACCCTGACGCTCATGGCCCTTCAGGCCAACCTGCCCGTCAAGGTTCTCGCCTTGAGCGAAGGTGCCTTTGAGGCTTTTCAAAAAACGGTCAGACGCGAACTCGACAGCCGCGTCACGCGGCGCATTCTTCCAATCTCTCAAGCAAACAAAACGCTTTCCCTTCTGAGCGAGCTTCCCGATTTCGCCAGCTTGAACACCGCCGAGTGCATCATGGAGTGCGCCCCCCAACCCGCCACTCGGAGCCTAGCAAGCCTTCATGACTTGCTCGCTCAAGTCAAAACGCATTCCTCTGCAAACAGCCTTCTTTTCCTGACATCTGCGGTGCGCAGCGGTGCAGCAGAGTTTCTCGGTCAGATGACCGCGAAAACAGCCGCGTTGCAAATTCATCCCGATATCGGCGGCGGCAACTTGGCCGAAATTGCACTCGCACCAGACTATGCAGCCTCACAAGCGCATCAAGCCCCCATGCACGCCGCCCTCAAGCGCCTTGGCGTCCCTGCCCTGTTTCAAACAGCCCAAAACGGCCTTGCCTCCTCGCGCCTGTTTACAGCCTTCTGTCTTGCGGCCGAGGAAGCCGTCGCCCAAGGCGCGAGCCCGGAGACGGTTGATCAGGCCCAACTGAGCCGCGTCAAGCCATTCGCGGCCCAAGACGCCGAGGGCCACAGGGCGCAGCCCTTCAGGCTTCACGCGTTTTTTGAAGACAGCCTGAAAAGCCGCGCTCCAGGCCTCAACGCGGCGTTTCTCCAAACAGGTCTTGACGGCGGCAAAGGCACCTCTGCCTTTGAAGCCGATAAAATTTCTCTAAAAAACGAAGCAAAAATAGCCGTTGAACAATGGCGCAGGCACATCAACCAGACAGGATATGATCCAACCGCAGCCGCGCCTTCCACAGACGATATCCGCTTTCTTACCACAGCCGCGCTCTATGTTGAGGGAGAAAGATTGCTCAAAGCCGGTATCGTTGCGACGCCTTGGGAGATCGACCAGCTCACGAGTGCAACACTCGGGCTTGCTCCGCAAGCTGCAGGCCCTTTCTTCGATGTGGCGTCTATGGGGCTTGCAAGCTTTTTGGCCCGCCTAAAACGCATAAAACCCCTGCGACCAGAATTTTTCACTGCAGCCCCCCGTTTGAGCGATATGATCAAACACGGCGAGACATTTGCCAAACCGGGCCAAGGCGCATCACCCCACTTGTGACAGATCTTCCGGCAGCTCGGTGAATGGCGCGGGGCTGTCGGGCGCCTCAAATCCCGTTTCAAAACCCGCCAAATCGCTCAAATCGGGCAAATCATCCACAGTGATCGGCTGCATCGTCGCACCCGCCTCTGCACTGGCATAGGGCTGCTCCAGCTCGTCTTCTTTGAGCCAAACATCCTCTTGCCCCATAGGTTCAAAAGGGCCTTTGACGACAGTGCGCGCACCAAATTGCAACTTAAGCGCGCGCATTCCATCTTGTTTTCCAAGTTTGCATGGCCCCAAACTGGCCCCTCCGCCCCCAACGTCAAGCTCAACACGCGCCAAAGCGCCAGCTCCAAAATGCAAATGATCTCCTACACTTAAAGCCGAAAGCTCGCCTAAAGTCATGCGCCGACGATGAATAACAGCCCGCACCACCGCGCGCGCCTCCATCAAAGCGCCGTCCCGAAGCCTGCGCCCCTCGGCTTCGTCATAGGCCTCCGAACTGCCCGTGCGCGCCGCAGCCGACACGAGAGGCTCGGGTCGCAGAACAGGCAAACACAACACAATGCCGCCGCGCTTGACCCCGCTTTCAAGCTCAAGATCGGCCCGCAAAACCCGATAATCCGCAGCTTCCAGCATCAGACCCAAATGCCGTTTGCTCTCGATTCGCGCACCAAAGCCAAAGCCCTCGGTCAGCGCAGCCGAAGTCCCCTTCAGATCCTCGCTCATCGCGCTCAGAACCTGCGTGATATAGGGCGCAATCAAGGCCGCATCCGTCGCAGTGGCAGCACGGTTAGAGCTGGCGCGCTCGCTCACACGCCCAATCGTTTGCTTTTCCACGAATCCGTTCACCAAGGGCAAGTCGATCCCAACAACTCCCAAAGCACCCTTCGGACCATCCAGCAAAATATAGAGCATATCCGCATCCATATTGCGCAACAGAGCCTCTTGCCCAAGCTGCTCGTCCTGAACATCAGACACACTCAAAGCCAGCTCAAACAAGGTTTCCGCAGATCGTAACAAAGCAATGCGCATCGCCCGCGCAGGCGTCATCACGCGTGCGCGCTGCTCTTCGCGCCCTGCCTGCGCTTTTCGGCGCAATACGTCATGTTCACTGGTTTCGCCCATAGCCTCCGCCGCCATTCTTTGCGGTGTATAAGCTCTTGGTTTAGCTGCAATCCGTTACCATCTTCTTAGCAAAGCCGTTTATTCGCTCAAGCTCCCGCAGCCGCGACCAAGGGCAAAGAGACCCGAAACGCCGTGCCGCCTTGTCCGGGCAAATAGCTGATCGTGCCGCCCAGACGCTCCATAACCTCACGACAAATCGCCAGCCCAAGCCCCGCTCCGCTCTCGCGATCATCCCCAAGGCGCGAGAATTTCTCAAAAATAACCCGCTGGTCGTCACGCGAAATACCGCGTCCGTTGTCCACAAAGTCGATATTCAGGCGCCCGTCCTTGGCCCGCACAATTATTTTAAGGGTCGGGGCAGGAGCGGCACAGTATTTTTGTGCATTCGCAATCAGATTGATAAAGACTTGGCTGAGACGGTCCGTATCCGTTGTCAGAAGGATATGTTCGCGTTCGCGCCGCCGCACAATCAGCAGCTTGCCTGCAAGCCCCACAGCCGAAATCGCACGGTCCAGCACACCCTCAAGCGGTGCTTCCTCTATATTCATCGAAACCTGCCCGTTTTCCAAAACGCTAAGGTCCAAGAGGTCGTCCAAAAGGCGCGTCAGCCGGACCGACTCACTGTTGATGATCGAACTATATTTGCCCTGCTCCTCACGGCTCAGCCCCTCCCCATCCCTTAGAATTTCCGAAAACGCTCTGATGGATGTCATCGGCGTGCGCAGCTCATGGCTGATCTGGCTGAGAAAGGCGTCCTTTTGATGCGACAACTCGGTCAGCTTTTCATTGGCCTCTCGAAGCTGGCGCGCGGTGCGTGTCAGCTCCTCTGATTGGGCTTCAAGCTGGCTTGAATATTCCATGATCTGTGCCGCCTCATCGGCCACAGCAATCAGATCGTCCACAGACACAGCCGCGCCGCCCACAATCTGCCCGACCATCGCATGAGCCGTTGCCGCGCCCACAGAGCCTGACAGCTCGCGCTCAAGCTGGTTGAGAAACTCGGGCGTCGGCTCTGGCAAATAGCCCTCAAGCCCTTGTGCGCGGGCCACGCTTCGAAACAGGCCCTGTGCTTGCGTCGCGCCAATGATCCGCTGCGCCATAAGCAAAAGGTCTTCGCTTTGCGCCATACCACCCCGCCAGCGCTGGCCGCGGGTCGAGTGGCGAAATACATCCACAATCTGCGCGCCCTGCAAGCGCTCCAGCGGCGCAGGAAAGCTGACCAGAGACGCCACAATAAAGGCAAGCGTATTGAGACTGAGACTCCAGAACACAGCATGAACCAACGGGTCCAGCCCCTCAAAGCCAAACAAAGCCTCAGGCCTGAGCGCCCCGATTCCCCAAGGCCCGTCTGACAAGACAGAGGCCGAAAGCGCCGCATCAGGGCCAAAGCTTGGCAAAAACATGGTCCAAAGCCATATCGTAAAGCCGACCAACAAGCCTGAGACAGCACCACTGCGGGTGGCACCGCGCCAAAACAACCCGCCCAAAAGGGCTGGCAAAAACTGCGCAACCCCCGCAAATGAGATCAGCCCAATCGCCGCCAGCGCTGCCCCTCCGCCAGAAATGCGGTAATAGACATATCCCAAAAACACGACCCCAATGATCGAAAAGCGCCGCGACAGAAGCACCACATGGCGCAAATCCCCCGACATCAAGGCCCCGCCCCCCATGAGCCTAAGCCAGATCGGCACCACAATATGGTTGGAGACCATGGTCGAAAGCGCAATCGCCGCCACAATCACCATAGATGTTGCCGACGAAAACCCGCCCAAAAAGGACAGAACCGCAAGCCCCGTTTCCCCCGAGGTCAGCGGAATGGACAGAACATAAAGGTCAGGGTTTGTGCTTTCGGGCAGAATACTGCGGCCAACAACGGCAATCGGAACGATGAAAAGGCTGATGAGCAAAAGATAGCTCGGAAAGGCCCAGGCCGCAAACCGCAGGTGTCGCTCGTCATCGTTCTCCACCACCAGAACCTGAAACATCCGTGGCAGCGTCAAAAACGCCGCCGCCGAAAGCGCCGTCAGCGCGACCCAGCGAGACGGTTCGATCTCCCATGTGGCGATCTCGCTGGCCTCGATCTGGGCAATCACAGCGCTCACCCCTCCTCCAAGGCCCCAAACCACAAACACACCGACAGCCAAAAGCGCCAGAAGCTTGACCACCGCCTCCAAAGCGATCGCCATCACAACCCCGTGGTGGCGTTCGTTGACGTCCAGATTGCGGGTGCCGAATAGCACAGTGAACAGCGCCAGCCCCGTGGCGACCCAAAAGGCCGTGGCCTCAGAGTTTTCAAGCTTGCCCGCCGCCTCCGCTGGCCCTGCCGCCGCAAAGGCTGAAAAAGACAGCGTCACAGATTGCAACTGAAGCGCAATATAAGGCGTCGTCCCCGCGACAGCCATGAGTGTGATCATCACAGCAAGCGTGTTTGATTTGCCAAACCGGTTGGAAATAAGATCCGCAATAGAGGTGATCCGCTGTGCGCGACCCACCCGCACAAGCTTGCGCAAGACCCACCACCACCCCACCATAACAAGCGTCGGTCCGATATAGATCGTCAGATATTCAAGCCCCGAGCGCGCAGCAAAGCCAACCGCGCCATAAAACGTCCAAGCGGTGCAATAAATCGAAAGCGACAGCGTGTAGACAATCGGCGATTGAAGCCAGCGCCCCTGCCCGCGCTTGGCCGCCCGTTCGGCCATAAAGGCCACCAAAAACAACAGGGCCGCATAGCCCGCACAGACCAGTGCGAGAATATTGACCGAAGGGCTCAAAGCCGACGGCCCGTGTCGCTGCTCTCGGCGGGCGGCACAGATGTCTCTTGCGGGGTGTCCGCCTCATGCCGCAAACGGCGGCTCAACAGCGCCCCCCCAAAAATCATCACCACCCAAACCGAAAAAAGATATCCCATCGCGCCAACATTGCTTTTGCCCGTCCCCGTCCAGATAATGGGCAAAACAAAACAGATGACGCCCAAAATCGGCCAAAGCCTGATGGCATCAACGGTGCGCCGCTGGCGATAGGTGTCTTTGGGCAGAAAAAGCTGCCCCTCGCTCGGCTCTCTCACAGCCCTGCCAGCTCTCGCACCGCCGCAAGCACATCTGCGTTTGAAAACGGCTTGGTCATAAACCGGCTCGCGCCCAGCTCCATCGCAAGGTCACGATCTTTCGTTTGCCCCCGCGCAGTCAGCATCATGACAGGCGTCGCCCCAAGCGTCTTGTGGCTGCGAATATCGCGCAAAATATCAAAGCCGCTGCGCCCCGGCAGCATGACATCAAGCAAAATCAAGTCAGGCGCTTTGCTCTCCAGAGCGGCCAGCGCCGTATCGCCGTTAGAATGCGTATGCACCCCCCATCCATCCCGAGACAGAATAAAACTGATCGCCTCAATGATGTTCGGTTCATCTTCTACCAGAACCACGGTTTTCCCCATATGTTCGTCCCTCCCCTGACGCCCCCCACGCGGGTTATCGCAGGGGTAACGCCTTTATCACCACAAAACGCGCACCTGTCAAAAGCAGAACGCAAAACCTCGCGCTAAAAACGCTATAACGCGACCGAAACAATCGAGGGCTCGCGCCGCGCTGCACAGCTCTCACGCGGACAAATACGACAGCTCGCTCCGATCCGACGCCCCGCAGCCATGCCACCAGCCACAGCCTGCCCCTCGGGCATAGCGGGCGCAATCAGCATCGTTGCCTCCAAAAGAGGGTCCGCTCCGTAATCTGTGCTCAACACAGCCTGCGCCACCGCATAGGTTTCAAAAAGCGTTTCGCTCATACCGCCGCGCCCGGGCATCAAGACGCGCTGCGCCAAAGGCATCATCGGGCGGCTTAAAGCCTGAAACAGAGGCCAAAGCGGGCACAGCGCCCCGAACCGCGGGATCGAGAAGCCATCCGTTGGCTTGCGATAAAGCATGGTGCCCGACGCATCGCAGACGACAAGCCCGAAGCCATGCTCAGGCAGGGTCGCAAGACGGCGCATGACGCTGGCCAGATCTTGCCCAAGCAAGGTCGAGAGTCGCAAAGGGTCTGGTCCCTGCTGATCAATCGCCGCACGGATTGTCTCAAGCGGCATTTGCGCCGCATCTTCGCGGTAGCACTCAAGATATTTGCCCGCAATCGCCTGCGCACTGGACGACTTTATCTGCGCCGACCCGCTCAAATAGCTGGCCGCTGCGCCCGCACGGCCCTCTTCAAGCGCTGGAAAATGCCACCCATAAGCGCTCAAGAACCCCGCCACTTCCTCTTGCGGCGAGCCCACCTCGCTCTGCGTGTCGCTGGCTCCGTCCAGAAACCCGACCAAAGCCTGCGCACGGTCGGCAAGCCGCGCCGCGTCCTCGTTGATGTTGCGGTGAAAGCGGTCGCGCCACTCAGGTTCGATTTCGCGCGTGTCTGACAAAATAGACGCCGTGGAGCGGATCGCTGTCACCGTCGAGAGCACCTCATGCAGCGTTGCGGCCAGATGCGGATCATGGGTCAAGCGGTCGGTCAATGTCTCGACATTGCGCTCCAGCTCGTCAATCCGCCGCCCCGCACGGATCACCAAATTGGCCCAGCCGGGAAAGCGGTTGGCAAAATCGGCGCTCGACGTCACGCCGATCTCTTCCCCAAGCCGCGCCGCCACGTTCCCGAGCCGCGCAATCACTTCCTGCTCGGCCCCCTCGGCCAGCAGCGATGTGTCCACTTCAAGCCGAAGCGCGAGCGCTTGCAGGAGTTTCCCCCCGATTCTACGGCGGTTGTGCTCGATCAGATTAAGATAGGAGGGCGAAATTCCGACTTCGGCGGCCAAATCGGCCTGCCTCAAGCCCTGTGCAATCCGCCGCTCCCTGATCCGGCTGCCTGCAAGCGTGCGCGTCGCCATGACAATTCTCTCATAGTTTCAATGCGTTTCTGCACTGCAATATAAATAAATTTACAAAAACAGCAAATACTCTGTTCATTAATTTACAAAACTTTTGTTATGCTCAAATGCTTTGTTGCGTAATTTTCGGTCGCACAGGCATATTGTATTTGCACAAACGTGCCTGTGGGGAGGTGCAAGAGGAGGCTCTCCCCCAATTATCGTAACGGGAGGAATCTATGTCCACATCGAACTTTACACGTCGTGGCGTGCTTAAGACGAGTGCCTATCTGGGTGCTGGTGTTGCTATGCCAACGATCTTTACAGCGTCATCGGCCGCTGCTTACATGAACGAGCCAAAAGGCGGCACAGTCACACTTGGCTTTAACGTGCCCCAGTCTGGCCCCTACGCTGACGAAGGTGCCGACGAACTGCGCGCCTATGAGCTTGCGGTCGAGCACCTCAACGGTGGCGGCGACGGCGGCCTGCTGAACACATTCAGCTCCAAAGCCCTCAAAGGCAACGGCATCCTCGGCAAGAAAGTCGAATATGTCACAGGCGACACGCAGACAAAGTCTGACGCGGCCCGCGCCTCTGCCAAATCCATGATCGAAAAAGACGGCGCCGTGATGATCACGGGCGGCTCGTCTTCAGGTGTTGCTGTGGCTGTTCAAGCGCTCTGCCAAGAAGCAGGCGTTATCTTTATGGCCGGCCTGACGCACTCAAACGACACGACAGGTAAAGACCGCAAAGCCAACGGCTTCCGCCACTTCTTTAACTCCTATATGTCAGGCGCGGCTCTCGCGCCCGTGCTTCAGAAGATGTATGGCTCCGATCGTAAAGCCTATCACCTGACAGCCGACTACAACTGGGGTTACACCACAGAAGAAGCGGTTAAGTCGTCAACAGAAGCCATGGGCTGGGAAACAGTGAACGCGGTCAAGACACCGCTGACACAAACAGACTTCTCAAGCTACATCGCGCCTGTTCTTCAGTCGGGTGCAGACGTTCTCGTTCTGAACCACTACGGCGGGAACATGGTCAACTCGCTGACCAACGCGGTTCAGTTCGGCCTGCGTGACAAACAAGTCAACGGCAAGAACTTCGAAATCGTCGTTCCACTCTACTCACGCCTGATGGCGAAGGGTGCTGGCGCCAACGTTAAGGGCATCTTCGGCTCGACAAACTGGCACTGGTCACTGACAGACGAAGGCTCAAAAGCATTCGTTAAGTCCTTCGGCGAAAAGTATGGCTTCCCACCCTCACAGGCGGCACACACTTGCTACGTTCAAGCCCTGCTTTACGCAGATGCTTGCGAGCGTGCCGGAACGTTCAACCCTTGTGGCGTTGTCGAAGCGCTTGAAGGCTTTGAATTTGACGGTATGGGCAACGGTAAGACACTTTACCGTGCCGAAGATCACCAGTGCTTCAAAGACGTTCTCGTCGTGAAGGGTAAAGAGAACCCGACATCAGAGTTTGACCTTCTCGAAATCGTGGAAGTCACACCTGTTGAGCAGGTGACATATGCACACGACCACCCCCAGTTCGCTGGCGGGTCGCTCGGCACGTGTAACCCAGGCGCGTAAACGCTCCTATCATTTTAGGGCGAGCTTCGGCTCGCCCTAATCCTTCCGCCTCTCATCAAGGGGCTCTCCAAACACATCCGGGGTGGGACAATGGACGCAATCGTTCTGCAGATTCTGAACGGGCTCGACAAGGGCTCCGCCTACGCGCTAATCGCGTTAGGCCTGACACTAATTTTTGGCACGCTCGGCGTTGTCAACTTTGCGCATGGCGCATTGTTCATGATCGGCGCGTTCTGCGCTGTTACGTTTTCACGTATCCTGACATGGTCCCACACCGTCATCGACGAGACCAGAACAGACTTTCTAGGCAACCCGCTCAAAGTCGAGGTGCCCCATATTTATGACTTGTTCGGACAGGCCACAGGCGATGCCATCATCGACTGGGCCGTGCCGCTGTCGCTCCTGTTCACGATCCCTGTCATGCTCTTTGTGGGCTACGCCATGGAGCGCGGCTTGATCAAACACTTCTACAAGCGCCCTCACGCCGACCAGATCCTTGTGACCTTCGGCCTCGCGATTGTTTTGCAGGAAGTGATCAAATACTACTACGGCGCAAACCCGATCCCGACACCCGCGCCAGCCGTCTTCGCTGGCAGCTTCGATTTCGGCGCGCTTCTGGGCTTTGATGCCAACACGATCATCTACCCCTACTGGCGCCTTGTCTATTTCGCCTTCGCCGCCGTCATCATCGGCGCGGTGTTTGCCTTCCTCCAGTTCACCACCTTCGGGATGGTTGTGCGCGCGGGTATGGCTGATCGCGAAACAGTGGGCCTGCTGGGCATCAACATCGACAAACGTTTCACCATCATGTTCGGCATCGCGGCCGCCGTGGCGGGGCTTGCAGGTGTCATGTATGCGCCCATCAACTCCCCGAACTATCACATGGGCATGGACTTCCTTGTGCTCAGCTTCGTTGTGGTTGTTGTCGGCGGGATGGGCTCCCTCCCCGGCGCTGTGCTCGCAGGTTTCCTTCTCGGTATCCTTGAAAGCTTCGCTTCTATGGCGATCGTTCTCGAATACCTCCCAGGTCTCAACCAGATCATCATCTATCTGGTCGCAATCATCATTCTACTCACGCGTCCACGTGGCCTTATGGGTCGCAAAGGCGTGATGGAGGACTAAGCCATGCTCGGACTAGACAAAAAAGACTTTAATCTCCTACTGATCGTGGCGTGCCTTACAATGCTCGCACCGTTCATCCTTAACCCCTTCCCTGAAGGCTCGGGCCTCGCCCAGTTCAATGCGGGCTATCCCGACTTGATGCAGCGTTTCGTGATCTTCGGGATCTTCGCAATCGGGTTTAACATCCTGTTCGGCCTGACAGGCTACCTCAGCTTCGGACACGCCGCATTCCTCGGTGTCGGCTCCTACGCCGCGATCTGGATGATGAAGCTGCTCACAACGAACGTCATCCCGGCTATGATCATGGCGGTTGTGATCGCAGGTGTCTTTGCACTCGTCGTCGGCTATGTCAGCTTGCGTCGCTCGGGCATCTACTTCTCGATCCTGACCCTCGCATTTGCACAAATGTCCTTTGCGATGGCCTATTCGGTTCTCACTCCAATCACAGGCGGTGAAACAGGTCTCCAACTCAAGCTCGCCGATGCGCGCATCCTTGATGGCGCTCTGGAGGCTGGAGAACAGGCTCGTGCCAATATCTTT
>P_2C_Liq_3_UnCtyDRAFT_100436_pt1 | contig 12670 bp, 9 predicted proteins | sample Pon2CUnioCityCA_3_FD_9720 | JGI IMG/M metagenome (IMG submission 9720)
CCGTATTTTGCGCGATGTTGAAGTCCGCCGTGGCGCGGCTTGGGCGCGTCTGAGCCCCGCCGATGAAATGCAGATCGACTTTTCGATTGATTTTGAAGATGCCGCGATTGGCCGTCAGCAAAAGACACTGAACATGGCCAATGGATCGTTTGTGCGCGAGCTTTGCGACAGCCGCACATTCTGCCGTCAGGCGGATGTGGATGCGATGCACGAGCAGGGGCTGGCCCTTGGGGGCACGCTTGAAAACGCTGTTGTGGTTGAAGGCGATAAGGTGCTGAGCCCGGGTGGCTTGCGTCATGCCGATGAGGCTGTGCGCCATAAGATGCTGGATGCTTTGGGCGATCTGGCCCTTGCCGGTGCGCCTATTCTGGGCGTTTATACGGGCGCGCGCGCAGGCCATGCTATGACCAACGCTTTGTTGCGCAAACTCTTTGAGGCGGAAGGCGCATTTTGTTTTGTGCGCTGCACGCCAGCGCAAGCCGCGCGGCTTCCGGGCGCGGGCGTTCACTTGGGCGAAATGCCACAAGTCGCCTGAGCGGCTTTACATTCAGATCTGCATTGGGAATATTTGAGGCAAGTGCTGCGTGATGGGCATTGTTGAAAGGCACATTATGGCGTTTTGCCCTCGAATTTTCTATGCTAGGACAGAGGCAAGAGTGGCGCAACGCCACGCACAAGACGTAGGTGGGATATCAAGCATGAAGAGCGGGCTTTCTCTGACGAGAATCTTCGGTTTTACGCTGTTGTGCCTTTCGCTGGCTGGCTGTGGTCAGCAAGGGAAACTGGCACGAGGTGAAGTTCCGCTGGAAACCTTTACCGCAGAACAAATTTTTGAGCGTGGCGAATTCGAGATGAACCGCCGACGCTTTGAAGACGGCGCCAAGTATTTTGGCGAGGTCGAGCGGCTTTACCCTTATTCCACATGGTCCAAGCGGGCTGTGATTATGCAGGCCTATGCGTTTCACAGGGCCAAGGATTATTCAAATTCGCGCGCCTCGGCACAGCGCTATATTGACTTTTATCCGACCGATGAAGACGCCGCCTATGCGCAGTATTTGCTGGCGCTGAGCTATTATGACCAGATTGATGATGTTGGCCGCGACCAAGGCTTGACGTTTCAGGCGCTGCAAAGCTTGCGCGCTGTGATCGAGGGCTATCCTGATAGCGAATATGCGCGCGCCTCTGTTCTCAAGTTTGATCTGGCCTTTGATCACCTTGCGGGCAAGGAAATGGAGATCGGGCGGTATTACCTCAAGCGCGACCGTTTCACCGCGGCGATCAACCGTTTCCGTGTGGTTGTGGAGGATTTCCAGACCACGACACATACGCCAGAGGCGCTGCACCGTTTGGTGGAATCTTATCTGTCGCTGGGTCTTACCCAAGAGGCGCAAACGGCGGCGGCTATTCTGGGGCATAACTTCCGCAGCTCGGAATGGTATGAGGACAGCTTTGCGCTTCTGTCAGGGCAGGGGCTTGAGCCGAAGTTCTTTAAGGGCAACTGGCTTGCGTCGGCCTATCGTCAGACCATCAAGGGCGATTGGTTGTGACAGAGACCGCTTTGGGCAACCTGTGACAGGAAAGCTGAGCCAAGATGCTGCGGGCGCTAGACATTAGAGATATTCTGCTGATTGATCACCTTGAGCTTGGCTTTGAGGCTGGGCTCAATGTGCTCACGGGCGAAACCGGCGCGGGCAAGTCCATCTTGCTTGACTCGCTTGGCTTTGTGCTGGGCTGGCGCGGGCGCGCGGAGCTTGTGCGCAGCGGGGCCAGTCAGGGCGAAGTGACGGCTGTGTTTGATTTGCCTGAGGGGCACGCGGCCTTTGCTGTCTTGGAAGAGGCAGGCATTCCACACGCAAGCGAACTTATTTTGCGGCGGATCAATACAAGTGACGGGCGCAAGACCGCATGGGTCAATGACCGGCGCTGCTCTGGTGATGTGTTGCGCGCGCTCTCGGAGCATCTGGTTGAACTGCACGGGCAGAACGACGACAGAGGCCTGCTCAATCCGCGCGGCCATCGCAGCCTTTTGGACGATTTTGCGGGGCTTGGCCCCAAGCTGGGCGAGCTGCGCGGGCTTTGGCGGGCGCGGGCCAAGGCGGCGTTCGAGCTGAGCGCCGCGCAGAAGGCTATTGAGGCGTTGCGCGAGGAAGAAGAGTATTTGCGCTATGCGGTGGGTGAGCTTGACAAGCTTGCGCCACAGGTGGGCGAAGATGAGGCGCTTGACCGCCAGCGCCGTCAGATGCAGGGCGCGGAGAAGGTGCGCAGCGATATTGTCCGCGCTCTGAGCGGGCTGCGCGACGAAAAGGGCGCAGAGGACAGCGCGGGCGAGGCTTTGCGCTGGCTTGAGGCCGTGGGCGGCGAGGCAGGCGAAATGCTTGTCGAGGCGATTGAGGCTTTGGAGCGTGGCTTGAACGAGCTGGCGCTGGCCTCTGACGCGGTGGAAGGCACCCTGCGCGAGATGGAGTTTAGCCCTGCCGAGCTTGAAGCCTGCGAGGAGCGGCTTTTTGCCATTCGCGGGCTGGCGCGCAAATATGAAGTGCAGCCTGACGATCTGGCCGATCATGCCGAGACATTGCGCAGCAAGCTAGAGCAGGTCGATGCGAGTGATGCCGCGCTTGGGGCGCTTGAAAGCGCGAGCAAAGCGGCCGAGGCGGCATACCGCGCGGGCGCGGAGGCACTGAGTGCTGCGCGGCGCGCGGCGGCTGCAAAGCTTGACACCGCCGTGATGGCGGAACTGGCACCGCTCAAGATGGAACGGGCCGTCTTTACCACAGAAATCACCGAGGGCGAGGCCGGGCCAGAGGGCTTTGACGCCGTGAGCTTTGTTGTTGCGACGAACCCCGGCGCACCTGCGGGGCCTTTGGCCAAGATCGCCTCGGGCGGGGAGTTGAGCCGCTTTTTGCTGGCGCTGAAGGTGTGTCTGACGGGTGGCGCAAGCGATGTGACGATGATTTTTGACGAGATTGATCGTGGTGTCGGCGGGGCGACGGCGGACGCAGTGGGCCGCCGATTGCGCGCGCTTGGCGAGGGCGGGCAAGTGCTTGTTGTGACGCATTCTCCTCAGGTTGCGGCCCTTGGTGAGCATCACTGGCGGGTTGAAAAGAGCGTCACGAACGGGCAGACGCTTTCCACTGTGAAGCCTTTGGGGGCGGATGAGCGGATTGATGAAGTTGCGCGGATGATCTCTGGCGACACAATCACGCCAGAGGCCCGTGCGGCGGCGAAGGCCTTGCTTTAGATCAGGTTTTGGGCGGAACGAGCTTGCCCGGATTCATGATGTTCTGCGGATCGAGTGCTGACTTGATGTCGCCCATCAGGCTCCAGCCCTCGCCATGCTCGCGTTCCATATAATGTAACTTTCCGATCCCGATGCCATGCTCGCCTGTGGCGGTGCCACCCATATCAAGTGCGCGGGAGACCATCCGCTCGGAGGCCTCTTTGGCGGCGGTCAGCTCTTCGGGCTTGGCGGGGTCAAACATCAGAATCGAGTGGAAGTTGCCATCGCCGACATGGCCGAGGATCGGCCCGATGAGGCCAGAGCGGGCGATATCGTCTTGGGCGGCGGTGACGGCTTCGGCGAGACGCGATATGGGCACGCAGACATCTGTGACCAAGGCGGTTGAGCCAGGGCGAGACTGGAGGATCGACCAATAGGCGTGATGGCGCATATGCCAGAGGGCGGCGCGGTCTTCGGGGCGGGAGGCCCATTCAAAGCCCATACCGCCATGATCTGCCGCGATGTCGCCAAAGGTTTCGGCCATGTCTTGGACGCTGCTTTCGGTGCCGTGAAACTCCAGCATGAGATGCGGGGTTTCAGGCAGGGTTGCGCCTGCGATGGTGTTGAAAATTTGGACCGTTGAAGTATCGACGATTTCGATACGGGCCATGGCGAGATCCATCTGGATCGTGTCGATCACGCAGTTGACGGCGGCGTCAACGGAGGGAAAGGCGCAGACGGCGGCTGTGATGGCTTCGGGCTGGCCGCGCAAGCGCAGGGTCAGGGCTGTGATGAGGCCAAGGGTGCCTTCGGCACCGACGAAGAGGCCTGTCAGGTCATAGCCCGCCGAAGATTTGCGGGCCTCTGTGCCTGTCTGGATGATGCGCCCGTCTGCAAGAACGACTTCGAGGCCGATGACATTGTCGCGCATGGTGCCGTAGCGCACGGCGGTGGTGCCGGAGGCGCGGGTCGAGGCCATGCCTCCGAGGGAGGCATTGGCCCCCGGATCGACGGGAAAGAACAGCCCGGTGGCGCGCAGTTCTTCATTGAGCTCTTCGCGGGTGATCCCCGCTTCAACGGCGGCGACCATATCTTCTTGGGCCAAACGGCGGATTGCTTTCATTTTGGAAAAATCGACGCAGACGCCGCCCAGAGGCGCTTGGGCCTGACCTTCAAGAGAGGTGCCTGCGCCAAAGCCGATCACGGGGCAGGCCTCTTCGGCACAGATTTTGACGATGGCGCTGACCTCTTCTGTGCTGGTGGGAAAGGCTACGGCATCGGGGGCGGCGAGAGGGAAATATGTCTCGGAGCGGCCATGATCTTCAAGAACGGGCTTGGACAGGCTGAGGCCTTCGCCTAGTAATGAAGTTAACCTGTGAATGGCGCGTGTCACGCTCATGAGTGCCCCCTGCTGCATTTATGCTGCAAGGTTAAGCCTTTGGGAGCGCAGGGGAAAGCGTAGCTCGTTAATATTTTATTAAAATGCTGCATAAAAGGGTTAAGGCGGACGATGGCCTCGAAGTTTGCGAAAGAAAAGCTGGCGGCGGCGGGGGAAGACCTTGGCCGCGCTTTGCGGGCGCTGCGGGATCAAGGGCCAAGTCAGGTTCAGTTCTGGTTTATTGCGCTGGCGATCGGGATCGCCGCGGGCTTTGCGGCGCTGTTGTTTCGCAAGGGCATTGAAGGCTTGCAGGCTTGGGCTTATGGCGTCGAGGATGTGAACCAGCTTTATAGTTTTGCACAGAATATGTCTTGGTATTGGGTGCTTGTGATCCCGATTGTGGGGGGGCTGATTGTGGGGCAGATCCTGCATCATTTCACGCCAGACGGACGGGTGCGCTCGGTGGCCGATGTGATCGAGGGCGCGGCGCTGAATGATGGCCGCGTGGAGCGGCGCGAGGGCGTGGCCTCGGCGTTTGCCTCACTGATCACGCTTGGCATGGGTGGCTCCTCAGGGCGGGAGGGGCCTGTTGTGCACCTTGCGGCGGTGATATCCTCATGGGTGTCAAACAAGCTTCATGCCGACGGGATCACGGGGCGCGACTTGCTGGGCTGTGCTGTGGCTGCGGCGGTTTCGGCCTCGTTCAACGCACCGATTGCGGGGGCATTATTTGCGCTTGAGGTCGTGCTGCGGCATTTTGCAGTTCATGCCTTTGCGCCGATTGTCATTGCTTCGGTCGCGGGCACGGTGATCAACCGTTTGGCTTTTGGCGATGTGACGGAATTCAGCCTGCCCGACAGCTCTGCTTTGGCGTTTTACGTGGAGCTGCCAGCTTTCATCATTTTAGGTTTGCTGTGCGGGCTGATTGCGGCGGCGCTGATGCGCTCGATCTTTATTGGCGAAGATATTGCCAGCCATCTGCAACAAAAGTTCAATGTGCCGCGCTGGTTGCGCCCTGCGATTGCGGGGGCAATGCTTGGGGCGCTGGCGATATTCTTTCCGCATATTATCGGGGTTGGCTATGAGACGACTTCTGCGGCTTTGACGGGCAAGCTTTTGCTGTGGCAGGCGGTCGTCTATGCCATGTTGAAAGTTGTGGCCGTCGTGATCACCATGGCGGGGCGGATGGGGGGCGGGGTGTTTTCGCCGTCTCTTATGCTGGGTGCCCTTACAGGGCTGGCCTTTGGGACGATTGCGACCAGTATTTTTCCCGATGTGTCAGGCACCAGCGCGCTCTATGCGCTGGCGGGGATGGGCGCTGTGGCGGCGGCTGTTTTGGGCGCGCCGATCTCGACAACCTTGATTGTCTTTGAGCTGACAGGAGACTGGCAGACTGCGATTGCTGTGATGGTGGCGGTGAGTATGTCAACGGCGCTTGGCTCGCGGCTTGTGGACCGCTCGTTCTTTCTCACCCAGCTGGAGCGGCGCAATGTGCACCTTGCGGCGGGACCGCAGGCCTATCTGCTCGCGATGTTTCGTGTTGCAAAGCTGATGCGTGACAAAGACGACGCGAGCTGCCCCCCAGAGGAGGAGCTTTGGGCGCTTGTTGAGGAGGGGGTCTATGTGGACGGCAACGCCACGTTGGAAACCGCTATGCCGCTGTTTGAGCGCACGGGGGCGCGGTTTTTGCCTGTTGTGAGCTTGTCAGGAGAAGACGCGCCGCCCGAACTCTGGGGCGCTTTGATGCAGGTGGACGCTTTGAAAGCCTATAACCGCGCGCTGGCGGCCACGGCGGCCGAAGAGCACAGCTGAGTGAGCCCAGAAGATCAGACGCGCTCGACGGTGACATCCTCTGAGGTATAAAAGGCGAGGTGGCCCGCGATTTTGGCGAGGGCCTCCAGCGGGGCTTCATAGCTCCAGACCGCATTTTCAATCGTTTTGGACTTGGTCACAATTGAGTAGTAGCTGGCTGTGCCTTTGTGGGGGCAGTGGCTTTTGTGAGCACTGGCATCTAGGAAAGCGGTCGCAATGTCGCTGCGGGGAAAATAGATCACCGAGGGGTGGTCGCCTTCTGACAGCTCAAGTGCGCTTTTGCTTTCGCCCAAGACAGCGCCGCCAGCGCGCACAACCCAAGTGCCAGTGGCGCGGGTGAGTGTGATTTTGGGGGCCATGTGCGAAATCCTTGAAGTACGGTTGCGCGCAGCATGGCGGCAAACTGTTACACTAAAATGTCAAATGTCTTGAGTGGCGTCACTTAACCACATTCGGGCCTCAGGGGAAAGCCTTGGTGCGATATTCTCATAGCAGGCTTTATGATAAAGATTGAGCCAGTTGCGCTCCGCACCGCTGAGCATCTCTTTGCAGATGAGGGCACGGGCAATCGGCACATATGTGAGCGTGAGAAAATCAAACATCGGACGCTCATCGGCGCCCTCTAGCGCGCGGGCCTCTTGGACGACAATGAGATTTTCCAGCCGGATGCCAAAGGCCCCTTCGCGGTAGTAGCCCGGCTCGTTGGAGAGGATCATACCAGCTTGAAGCGGGACATCTGAAACGCGGCTGAGCCGTTGCGGGCCTTCATGGACGCAGAGATACACCCCGACGCCATGCCCTGTGCCATGGTTGAAATCCTGCCCTGCGAGCCAGAGCGGATAGCGCGCGATCGCGTCCAGATCACGGCCTGCGAGGCCTTTGGGAAAGCGCAGGCGAGAGATTGCTATCATGCCTTGTAAGACACGGGTGAAGGCGCGCTTTTCCTCTTCGCCCACAGTGCCGATGGGCAAGGTGCGGGTGATGTCGGTTGTGCCGTCGATATACTGTCCGCCGCTGTCCAACACGAGAAGCTGGCCGTCTTTGAGGGGGGCATTTGTCTCTTCGGTGACGCGGTAGTGCATAATGGCGCCGTGGGGGCCAGTGCCTGCAATGGTTTCAAAGCTGATGTCGAGCAAATCTCCGGTGGCGTGGCGGGCCTTTTCAAGGCGTTTGACCACATCGATCTCTCTTACAGACCCTATGGGCTGAGCCTCAAGCCATGTGAGGCATTCGACCACGGCAGCCGCATCCCGCAGGTGTGCCTCTTGGGTGCCTGCAATTTCGGCCGCAGTCTTGCAGGCTTTGGGCAGGATACAGGGATCATCTCCCCAAGACAGGGTCGCGCTGCCTTCGGCCAGTTCTTGGGCGACCTTAACAGGCGCGGTTTTGCGATCGACCTGCACCGTGCCTTGGAGAGAATGAAGGGTTGGCTCAAACGCTGAACTTGGGCGCAGCTTGACCTCAGCGCCGAGGTGGGTGCGCAGCATATCATCAATTTTCTTCGGATCGGCGAAGAGGGTGACATGGCCTGTGTCAAAGAGAATGGCGAAGGCGTGCGGCACGGGATTGCGCGGGATATCGCTGCCACGGATATTGAGGAGCCACGCGATGGAATCAGGCAGGGTGATCACGGCGGCGGAGTGACCCGACGCGCGCAGGGTTTTGGCTAGGCGGGCGCGTTTTGAGGCGTGGGTCTCACCTGCGAGCGCTTCGGGGTAGGGCGCAATTGTGCCCAAGGGCGGCGCGGGCTGATCGGGCCAGATTTTATCAACGAGATTGTGGCCGGCGCGAAAGCTGAAGCCTTTGTGCGCGAGGCTTGCCTCCAGATCTTCGATTTCGCTGGCGACGTGCAGCCACGGGTCATAGGCGATGATGCCGCCCTCGGGCAGTTCTTGGGCGAGCCAGTCTTTGAGTGCGGTTTCGGGCCATGGCACGGGCGTAAACACCGCCAGATCGACCTGCTCTTTGACCTGTGTGCGGTAGCGGCCGTCAATGAAGACGCCAGCACTGTCTTTGAGCACGGCCGCAAAGCCCGCCGAGCCTGTGAAACCCGTGAGCCAAGACAGGCGCTCGTCACGGGGGGCGCAATATTCGCCTTGGTGGGCATCGGCGCGGGGAACAAGGACGCCTGTAACATTCTCTTGAACCATCAGGCGGCGCAACGCTGTCAAGCGCGCGCGCCCCTGACTTGGGTCAGCGCGGTTTTCAAAGCTCTGGAACATGATGTGTCTCCCCACTTGTGTGGGAGATTAAGGGGGAACGCTGCCCGTGGGAAGAGGCGGGGTCGAATTTTGCTTTGCAAAATCCGACTGGACGAGGGGGCCAGCCCCCTCGTGCTCCCCCGGGATATTTTTAGAAAGAAAAAGCTGGGAGGTTGTATCTGGCTTCAGGTTAGCTTGCGCGTTTGATCCCGAGGAAGCGGGCGCGGGCGCGCGGGTCGGTATCAAAGAGGGAGGCGAGCTGTTCTGTCATCGCGCCTGCGAGCTGTTCGACATCTGTGATGGTGACGGCGCGGTTGTAATAGCGTGTGACGTCATGGCCGATTCCGATGGCGAGCAGTTCGACGGCGCGTTTTTTCTCGACCATTGCAATCACGTCTCGCAAGTGTTTCTCGAGGTAGTTGGCTGGATTGACTGACAGAGTTGAGTCATCCACGGGCGCGCCGTCAGAAATCACCATGAGAATTTTGCGCGCCTCTGTGCGGCGAGACATACGGCGGTGTGCCCATTCGAGGGCTTCGCCGTCGATGTTTTCTTTGAGCAGGCCTTCTTTCATCATCAAGCCCAAGTTATCGCGTGAGCGGCGCCACGGGCTGTCGGCGTGTTTGTAGATGATGTGGCGCAGATCATTGAGGCGGCCCGGCTGTTGGGGGCGGCCATCGGCGAGCCATTTTTCACGGGCGAGCCCGCCTTTCCAGGCGCGGGNTGTAAAGCCGAGAATTTCGACTTTCACCGAGCAGCGCTCGAGCGTGCGCGCCAGAACATCTGCGCAGATCGCCGCGATCGAAATCGGGCGGCCACGCATGGAGCCTGAATTGTCAATCAGCAGAGTCACAACGGTGTCGCGGAACTCGGTGTCTTGTTCGACTTTGAAGCTAAGCGGCGTTGTCGGGTTTGAGATGACCCGTGCTAAGCGGCCGGCATCGAGGATGCCTTCTTCTTCGTCAAAGGACCAAGAGCGGTTTTGTTGCGCCTGCAAGCGGCGTTGAAGCTTGTTGGCAAGACGGCTGACAGCGCCTTTGAGCGGCTCAAGCTGTTGGTCAAGATAGGCGCGCAGGCGCTCAAGCTCGGCCGCTTCGGCAAGCTCTTCTGCGAGGATCTCTTCGTCATTGCTCGCGTCGTAGACCAGATAGTTGGGGTCTGCGTCCGAGCTCGGTTGTGGGGGGGGCGGCTCTAGCGGGGCCTCGCCATCAGGCATATCGGCCTCATCGCCAAGCTCTTCATCGGCCATCTCGTCCATCGAGACTTGCGCCTCGGCGGCGTCTTGGGTTTCGTCTTGGGATTGTTCGGGGCTGGCCTCGGCTTCATCTTCCTGTGCGTCGTCCTGCCCTGTGCTGTCAGGCTGATCCTCGTCTTGCTCGGCTTCGTCCTGACTCTCGTCGTTTTCCTCATCGGGAGCGTCGGGGTCCTCGCCGAGCTGGTCGGCATAGCCAAGATCCGAGATCACACGGCGGGCGAAGCGGGCAAAATCCTGCTGGCTGGCGAGGCGCTCGGAGACATCCTCAAGAGCTTCGCCAGCTTGCTCTTCCATGAAACCCTGCCAGAGCTCCATCACGTTGCGCGCCCCTGCGGGCAAGTCGCGCCCTGTGGCGATGTGGCGCACGAGGTAGCCTGCGGCTGTCGCAAGCGAGGCGTCGGCGCGGTCGGTGATGTCAGCATATCCCGCGCGGCGGGCGTCTTCGGCTATTTTGGCGTCAATATTGCCGGCGGTGCCGGGCATATCGCGCGCGCCCATGGCTTCGCAGCGCGCAGTTTCCATCGCCTCATAGATATCGCGGGCCAAGTCGCCAGCGGGGGCGTAGCGCGCATGGGTGGCGGTGTCATGATACTTGTGCTTGAGCGCCAAGGCATCCGCCGTGCCGCGCGCCAGCAAGACTTCGTCGCGGGTCATACGGCGGGAGACTTGCGGCAGGCGCATTGTGTCCCCCGACATCCCAGAGGGGTCGACCGAATAGCTGACCGTCAGATCGGAATCATTTGCCAAGACTTTGGTGGCCTCGGCGAGAGCTTTCTTGAACGGATCTGCTGGGTTATCGGATGGCTTTGACATCTCGCGCGATTAGCCCTTTTTCTTTCTTGAAATATCCCGGGNGTGAGGCGAAGCCGAGGGGGCTGGCCCCCTCACCGCGCGCGTCAGCGCGCGCGGGTCGGATCTGCGAAGCGGATCCGAGAGCGACCTCATCCCAAGCTCACACTGGCGGCTGATTCTGGCAGTTCTTCATCAAACAAGCGCTGATAGAACTCCGCAACAGTCTGGCGCTCGAGCTCGTCGCATTTGTTGAGGAAGGTGAGGCGGAAAGCATAGCCGACGTTGCGGAAAATTTCGGCGTTCTGCGCCCAAGCAATCACGGTGCGCGGCGACATCACTGTCGAGAGATCACCGTTCATGAAGGCTGTGCGGGTGAGATCGGCGACTTGCACCATATGCTTGATGGTCTTGCGGCCCGCCTCTGTGTTGTAATGTGGGTTTTTGCCCAGAATGATCTGGGTTTCAGCATCAATCGACAGGTAATTGAGCGTGGCGACAAGCGACCAACGGTCCATCTGGCCTTGGTTGATCTGCTGCGTGCCGTGATAGAGGCCTGTGGTATCGCCGAGGCCAACAGTGTTGGCGGTGGCGAAGAGGCGGAAGTAGGGATTTGGGGTGATCACTTCGTTTTGGTCCAGAAGTGTCAGCTTGCCATCCACTTCCAGAACTCGCTGGATCACAAACATAACATCGGCGCGGCCTGCGTCGTATTCATCAAACACAATCGCGGTCGGGTTGCGCAGGGCCCAAGGCAGGATGCCTTCCTGAAACTCGGTGACTTGTTTGCCATCGCGCAGTTTGATGGCGTCTTTGCCGATCAGATCGATACGGGAGATGTGGCTGTCAAGGTTGACGCGCACGCAGGGCCAGTTGAGCTGGCTTGCGACTTGCTCGATGTGGGTTGATTTACCTGTGCCGTGATAGCCTTGGATCATCACGCGACGGTTGTGTGAAAAGCCTGCAAGAATCGCCAGCGTTGTGTCTGGATCAAACTTATAGGTGCTGTCCATATCGGGCACGCGCGAGGTGCGCTCGGCGAAGGCGGGCACAGTCATATCGGTGTCGATGCCGAAGACATCACGCACAGAAATTTTCTCGGTTGGTTTTGCGTTGATGTCGATCATACCGTCCGCCATAGCCGGATTCCTTCATATCTCGTAAGTGTTGCAGTTGTGGTGCAACAATTTCGGGGCAAGGGCAAGGCCAAGCCCGAAGATTGCCACTCTGGAGCGGAGAATTGACGGAGCTGGTTCTCGGCGCTTGTTACGGCGTGTTCACGCGAAGGTGCGCAGGCTTGTGCTGCCAAGCCTGATGGCTTGGGCTATGGTGGCGCAAGAAATTTAGGGAGTGCGATATGAAAAGACGGATGTTTGTGATGACAGCACTGGCGGCGGCGGCGGGGCTGCCTTTTGTGCGTGGCGCAACGGCGAAAGAGTTTGAGGTGATGCGCAGCGATGCTGAGTGGCGGGCGATGCTGACGCCTTTGCAATACAGGGTGATGCGGCAGGAGGGAACAGAGCCTGCGGGGTCCTCACCGCTGGACAAGGTGTATGACGCGGGGATGTATCATTGCCGCGGCTGTGATCTGGCGGTCTATAGCTCGGAGCATAAATATGACAGTGGAACGGGCTGGCCGAGCTTTTATGAGGCCCAGCCAAATGCAATTGAAACCAAGACAGATTACAAATTGATCTATCCGCGCACGGAGTGCCACTGCCGCCGTTGCGGCAGCCATTTTGGGCATATTTTCAACGATGGGCCGAAGCCTACTGGCAAGCGGCATTGTCTGAACGGGGTGAGCTTGGTGTTTAGGGGCAGCTGACCCGAGGCCAGCCTGAGGGGCCGCGGCTTCACTTGAAGCTGCGGCTCACGTTGATCTGATCCCAAGCCCAGACGACTTCCTGCAGCTGCTCTTCTTGTGAGCGGTCGCCGCCGTTCATATCAGGGTGCAGCACTTTGATAAGCTTCTTGTAGGCCTTGCGGATCTCGGCTTTGGACCAATGGTCTTTGGCTTC
>P_2C_Liq_3_UnCtyDRAFT_100439_pt1 | contig 12649 bp, 13 predicted proteins | sample Pon2CUnioCityCA_3_FD_9720 | JGI IMG/M metagenome (IMG submission 9720)
CATAGGCTGGCCCCGAACCTGAGACACCTGTGACAGCGTCAATCTGGCTTTCTGCCTTGAGGCGGACAACTTCGCCAATGGCTGTGAGCAGGGAGTCCGCCACATCAAGGTGAGCTTCGCTGCTGTGTGCATTGCCGACAACGGCGGTTATGCCTTGGCCGATGGCGGCGGGGGTATTGGGCATGGCGCGGATGATGGGTGTGTCAGCGCCGAGAACCGCTTCAAAGTGCTTGAGCGGCGTGCCCGCGGCGACGGATATGAACAGCGTTGGCCCATTGCCCATAGCCTGAAGTGTGGGCAGAGCCGCGCCCATCATCTGCGGTTTTACCGCGACAAGAACAATCGCGGGCGCTTTGGGAAGGTCTGTGTTGATATGAACGCCAGTGCTCTGGAGCCAGTCTGACGGGTTGGGGTCGATCACATAGACAGAAGCGGCGGGCAGCCCGCCTTTGAGCCAACCCTCAAGCATGGCCGACCCCATTTTGCCGCAGCCCAGCAAAACAAGGCCGTTGGTTGCGATGTCATCATAGGTCATATCTGCCCCCAAATTGCTTTCGCGGGCAGGTTACGCGTGGCCGTAGGCCTCTGCAATGGCGACTTGCATCGCCTGGCGCGGGGTTTTGTTGCCCCAGACCACAAGCTGGAACGCAGGGTAGTAGCGCTCGGCGGATATGACGGCCGACGTGATGAGTGTATCGATTTGCTCAGGTGATGCCATATTGCCCCCTGTGAGGACGAGGCCGTATTTGCACACCATCATCTTTTGCTCGGCCCAGTAGGAAAAAGCGCCTGTCCAGCATTGGTCATTCACTTCGTTGAGTGCGGCGTAGAGATCAGGGAGGCGCTCTTCTGGCGGCTCCATTTCAAACGTGCAGATCATGCGCAGGGTCTCGTCGTAGTCAGACCAAGCGAGCGTTACGCCATAGGTGCGCCACTGGCCTTCGACTGACATAGAAATCTGGTTGTCAGCCGTACGGTCAAACTCCCAATCGTTGTGAGAGGCGAGGCTCTCGACAATATCAATGGGGTGAATTTCATCGTCCAGGTAGTGTTCTGATAAAGCCATGTCGCCACCTCTTTGCTGCTCAAGGGGGTGGCTTGCAGATAGCGCGCCCCGTGATATGCCCGATAGGATGGGGTTTTGGCCCCTTGTCCTACCAAATATGGTATGCGGCTGCTTTCAGCGCTGTAAAGCTAATTGTTGGGGATAACCACAATAAGTTGTGGATAGGTCTGTGGCTGCACTAATTATGCGCTGAAGGCGGCCCAAAGTCCGGCAGCAAAGGCAAGGCCTGTGGCAAAGAGCAAGGCCATGACCGCAAAAGACCCCATGTCTTTGGCGTGTTTGGCGGGCAGTGACCACTCTGGCGAGACGTGGTCCACCAGCTCTTCGATGGCGGTGTTGAGCGCTTCAACAGCCAGCGTGATGAGCGCGAGGATGCTGACAGCGAACAGCGCCCATGCGGGCGCTTTGACGGCCAAAAGAACCATGAGTGCCAGAGTGCCTGTCACAAGTTCGTGGCGAAAAGCGGTTTCGCCCCAGAGCCTGATAAAGCCGGCAGCCGAATAGCGGGTGGCGGCAAAGAGGTGGGCTATGCCTGTAACTTTGCTGGGCTTCTCTGGTGTGGTTTTCATGGTGGGCCTTTCTGGCGTTTGGAGCTGAAAATCCCGCAATTTGGCAGGCGTGGCAAGCGCAGACTTGCACCCGCCTGCGCACAGACGCAGACTGCGCATGACAAGGGAGCGCAGACATGGACGCAGAACGGCTGAAGAGAATTGAGACGTGGATGGCAGAGAGCCGGGCCGCGGGGCGCTACGCCGGGTCGTCTGTGTTGATCTGTCGTCACGGGAAAGAAGTGTTTTATGCCGCAGACGGGTTGGCCTCGATTGCACGGGAGCAGGCGTTTGCGCGCGATACGATTGTGCGGATCTACTCTATGACCAAGCTTGTGACCTCAACTCTGTTTATGATGTTGGTGGAACGTGGGCAGGTTGTTCTGGATGCGCCTGTCTCGAAGTATCTGCCTGCGTTTCGGGACATGCGCGCACTGGCGCAAGGCGCTGTGTGCGTCACGGATACCGAGGCTGCGCGCGCTCCGACGCTGCATGAGCTTCTGACCCATACAAGCGGGATGACATATTCGTTTAACGAAGGCTTGGTGCCTGAGGCCTATGGACGTTCATTCACCGAGCTGGCGCAGCAGGGGGCTTCGCTTGAGCCGTGGTGTGAGCAGTTGGCTGCGATGCCGCTGTGCTTCCAGCCAGGCGCGCGCTGGGAGTATTCTGTCGGGATTGATGTGATCGGTCGCGTGATTGAGGTGATCACAGGCCAGACTCTGGCTGAAGTGATGCAGGCCGAGATATTTGCGCCGCTTGGCATGGTCGATACGGGGTTTGATGTGCCCGACAGCAAATTAACGCGCTTTGCTGATTGCTATGAGAAGCGGGAGGCCGACCCCCTGGCCCTTTTTGAAGGGGCGGAGCACAGCCGTTTCAGGGCTGGAAAAGTCTCTCTGCATTCTGGAGGCGGCGGGCTTGTCTCGACGCTGGATGACTATATGCGCTTTGGAGAGATGATCCGCCGTGGGGGCGCGCTTGAGGGCGTGCGCCTGCTGAGCCCGCGGACCCTGCGCTTTATGACGGGTAACCATTTGAAAGGCGATATCGCGTCGATGGGGGCTGAGAGCTTTGCCGAAATGCCAATGACAGGCATGGGCTTTGGCCTTGGGGGCGCTGTGGTGCTTGATCCTGCGCGGGTGCGCGTTGCTGGCTCGGTGGGTGATTTCGGCTGGGGCGGTATGGCGAGCACATATTTCTGGTGTGACCCTGTGGAACAGATGAGCGTTGTCTATTTCACGCAGCTTATCCCCTCCTCCAGCTATCCGAACCGCGCCGAACTGAAGGCGCTGGTGCATGGGGCTCTTACAGACTGATGGCCCTTTCTTTTTGCTAAAAATATCCCGGGGGTGCGGGGGCTGGCCCCCGCCAGAGCGCTTTGGCAAAGCCAAGGCGCAATCTTTTTATGTCATCTTCATGATAATGCAGGTTGTCGAGCCTGTGGCATAGAGCTTGCCGTCGCAAACACCTCTGATTTCGCCATTGGCAATGCCTGTGGAGCGGCCCGCGTGCTGGCAGATGCCAATCGCTTCGACTTCGGTGCCCAGTGGTATGGGGCGCAGGATATTCACCTTGTATTCAAGCGTGGTATAAACAGAGCCTTTGGGCACAAGCGTCATCACTGCGCAGGCCATGCAGCTGTCGAGAATGGTGCCGTACCAGCCACCATGGACTGTGCCCATCGGGTTGGTTGCTTTGAATTCGGGTGTGCCTGTGAAGATGACTTTGCCTTCTTCCACGCGCGTTGGCCAAAAACCCATTAGCGCGCCGATGGGTGGGCCTGCAAGCTTGCCGTCGCGCACATCTTGCATGAACTCAAGGCCCGAGCGGGCAAGCGTTGCTTCCATATCGGGTAGGTCTGCCAGTGTTTCGGCTACGTATCGTTTCTGGCTCATGGGCGCTCCGCTCTTGTGTNCTAAAACGCTAGAGCGCCCATGGTGGGCTTGCAATATTTACGCCACGTTGCGCAGGCTGGCGTGTGGGGCGATGCCGAGGGCAAGGCAGACGTCACGCGTCAGGGTGGGGCGGTTGAGGGTGTAGAAGTGGAAGCGCTCAACGCCCTCGAGCATGAGAATGTCACANAGCTCGGTGGCGTGAGCCGTGGCGAGCAGCTCTTCGCGCCCGTCGCGGGCAGCCTTGGCGAAGGCATCGTCAAGCTCGGCCGGGATGCTGGCCCCGCAGCTTGCGGCAAAGCGCTTCGCGCCTGTCCAGTTTTCGATGGGCATGATGCCCGGGGTGATCATGCCGTCGATGCCTGCTTTTGCACAAGCGTCACGGAACCTCAGGAACGGCTCTGGCGCAAAGAAAAACTGGGTGATGGCTTCATCGGCGCCCGCGTCAAACTTGCGTTTGAGGTGGTCGATGTCGGCACCTTCATACGTGGCTTCGGGGTGTGGCTCTGGGTAGGCTCCCACGCGAATGTTGAAATCGCCTGCCGCTTTGAGTGCGGCGATCAGTTCGACGGAGGAGGCAAAGCCCTCGGGGTGGGCTTCAAAGCGGGTCGCGCCTTTGGGTGCATCGCCGCGCAATGCGACGATATCTTTGATGCCTGCTTTGGCGTAGCTCTGCACAATGTCGAGTGTTTCGGCGCGGGTTGCATCCACACAAGTAAGGTGTGCTGCGACGCGCAGACCGGCTGTTTTGTGAAGCGTTTCAGCGGCTTCGCGGGTGAGTGCGCGGGTTGTTCCGCCTGCGCCATATGTGACCGAGACAAACCGTGGCGCAAGAGGGGCAAGCGATTGCACGGCTTCGTGCAAGCGGAAGGCGGCTTCAAGGTTTTTCGGAGGGAAGAATTCAAACGAGACTTCGGGTGTCATGGCGTAGCCTTTCATGGCGGTTGCCCTCTTGTGCCCGNAAAATGAATNTGAGACAAACTCATAANTCTCAACACAATCATGANGNNTNCTCACATATGCATATTGAGTTTCGCCATTTGCGCACGATTCAAGCCATCTATGAAGAGGGCGGTCTNGCCCGTGCTGCTGAGCGGTTGCATATCACGCAGTCGGCGCTCTCTCACCAGATCAAGGGAATTGAGGATCAGGCGGGTGTCGAGCTGTTTGTGCGCCGCTCAAAGCCGATGAAGCTGTCAGCCGCAGGGCAGCGCCTGTTGCGCGTGGCAGAGAAGGTTTTGCCCGAGATTGCCGCGCTTGAGGCCGAGTTTATGGGGCTGCGTCAGGGTTCCGCAGGGCGACTGCATATTGCGATTGAGTGTCACGCTTGTTTTGAGTGGCTCTTTCCTGTGCTTGAGCAGTTTCGCGCGCCGTGGCCTGAGGTGGATGTCGATATCCGCCCGGGTCTTGCCTTCGAGGCCTTGCCCGCGCTCATGCGCGAGGAGGTCGATGTGGTGATTTCATCAGATCCTGAGAGGCTGAAAGGCATCAAGTTTGTGCCGCTGTTTGACTATGCGCCCGTGTTTGTCGCGGCGTCCAAGCACAGGCTGGCCGAAAAGCCCTATGTCGAGGCAGAAGATTTTCGGGGTGAAACGCTGATCACCTATCCGGTCGAGCGTGCGCGGCTCGATATCTTTTCGGAGTTGCTCGGCCCTGCCAAAGTTGAGCCGCTGGCCGTGCGGCAGGTTGAGTTGACGGCTGTTATCCTGATGTTGGTTGCGGCGGGGCGCGGTGTTTCTGTGTTGCCTGACTGGGTTTTGCGCGAGGTGAAGAGCTCGGCCGATTACATCACACGCCCTCTGACAGCAGAGGGAAAGACCAAGCGTCTTTATGCGGCGGTGCGAGAAGATGACGTGAGCCTGCCGTTCTTGGCGCATTTCCTAAAATTGGCGCGTGAAATACCGATCAGGCTCCAAAGAGGCTGAATGGGTTGCGTGAAGCGCAGCCAAGGCGTATAGCCGCGGTTTGATACCCCTCAAGGAGCCTAAGCCATGCAAGGCAGCGCGAATCTTAACGTGATGATCAAAGCCGCCCGTAAAGCGGGCCGAAGCCTTGTGAAGGATTTTCGCGAAGTCGAAGCGCTTCAGGTTTCGATGAAAGGCGCAGGCGACTTTGTGAGCAAAGCAGACTTGCGCTCGGAGGCGATCATCAAGGAAGAGCTGATGGGCGCGCGGCCGACGTATGGCTGGGTGGCTGAAGAAGGCGGCGTTGAAGAGGGCCAAGACCCGACGCGCCGCTGGATCGTTGACCCGCTTGATGGCACGACCAACTTTTTGCACGGGATGCCGCATTGGGCGATCTCGATTGCGCTTGAGCACAAGGGCGAAGTCGTTTCGGCTGTGATCTATGATCCGGCCAAAGACGAGATGTTCTATTCTGAAAAAGGCTCAGGCGCATGGCAGGACCACGCCCGCCGTCTGCGCGTTTCGGGCCGCCGCCGCATGAACGAATGTGTGTTTGCGACGGGTTTGCCATTTTCAGGCCATGGTGATTTGCCCGCGACGTTGAAAGACCTTGCGCGCGTTCTACCCGGTTGCGCCGGTGTGCGCCGCTGGGGTGCGGCTTCGCTTGATATGGCCTACGTGGCTGCGGGCCGCTATGACGGCTTTTGGGAGCGTGGCTTGAGCGAGTGGGATTTGGCTGCTGGTATGCTCATCGTGCGGGAAGCTGGCGGCTTCGCCGAAGCGATTGACCCTGAAGCAGGTATTCTGGACAGCGGTGAGATCATCTGTGCGAACGAAGGCATGTTTGACCCGCTCTGCAAGCTTATCCGCAACACTTAACTTAACGATCAGAGGGGTGGTTTACGCCATCCGCCCATGGAATCGGATCATGTTCTGAAGGGTTAACCCCCTCCAGTGCACCCATATTGACGCCGTATTGGTTGGGGTTCGAGCGCCGCTGGTGGTGCGTGTAGGTACCGCAGGTTTTGCAGAAATAGTGTTTGGCTGCCATCGTGCCCCATTGGTAGAGGGTCAGATTGTCCTCCCCTTTGACAATCGTGATCCCGTCGAGCGGCGCGCTGACTGCAACGGCCCCACGGCGGCGGCAAAACGAACAGTCGCAGCGCCGTGCTGTGTTGAGCCCGTCACTGAGAACAACCTGAAGTTCAACGGCACCGCAATGGCATGTGAGCTTGTGTGGCTGTGTCATCTGCGCCGCCTTATGGTTGGGATGCTGGAGCGGTCATATTTTGCCTCGGGGTGAGGCGGGTGAAAGTCGTTCGTATGCCAGAAGCGCGGCCCGCCGAGACGCAAGAACAGCGGAAATGTCAGCGCGATGCCCGCAACAAAGCCACCTGCGTGGGCCCAATAGGCGACGCCGCCTGTGTTCGGGTCAGCGGACAAGCCGCCAAAGAACTGCATGCCAAACCAGATCAGCAGCATGATCCATGCGGGAAGGGTGAACACGCGGAAGAAGATCACGATGATCAGCAGGATATCGACCTTGGCGCGCGGGAATAGCAAAAGGTAGCCGCCCATGACACCTGCAATTGCGCCAGAGGCTCCGACTGTTGGCACGGCAGAGCCCGGGGCAAAGACCACATGCACAAAGCCCGCCAAAAGCCCTGCCATGATGTAGAAGGCAAGGAAGCCCAGATGCCCCATTTCGTCTTCCATATTGTCGCCGAAGATCCAGAGAAATAGCATGTTGCCGCCAAGGTGCATCAGGCCTCCGTGGAGGAACATCGAGGTGAACAGGCCCTCAAAGCCCTGCCCTGTGCTGACGGCTGCCGGGATGAGCGCGTATTGAAAGTAAAAGTTGTTGAGCGCGCGCGGATCAGCAAACAAATGCCAATAGCTCAAGAAGACGGCGATATTCACCGCGATCAGCGCGTATGTCACAAAGGGCGTGCGCCCGCTCGGGTTATGGTCGCGAAATGGAAACATGCAGCAAGGCTAGAAGCAAAGCGGCACGGCGAAAAGCGCAAACTGCGGGGTTGGCTGCTTTAGGGGGAAATACCTTGAGAAGGGCTGGGGGCGCAAAGCTCCCCCAGCTGGCCTGATTGCGCGAGGCGCAATTTGAAGCCCTTTATCCTTGTCCGGCCAGAAGCGCGGCATTGCCGCCTGAGGCGGTTGTGTCAACGCAGACATGCCGCTCGCCCATCACGCGCGCCACATCAGGGGCACCGGTGATCAGCGGGGTGATCGCGCCATTGCGGTTTGCAAGAGCTTGTTCATAGCTGCGGGCCTCGGCATCGTCGCCCCAGAACAGCACACCCGAAAACCCTGTCAGGTTTTCGAGCGCATCTGCCGGCAATTGGCCTGTCGCCTTTGCGGCACGTCCGCCAAGGCCGCGTACCATGGCGGCCTGTGCTTCGGCGGCTTCAGCGCTTGGCCCCAGGCAGAGCAGTGGCGCGCGGGCTTCAAGGCTCAGTTTGTTGGACTCGCCCGTTGGGCCGGGCATCACCATGGTTTGTGCGGCTTGCCCTGCGGGTGTGGCTGCAATGGCGCTTTGCATGGCTTGGGCTGTCATGGTGCTTCCCCATGTGCCTGCTGCGGTTTGCGGCTCAGGGCGCACAAAACGCGGCAGGTAGTTTGGCCCGCCTGCTTTTGGCCCTGTGCCAGAGAGACCTTCTCCACCAAAAGGTTGGCTGCCTACGATTGCACCGATCTGGTTGCGGTTGACGTAGATATTGCCGGCATGGATGCGCTCGCAGATGTGCTGGACGCGATCATCAATGCGGGTTTGCAGGCCGAAAGTGAGGCCGTATCCCGTTGCGTTGATGGCTTCGACCACAGCATCGAGTTCGCCTGATTTGAAGGTCGCGAGGTGCAGCACGGGCCCGAAAATTTCTTGGCCCATGTCCGCGATGCCGCCAACCTTGATGAGCGAGGGCGCGATGAATGTGCCCGAGTTGGGCGTGCGCAGTTCGTGCAAAAGGCGGCCTTCGCTGCGGGCGGTTTCTATGTGCGCAGCAATCCCTGCGCGCGCGTCTTCGTCGATCACGGGGCCGACATCTGTGCTGAGAAGCCATGGTGCGCCCATCGAGAGCTCGTCCATTGCGCCTTTGAGCATATGGGTGAGGCTCTCGGCGATATCGTCTTGCACATACAGGCAGCGCAGAGCCGAGCAGCGCTGGCCAGCAGACTGGAAGGCGCTTTCAACAATCGCCTGTACCGCTTGCTCGGGCAGCGCGGTTGAATCCACGATCATCGCGTTCAAGCCGCCTGTTTCGGCAATGAACGGTGCGCCGGGCGCGAGATTGTCGGCCATGGCGCGGCGTATGAGCAAGGCTGTTTCTGTGCTGCCCGTAAAGGCAACACCGCCGATGCGCGCGTCAGATGTCAGGGCTGCGCCGATGTCGCCTGCTCCGGGAAGGAGCTGGAGGGCGTGGGCTGGCACACCCGCCTCGTGCAAGAGCTGCACCGCACGGTAGGCTATGAGGGATGTCTGCTCGGCGGGCTTTGCCAACACAGCGTTGCCAGCGGCCAACGCGGCTGAAACCTGCCCAGTGAAGATCGCCAGCGGGAAGTTCCATGGGCTGATGCAGGTGAACGTGCCTACGGGCGCGTCATGGGGCGCGTTGGCGGCGTAGTAGCGCAAGAAGTCGACCGCTTCGCGGAGCTCGCCGACCTGGTCGAGCATGATCTTGCCNGCTTCGCGCGCGAGTTGCGCGAAAAGCTCGCCGAAGTGCTTTTCATAGAGNTCGGCGGCTTTGTTCAGGACTTTCGCGCGCTCCGCCGGTGTTGTGTTCCATNNTCTCGCAGCCTTTATCGCGGTGTCCACATCTGCTGGTGACGCAAAGGCCACTTGCCCCACTGTGTCTGCAGGGTTGGCGGGGTTGAGCACCGGATGGGGCTTTTGTGGCTTGGCTTTGCCAGCAAGGATTGGCCCAGCCTCCCAGACATGGGTGGCAAAGGGCTTGCGCGCCTTTTCGATGCGCGAAAGCGTTGGCTCATGTGTGATATCAAAACCCTTGGAGTTGACGCGCTCGGGCGCGAAAAGCTCTGGCCCTTCGGTGATATCCGGCTGAGCTGCGGCCAAGGCGTCAAACGGGCAGGTGGCGACTTCCTCAGCGGGCACGTCCTCGTCGACGATCTGGTTTACAAAGCTTGAATTGGCACCGTTTTCCAGCAAGCGGCGCACGAGATAGGCGAGCAGATCACGGTGTGCACCGACAGGGGCGTAGACGCGGCAATGCGTGCCGCGCTCTTTGAGAACGATATCATGCAAGGCTTCGCCCATGCCGTGCAGACGCTGGAATTCGTAGGCGTCATTGCTCACGCCCATATCTTTGGCGATGTCGAGCACAGCCGCTACAGTATGTGCATTATGCGTTGCAAACTGCGGATAGATGCGCGCGGTCATGCCCAGAAGCTTCTTTGCATTGGCGATATAGCTCACATCTGTCGCTGGCTTGGCTGTGAAAACAGGGAAGCCCTCTACGCCTTCAACCTGGGCGCGTTTTACCTCGGTGTCCCAGTATGCACCTTTGACGAGGCGGACCATGATGCGGCGGTCAAGCCGCTCGGCGAGGGCGTTCAACAGCGCGATGGCGTCGCCTGCGCGTTGCCCGTAGGCTTGTACAACCACACCAAAGCCGTCCCAGCCCGCTAGAGCAGGCTCTGACAGGACTTCTTCGATCACATCCATCGAAATGGCGAGGCGGTCGGCTTCTTCGGCATCGACATTGAGGCCCATGCCCGCCGATTTGGCGAGCAGCGCGAGCGAGCGTAGGCGCGGGGCCAGCTCATCCATCACGCGGGCGCGTTGGGCTTCTTCATAGCGCGGATGTAGCGCTGAAAGCTTGACCGAGATGCCGGGGTTTTCGCGGATTTCGGCATGTGTGCAGGCCTGCGCGATAGCTGTGATCGCGCGGGAGTAGGCCAGGTGGTAGCGCTTTGCGTCGCCCTCGGTGCGCGCGGCTTCGCCGAGCATGTCATAGCTGTAGGTGTAGCCCTTGGCTTCCATCTTGGCGGCGCGCTCCATAGCGCCCACAATCGTTTCGCCCAGAACAAACTGGCGACCCATTTCTTTCATCGCGCGGCCCACGGCTGTGCGGATCACAGGCTCGCCCAAGCGCTTTACGGCACCGCGCAACGAGCCGATGATGCCGGGGGCAGGCTCATCCAGCACTTTGCCTGTGAGCATGAGAGCCCATGTGGAGGCGTTGACCAGTGGCGACGTGCTCTCGCCCAAGTGGCTGGCCCAGTCTGATTGCGCGATTTTGTCTTCAATCAGCGCATCAATCGTTTCGGCATCGGGCACGCGCAGGAGCGCTTCGGCAAGGCACATGAGCGCGATACCCTCATCGGTGGAGAGGCCGTACTCGGCGAGGAAAACCTCCATCATGCCCGGATCGGAGCTTTCGCGAATGCCGCGCACAAGGGTGGCGGCGTCTGCTGAAATGCGCGTGCGCGTTTCGTGCGAGAGACCTGCCTCTTCAATCAGGCGTTCAAGCGTCTTGGCTTCATCGGCGTACATATTGGCGCTGATGGCTGTGCGAAGTGGGTTCTTAGGCATGGCAAGCTCCTCCATTTTGTCCTATGTATCGTTGAGTTGTCGGGCGATATTCCTGATATTGGATGAAAGGCGGATCGAAATGACTTCAAATTCACCATCTAAAGGGCAAATAGATCTGGATGCGTTTGATTGGAAGATTCTCTCGGTGCTGGCCTCTGACGGACGCATCCCTGTGACAGAGTTGGCGCAGCGCATCGGGCTTTCAAAATCACCGACGCAAGCGCGGCTCAAACGGTTGGAGCAGACGGGGGTCATCACGGGTTACAAGGCGCTGTTTGACCCGATCCGCTTAGGCTTGGATCATGTGTCGTTTGTGGAAGTGCGCTTGTCTGATACGCGTGAAAAGGCGCTTGCCGCGTTTAACGCGGCTGTCTCCAAGATCCCGCAAATTGAACAGGTGCATCTGATGGCTGCGAACTTTGACTACCTTCTCAAGGTGCGGACCCATAATATGAATGACTACCGAATTGTTATGGCTGAGCAAATTTCAACGCTGCCGTATGTCTCTTCGACCTCAACTTATGTGGCGATGCAGGCGGTGAAAGAGACCACTCTCGCGGATGTTATTTGACCGAGTGAGAACTTGTGTCATGCTCAGACCATGAGATCCTTGTTGTTATCGCTCATGCTTGTGCAGCCCGCGCTGGCTGAAACGTGCCCAGAGGCACCTGACCATGCGGTGCGCCTGGCCGAGCTGGTAGAAGAGGTGCGCGCGGCCAAAAACGAGATGCACGCAGCCCCGATCAGCAACAAGATGTGGGAGCTCTGGACAGATGCGCCTGATGAGGCGGCACAAGAAATCCTCAACCGTGGTATGCGCAAGCGCGCCTCGTTTGATCTCGTCGGGGCACTGGGCGATTTTGATAGGTTGGTTGAGTACTGCCCTGACTATGCCGAGGGCTACAACCAGCGCGCCTTTATCAATTTTATCCGACAGGATTATGATGCTGCTTTGCCCGATCTTACACGTGCATTGGAGCTGTCGCCCACGCACACAGGCGCTCTGACCGGCCGCGCGCTCAGTTATTATGCCGTTGGGAGGCTTGGTGAGGCGCGCGCTGACCTTGAGGTTGCTCTTGGGCTGAACCCGTGGTTGCCCGAGCGCCACATGCTGGCTGACCCGAATATGCAAGGCATAGATGCGCCGCACGGTGACGACCTTTAGAGGTGAGACATCACGTTGATCAAATTGCCCGCGGGGTCATGCAGCATGAAACGCTGCACTCCCCAGCTTTCACGCTCTGGGCCATAAAGAATATCATATCCAAGCGCGCGTGCCTTTTCGGCATAGATCTCGGCATCATCCACCTCAATGCTTAGCTCGGGCACAGGGGTGCCTTCACCGCCTGACGTGGCGAGGTTAACCTGTGCGGGGGTATGTGCGTCTGCGTCGAGCGTGAGAAGCCAGCCAAGATCCATTTGTGGTGTCAGGCCAAACAAATCTTCATAAAAAGCGCGCAAGTCGGGGATCGACGGTGCGTTGAGAGTGGCTGTGATGCGTTTGACGGTCATATTCTCTTCTTTCCCGCGCAACTTGCGGATTGTTTTTATCCGCTACTCGGTTTAGGCAAGCCCCGTTGGCCTGCGTGGTGGAATGGTAGACACAGGAGACTTAAAATCTCTAGGCCGTATAGGCCGTGCCGGTTCGAGTCCGGCCGCGGGTACCAGCATTT
>P_2C_Liq_3_UnCtyDRAFT_100440_pt1 | contig 12622 bp, 10 predicted proteins | sample Pon2CUnioCityCA_3_FD_9720 | JGI IMG/M metagenome (IMG submission 9720)
GCCTGCGTGGTGGAATGGTAGACACAGGAGACTTAAAATCTCTAGGCCGTATAGGCCGTGCCGGTTCGAGTCCGGCCGCGGGTACCAGCATTTCTGTTTGAAAACAACGCGCGCTTCGTTGGCGCAGCTCTTTGCAAACCGCTTTTTGGGCGTTGATATTTCTAGTGGTGGTCCGCTTGCTGCGGGAGACCTCAGCCTCGTGAGATGAGGCAGAGAGATGTTGCAGGTGTGGGCCGCGATCTGGAAGTCTGCAGTCCTGCGCCGTGCGTTCCCGCTGCGAAGCGGGACGGGATATTCCCAAGCTTGTTCTGTTTGGCACAGGTCACTGAGATAAAATAAATTGTGAATGAGGCCCGTGGCTTAGGCTAGGGGCGTTTTGGGTTACGTATTCGTACGATTGACAGCTCCTCATGGGGCTGCGTAACCTTGGCACAGATGGTTCTGGCGTCTTTGCCAGATGAAAATGGGAACACGGTGCGGCCTGCCTTGAAAAGGGATGGCTTATTCCGCGACTGCCCCCGCAACTGTAAGCGGTGAGCGCCCTCCGATAGCTCCACTGAGCCTCTATCGCTCGGGAAGGACGGAGACGTGCATTGACCCGCAAGTCAGGAGACCTGCCATCAGATGTCAACCACCGGGCGGGGTGCCTCGGAACGGGTGATTGCTGAAGGCTCGCGCCGTGCTGTCTCTCTTCCCAAGCTCTTTGCCCACAAGAATTGCGCGGAGGGCGCTATGATTTTGGAAAGAACGCTGCACATGTTGCAGACACAAACTGATTGTGATGAACGCGTGGCCGAGCTGGCGCGTATGGGGTTTATGCAATGGCTGGGCGGTTTGAAGGGGCGGGAAAGCTTCCCCTGCCAAGCAACAGCCGCTCTGGCCGTTGCCGAGAAGTTCCGCCGCTCTGACCCTGCTGTCGAAGCCTTCTGCGGCCTCATTGAAGAGGCGCTTTTGATGCCGCCGCGGCCCATGAGCCTAGCGCTACCGCAAAAGCGCAGGCGTGGTGGCGCCAAGATGCGCCGCCATCTCATCTAGGGCTGAATTAGGCGGAGCAATTATCCGCTTGTTTCGAAAGAGTCGTAGAGACACGGCTCTTTCAGAAACACGCGTTTCGCGCTAGGCTACAATAGGGCATCAAAGAAGAGGCAAAAATGCTTCAGAAGTATTTCGGACTTTCTATTTTGGCACTTGGCCTTTCAGGCTCTGTCGCGGCGAGTGGCACAGTGGACAGCTCGTTGCGGCCTGTGTTGCGGCCCGGATCTGGAAGTGGTGGCGAGGTTGTTTCCGTGATGCGCGTGAGCGCAATGGTCCCGACATTGCGCCCTGTTGTGCGGCCGGCGGATCTTGATGTGGGGGCAACGCCTTTGGTTGAGGTGAAGAGCTTTGCGCGCAATGCGGGATTTGAGCGCTGGGTGGAAGGCTTTAAGCCACGCGCCGCACGCGCCGGGATTGACCCGCGTGTGATTGACCGGGCGTTTCGCGGCGTGCGCTTTAACACGGATGTGATCGAGCGCGATGGGAACCAGGCGGAATTCACCAAAACAATCTGGGAGTATCTGGCGAATGCGACGTCTGACAAGCGCGTGGCTGATGGCCAACGGATGCTTCGCAAGCATGCGCGCACACTCGATGCAATCGAGCGCAAATATGGCGTTGAGAAAGAGATCGTTGCTGCCGTTTGGGGGCTTGAGAGCTTTTATGGCGACATAAAAGGCGACTACAATGTGATCGAGGCGATGGCGACATTGGCCTACGATGGGCGGCGGGGAGAGTTTTTTTCCAAACAGCTGATTGCTGCGCTCAAGATTTTGCAACGCGGAGATACGAGTGCTGACAAGCTCAAGGGCTCTTGGGCAGGCGCTATGGGGCATACCCAGTTTATTCCGACATCCTATGAGCTTTTTGCTGTGGACTTCACCGGCGACGGAAAACGCGACATCTGGAGCAACGACCCAAGTGATGCATTGGCCTCGACAGCTGCTTATCTTGCGCGTTCGGGCTGGCAGAAGGGCATGCCTTGGGGGGTGGAAGTGCGCCTGCCAAGCGGCTTCAACCGTGGGCTTGCGAGCCGCAAGACCCTCAAGATGCCGAGTGATTGGGCCAAGCTTGGGGTGACGGATGTGAACGGGCGTGCCGTGCGCGACTATGGATCTGCGTCGATCCTGTTTCCTGACGGCGGGCGCGGGCTGGCACTTATGGTTTTTGAGAAGAACTTCCGTGCGATTGAACGTTATAATGCGGCGGACGCTTATGTGATTGGCGTGGGCCATCTCGCTGACCGTTTGCGCGGTGGGCCAGCTTTGGTTGGCAACTTTGGCCCTGGCGAGCGCCCCTTAACCGAAGGTGAGACCAAAGAGCTTCAACGGCAATTAAAGCGCAAGGGTTATTCGCTGGAGAAAATCGACGGCAAAATCGGGCCAAACACCAAGGCGCAGATCAAAGCTTATCAGCAATCAGTCGGGCTCAGTCCTGACGGGTATGCCAGTGAGGCGCTTTTGCAGCGGATCAAGCGGCGGTAAACCGGTTTCGAACCTATGCCGTGCGCCATCCTCTGAGGTGTTTTGACCTGAAAATGGTTTGTTTTCAGCCGCCTTCAAGGCGGTTGAGCAGGACGACCTCGCTTGTTTCCGTGATCGGTTGGAACCAGCTATCGTTGTATATTTTGCCGTCTATTGAGACAGACACCCCACGGTCGAGTTGTGGCCTTAGGGCTGGGTAGTCCTGCGCGAGTGTGGTGAGCAGCTCGCGCAGGTTTGTTGCTTTGACTTGCAGGTCACGGGTGCCGCCTGTGAGGTCCGCCAGACTACCCCAGAGCGTGACGGTGACCATCTCAGCCTTGGGCTTTGATGGCCGCCAGAAGCTTGGGCGGCGACATGGGCAGGCTGGTCATGCGCACGCCTGCAGCGCGGCTGACGGCGTTGGCCAGTGTGGCCAAAGGCGGGACGATGCCTGTTTCTCCCACGCCGCGTACACCATAGGGGTGGCCGGGGTTCGGGATTTCCAGGATCACCGGGTCGATCATTGGCAAATCGGAGGCGACAGGGATGCGGTAGTCAAGATAGCCCGCGTTTTGCAGGGTTCCGTCTTCGCCGTATATATATTCCTCGTTGAGTGCCCATCCGATGCCTTGCACGGCCCCGCCTTGAAGCTGGCCTTCGACATAGTCGGGGTGCACGGCTTTGCCTGCATCCTGAAACACCGTATAGCGCAGCACTTTGACGGCGCCTGTCTCGGGATCGACCTCGGTGTCAGCGATATGCGTGCCAAAGCTCACGCCAGCGCCCTCTGCGTTGACCTCGAAGTGACCGGCGATGGGACCGCCTGTGTTTGAGGCGGTTTCAGCGATTTCCTTGAGCGTCATCGGAGGGAATTTGCCCGCGTTGGGGCCAGCGGGCTGGGCGGCGCCATCAACCCACTCGACAGCCTCGGGCTCAATCCCCCATGTGGCGGCGGCGCGCTCTTTCATGATCTTGATCGCGTGGCGGGCGGCCTTGATTGTGGCCAGACCGACCGCGAAGGTGACGCGGGAGCCGTCTGTCACCTCGTTCTGGCCGAGTGTGGCTGTGTCGGCGATAACGCAACGGACTTGTTCGTAGGGGATGCCAAGCTCTTCGGCGGCCATCATTGACATGCTCGCACGCGAGCCGCCGATGTCGGGATTACCTTCAGACAGGCTGACTGTGCCGTCGGGGTTGATCATCAGCGAGACGCAAGTGTCGCCGCCGAAGTTAAACCAGAAACCACAGCCCATGCCACGGCCCTGATTTTCACCCAAGGGCGCGGACCAATGTGGGTGTGCCTTGGCCGCCTCCAGCGTGGCTTTGAGGCCGATCGCGGGATAGGTNGGGCCGTAGGCTGACTTCGTCCCTTCATCGGCTGCATTCAGAAGGCGCAGATCAATCGGGTCGAGCCCCAGTTCCTTGGCCATTTCGTCTATCACGCTTTCAACGGCAAAGGCGGCCATGGGCGCGCCGGGCGCGCGGTAGGCGGCGGCTTTGGGGCGGTTTGTGACCACTTCCCAGCCGACTGTCTCGACATTGTCCAGATCATAGGGCGCAAAGCCGCACATCGCACCCAGGGCGCCGTTCATTGCGTAAAAGCAGCCCGACTGGTAGCGGAAATCACCTTGGGCGGCGGTGATTTTGCCGTCTTTTGTCATGCCGATCTTGATGTCAATCGAGGTGGAGGCGGTGGGGCCAGAGGCGCGCATGACTTCTTCACGCGCCATGGTCATCTTGACGGGCTTGCCCGACTTCTTGGAGAGCATCAGCGCGACAGGTTCAAGAAACACCGTTGTCTTTCCCCCAAAGCCGCCACCGATCTCGGACGCGGTCACTTTGAGGCGGCCTGCTTCCATACCCATAATGGCGGAGCAGGTGTTGCGCACCATGTAGTGGCCTTGGGTACAGCACCACAGATCGCCCTGACCATCATTGCCCATCGTTGCAAGGCAGGCGTGCGGCTCGATATAGCCCTGATGCGTTGCGGCCGTGGTGAAGCTGCGCTCCACGATCAGGTCGGCTTTGGCAAAGCCAGCCGCGATATCGCCGTGGCCATACTGGCTGCGCGCCAGCACGTTCTGGCTGTAGCCCTTTGGCACGCTCTCTTGCTGGCGACCTTCGTGCAGCACAGGTGCGCCTTCTTTCATGGCTTCGTCCACGTCGATCACGTGGGGTAGCACTTCATAGTCGACTTTGATGGCCTTGAGAGCGGCCAGAGCCACAGAGCGAGAAGTGGCGGCGACGGCGGCGACTGTGTGTCCATCGTAAAGCGCTTTTTCGCCTGCCATGACGTTATCAAGGATATCGCGCGTGCCCTCGTCTTCGGGGGTGTGGATGAAGTCGGCGCGGGTGACCACGGCCTTCACACCGCTCATCGCTTCGGCTTGCGAGGTGTCAATCGAGCGGATGCGCGCGTGGGCGTGGGGACTGCGCAAGCAGTAGCCAAAGAGCATGCCCGGGGCAGACATATCCGCGCCGTAGCGGGCGCGACCTGTGACCTTGTCCAAGCCATCTGGGCGGGGAACGCGGGTGCCGACAACTTTAAATTCGCGGCTCTGGAACTCGTCTTTGGCCATCAGGCTGCTCCTCGCATTTCGGCAGCGGTTTCAAGCACCGTGCGGATGATTTTGTCATAGCCCGTGCAGCGGCAGAGATTGCCGGCGAGCCAGTAGCGCACTTCTTCTTCTGTCGGGTCTGGATTGCGCTCGAGCAGGTCTTTTGCCGCGACCAGAATACCCGGTGTGCAGATGCCACATTGCAGCGCGGCCTTGTCGATAAAGTTTTTCTGCAAAGGGTGCAGCTCTTCGCCTTTGGCCATGCCTTCGATGGTCTCGACCGCGCGGCCCTCGGCCTCGGCCCCGAGCACAAGGCAGGAGCAGACGAGCCGGCCGTCAAGGCGAACGGTGCAAGCGCCGCAGTCGCCTGAGGCGCAGCCCTCTTTGGAGCCTGTCAAATCGAGCTGATCGCGCAGGACATCCAGAAGGGTGTCGCCTGCTTCGCAGAGGTAGTCGACTTCGTCGCCATTGATTGTGGTGTGTACGTGGATACGGCTCATGATTTTTCTCCGTTTGCGCGGGCATAGGCGATGCGGGCAGCGCGGCGGGCAAGGACGCCGGACACGTCTTTGCGGAACGCCATTGTGCCGCGTTTGTCGTCAATCGGGGTGGCGGCGGCAGAGGCTGCGACTGCACAGGNATCGAGCGCTGTGTCTTCACATTTGGAGCCGATGAGGGCTTCGGCGGCTTCTTTGACGAGCATCACTTTGGGGCCGACCGCGCCGAGCGCGACGCCTGCGCACTCAACTGTGCCGTCTTGGGCAAGGATGATATTGACCGCGCAGCCGACCACGGCGATGTCCATTTCGGTGCGCGGAATAAAGCGCAGATAGGCGTCACCGCCTTTTTGGCCCCGCTCAGGAAGAAAGACTGATGTGACGAACTCGCCTTTGGCCAGAGAGGTTTTGCCCGGAGCCGTGGTAACTTCGAGCACGGGTATGTCACGCGTCCCATTTGGCCCTGCGATGCGGACGGTAGCGCCAGCAGCAACCATTGCGGGGACACTATCGCCTGCGGGGCCTGCATTACAGAGATTACCCACCATTGTGCAGCGTCCCTGAACCTGTGTGGAGCCAATAAGCTCGGCGCCTTCGACGACACCGGGGTAGTCGGCTTTGAGGCCTGCGTGCTCACCCATGACAGCGCAAGGCACGCCAGCGCCAATGCGCCAGCCGCCAGCTTCGGCAGTGATTTCGTTCATGCCTTTGATGTGCTTGATGTCCACGATGGCCGACGGCGCGACATGGCCTGCACGCAGGCGTACGAGCAGATCTGTGCCGCCTGCCAGCACGCGCGCGCCAGCATCGGCCGCAAGCAGCGCAACGGCTTCGTCTATCGTTTCCGGAGTTTCAAATCGCATGGCCATCTCCCTAGAGGTGCTGTGTCAGGGTATTTTGCGGGCAAGACTCAGCGCTGCCCTCTTCAACGCACCTTCGCGAATGTGCCCGCTCTTGGCAAGGGGAGTGGGCGACACGCCGTGTCGCTTCCGTAAAAGTCAGCTGCCGCANATATTTTGAAGGCGGAGCCAGTCGTTGTCAGTGAGCAAGGGCTCTGGCGCCGTTGTGCGAAACGGGTCTGCTTCGATCAAGGGGAGTGTCTCTTCGCCTGTGATGTCCCTGGCATAAGCATAGGGAGTTGCGCGCACAGACCATGCGGCGAAACCGGCAAGAAGCGTGTCATTTGGCACAAAGCTGCGGGCGCGTGTGAGCAAATGCTCTGCATAGCTGTCTTGAGCCGTGTCGCTCAGCTTGCCTGTTGTGAGCAATTGCAACGTTGCAATCAGCCCTGCCTGCTCCAATACATCTTCCAGCGGGTCACTGAGTTGAGCTGCGAGATGTTCAGCGATGATATAACCCGCGGCGACATCTGGTTCTTCAAAGTCTTCAATCAGGGCGCGGTTGAGCAAAATGACGCCACCTGGCAAATGAGCGGCTTCTATGACGCCACCCGGCAGAACGACGAGCCGTGCTGCCCCATCAGGTGACGGCAGGCGCGCGCCAAGCTTACGCAGGGCACGGCTGCCCTCGGGAGCTGTACAGGGCAGGCCCGCAACGCGAGTGATCCGAGCAAGAAGCCCTGATCCGATTTCGGTGCGCTTGACGTCTGGTACAACGCGCAGCGCGTGGTCTCGTGCTGCTGAAGGAAGCCAGAATACGCACAGAGCCACAACGGCGGCGATAACCCCGAGGCTCACCCAAAGCCTGACGCGCCCGGGGTGTGGGCGTGCGCGCTCGATGCGGGCACGCAGTTTTTCAATCGCCGCGATCATTTGAACCTCATCTTCGGGTAGCTCGAGCGTTTCTGTTCGATCTCCGTTTGGAAAGAAGATGGCGGGATGCTCGCCCGGATTGGCACGCTCCAGAGCAGCGAGAGCCCAGTGGGCCAAAGCGGTATCATTGTGATCTGAAATTGTGAGGGTCGCATCGCCGATAGACACGATAACTTCGCGCCGTTGGGCGTCTTTGTTGGCACGCCATAGGCCTGTCGCCTCGATACGGTCATATTCTTTCAGTGCTGTCATCGGGATGGGCCTGCTCCTGCCTCTTTATGCAAAGGGTAGCATGAGCAAGCAACGTGGGGAAAGAGCGATTGCGCCGCAGTTTCGCTGCGACTTCAGTCTTGGGTGCTTTGCCTTCTAGCCCCTTGAGAGGCTTTGGGCCAAAATGAGGGACCGGCGGTGGAGCCTAGAGATCGGCGGCGATTTTGCGCAGTTCGAATTTCTGAATTTTGCCTGTTGAGGTTTTGGGTAGCTCTTGGAAGACCACTTTCTTGGGGGTTTTGAAGCCTGCCAATTTTGAGCGTGCAAATGTGATCAACTCTTCTTCGCTTGCGCTGGCTTTGGGCTTTAGCTCGACAAAAGCGCAGGGCACTTCGCCCCATTTGGGGTCAGGCTTGGCCACCACGGCGCAGAGCGAGACGGCGGGGTGGGACGCGAGCACACCTTCGACTTCGACTGAGCTGACGTTTTCTCCGCCAGAAATAATTATGTCTTTGGAACGATCCATGATTTGGAGGTATGTGTCGGGGTGCTGTACGGCAATATCGCCCGAATGAAAGAAGCCTCCTTTGAAGGCTTCCGCCGTAGCCTCGGGATTTTTGAGATAGCCTTTCATGACGGTGTGGCCACGTATCATGATTTCGCCCTGGGTTTTGCCATCGTGCGGGACGGCGACCATGGTTTCGGAGTCAAGCACCACGGCTTCGTCCATCATGGGCATGAGCACCCCAGTTCGCGCCTTGATGGCGTAGCGCTCTTCATCAGGGTGGTCATCCCAGCGGGCGCGCCAGAGACATTCTGTGATGTGGCCATAGGTTTCTGTTAGGCCGTAAACCTGGGTCACATTGAAACCAAGAGGCTCGATTGCCGCTAGAGTGGCAGCGGGGGGCGGAGCGCCTGCCGTAAAGACCTGTACCGTGTGATCAAAGCCGCGTCTGTCGCTATCATCACAATTTACGATTGAATTAAGCACGATGGGTGCACCGCCGAAATGGGTGACGCCTTCATCGGCGATGGCGTCATAGACAGCTTTGGCGGTGATGTTGCGGCAGCACACAATAGTGCCGCCGAGCAGGGGCATCATCCATGTGTGGTTCCAGCCGTTGCAGTGGAACAGAGGCACGATTGTGAGGTAGACGGGGCGCAGGGTGAGCTGCCAGCTGACCACTGTGCCCATAGTCATGAGGTATGCACCGCGGTGATGGTAGACGACGCCCTTCGGGCGGCCTGTTGTGCCGGACGTATAGTTGAGGGCAAGGCTCTCCCACTCATCTGCTGGCATTATCCATTTGAAGCCGATGTCGCCTGTGGCGATGAAGTCTTCATATTCCACGTGCCGCCCTGTGGCATTGTGGCCTGCTGATGGATCTGCAACCTCAATGATTTGAGGCGCTGCGGTGCTCATCGCTGCGACAGCCTCTTCCAGTATGGGCAAAAACTCTGTGTCTACGAGTACGAGTTTGGCCTCGCCATGTTCCAGAATATAGGTGACGGTGCCTACATCAAGGCGGGTGTTGACGGCGTTGAGCACCGCGCCTGCTGCGGGCACGCCAAAATGCGCTTCAGCATGGGCCGGCAAATTGGGTAGCAGGGTCGTCACGACATCCCCAGGTTCGATCCCTGCGCGGGCAAGTGCGGAAGCAAGCTGCGTGACGCGAGCATGATACTCGGCATAGGTTTTGCGGTGTTGTGTGCCATAAGCGACGGCCAGCCGGTCAGGGAAAATATAGGACGCCCGCTTCAGATGTGAAAGCGGTGTAAGTGGCACGTAGTTGGCTGCGGTTTTCCCCAAGCCGGTTTCGTCGCGCATTTGGCCCATTGTCTTCCTCCCCTATTTGCGAACTTATGTCGCAGCTGGAGAAGACTAACCTTAGCTTGGCTGTTTTGAAAAGCCTATGTGCGACCATATGAAGGCGGAAATGACATGAGTGAGACGAAGCCACTTGCTGCAGCCCTCTGGATGCTTTCAAGCATGCTCATTCTTGGGGTGGTTGATAACTTTATTGTGGTGATGTCGGGGGTGATAAGTCTTTGGCAGATGTATGTAATCCGTCTGCTCATATCTATTCCTGTCATTTTTTTTGTGGCGCGGGTGCTGCGCCAGCGGTTCTTGCCACTGAAGTGGTGGCCCGTTTTATTGCGCAGTTTCTTATTTGCGTCGGCGATGTTGTTTTACTTTGCCTCGCTGGCCTTTTTGCCGATTGCGCAGTCGCTTGCGGGGTTGTTCACCTCACCGATTATCGTTGTTTTGATCACGGCTCTATATTTTCGTGAGCCGATTGGGATGTTTCGGATCGGGGCCGTGCTAGCAGGCTTTCTTGGCACACTGGCTGTGCTGCAGATCAGCCCCAGTAGCTTTAGCCCGCTGGTGATCGTGCCTGTGATTGGCGGGGTGCTGTATGCGCTGAATGCAGTGATCACGCGGCGCATGTGTGATGGTGAAAGCACGTGTGCGCTTTTGGCTGGAACTATGGGCATGCAAGGCGTTTTGGGGCTCCTGGGGCTCGCGTTCATCGGGTTTTTCGGAGTGCAGGAGGTTGAGGGGCCTTTGGCTTTTGTCACGCGTGGCTGGGTTTGGCCGATGGAGGGTGTCGGGCTGATTTTGGTCGGGCATATTCTGGGCTCTATTGTGGGGGTGTTCTGTTTGACGCGCGCCTATCAGCTCGGCGACGCGTCCTATGTCGCTGTGTTTGAGTATTCGATTATAATTTTCGGGCCACTTTTCGCGTTTTTCTGGTTTGGTCAAACACTGGTGGGCAGCCAGATGGTTGGAATTTTACTCATCATTATGGCGGGTTCGGTGATTGCCTTGCGCTCACAGCGTGACTAACCTCGCATCATGATTATTTCTCGCGGTCGCGCATATGTTTTTGTGCATATCCCCAAGACAGGTGGGACCTCGCTTGCGCTGGCGCTTGAGGCTCGTGCGATGCGTGATGATATGATGCTCGGAGACACTCCAAAGGCGCTAAAGCGGCGCAAGAAGCTCAAGGGCGCTGAGGCGCGTGGGCGGCTTTGGAAGCATTCCACGCTTGCCGATATCGAGGGGCTGTTGAGCGCCAAAGAGATGCACCAGATGCTGTGCTTTACGCTTGTGCGCAATCCTTGGGACAGGATGGTGAGCTATTATCACTGGCTCAAGACACAGAGTTTTGAACACCCTACCGTAGCGGCTGCCAAGGCGCTTGGCTTTGCGGAGTTTCTACGTGCACCTGTTGTGATGGGGCCGATGAAAGCGCACCCTTACAGCAGCTATCTGCGTGGCAGTGACGGGTATGTGCGTGATGCACTCTATATCCGGCTGGAACAGTTTGAGCAGGACGCGCAGCCCTTGTTTGAGCATCTGGGGTTCGAGATCAGCCTGCCACGCGAAAACCAAAGCGCGCGCGCTGAAGATTACCGCAGCTATTACACGGCTGAGGATATGTGTGTGGTGGCGGAGGCTTGCTCGGAAGATATCGAAATGTTTGGCTATCGGTTCTGACTGGCCAAAAAGTCTGCTCCCGCAAGCTGTCCTAATCCTAGCGAGCCACCAGCAGGATTGCTGCACAGATTGAACATGCGACAGATCGCGTTTGCCAGTGGTTGAGCTCTTGGAGAAGAGGGGCGCCTTTTTGTATTGCTGTGTTTGGTAATTCTCGACCGTTAAGGTCATCTCTGGGGCGCATCCAGAACCAAAAAAGGGTGCGCTTTATCACGCACCCTTTGTCCTTTTTTGAAGAGGTTTTAAGCCGCTTTTTCGGCCGTTGGCGCAAAGCGCTTGTAAAAGCTCTGGCCTTTTTCAGCCATTTCCGCGAGCAGCGCAGGCGTTGTAAAGCGGGGGCCGTACTTGGCCGCCAATTCGGCTGTGCGCTCGGCGGCGTAGGGGGTTCCGATCATATCGAGCCATGAGAGGGGCCCTCCTGACCAAGGGGCAAAACCCCAAGCCAGGATCGCGCCCACATCCCCTTCTCGGATATCCATGAGAACGCCTTCTTCTAGTGCGCGGACGGCCTCAAGCACCTGGGCGAACATGAGCCGCTCCTGCACTTCTATGAGGTCGGGCTGCTCTTCGGCGAGGGGGTATTTCTCGTTGAGTCCCGGCCAGAAGCCAGTGCGCTTGCCTTTGTCGTCATACTCAAAAAAGCCTGCGTTGGCTTTGCGCCCCAAGCGGCCCTCGGCTTCCATCCAGAAGATGAGATCATCGCCGGGGCTGTCGGGGTAATCCGCGCCCATCGCCGCCTTGGTGGCACGGGCGATTTTGGCACCCAGGTCAATTGAGGTCTCGTCATTAAGCTGCAATGGCCCGACCGGGAAGCCAAGCTGGCGCGCCGCGTTGTCGATGAGCGAGGGAGAGACCCCCTCGGTGACCATGCGCAGGCCCTCGTTGATATAGGGAATGATGCAGCGGTTGGCGTAGAAGAAGCGGGCGTCGTTGACGACGATCGGTGTCTTGCGGATTTGGCGCACGTAATCGAGCGCCTTGGCCACGGCGACATCGCCTGTCTTGTCGCCTTTGATGATCTCGACAAGAAGCATCTTCTCGACGGGGGAGAAGAAGTGGATACCAATGAATTGCTCGGGTCGTGCGCTGGCCTTGGCCAGCTCTGAGATCGGCAGGGTCGAGGTATTGGAGGCGAAGATGCAATCGTCCGGGATCACGGCTTCGACTTTTTTGGTCATTTCAGCCTTTACGGCAGGGTCTTCAAACACAGCCTCGATGATGAGGTCGCAACCTTTGAGCGCCTCCAGGTCTGGTGTTGCGGTGATGCGAGCGAGCATCTCTTCTTTCTTTTCTAGGGTCGCCTTTTTACGGGCGATGCCTTTGTCCATGTAGCTTTCGGTGTAACCTTTGCCCTTGTCGGCTGCGGCCTGGTCACGGTCGATCAGCACGACCTCCATGCCAGCTTGAGCTGACACCAGCGCAATACCCGCGCCCATCATGCCTGCGCCGAGGACGCCGATTTTCTTGACTTTTTGATCAGGCACATCAGCGGGGCGGACAGCACCTTTTTCCAGCGCTTCCTTGTTGATGAACAGCGAGCGGATCATGGCTGTTGAACTCGGGTTCATCAGCGTGTGCACGAACC